>Ga0325403_1000171_pt1 | contig 38167 bp, 17 predicted proteins | sample PopdelMetagenome_19_FD_205665 | JGI IMG/M metagenome (GOLD analysis project Ga0325403, IMG submission 205665) | Populus deltoides microbial communities from Bellville, Georgia, United States - Xylem-PdKOR-R4 | ecosystem: Host-associated > Plants > Phyllosphere > Stem > Wood/Secondary xylem... | reverse complement strand
AAATAATATTAAATACTAATTTTTTGAGCACAATACAATTTTTTTAAAAAAATTTACAATTTCATTACAGTACGAATAAATTTAATTTACCTTAAACTAATTTTTTTAAAAAATAAAAAAAAATATTGTCCACGATTAACTAACTGCACTGGTGTTGTTTGGGAAAAAAAAAACTATACTTTTTTCATTGATTTTTCAAAAAAATAAAAAAAAATAAATAAACATTGCAAAAGTGGAGCATGGCTCCACTCTTCATTGAACAGTGACAGTGGAGCATGTTCCAAAAAATTACCATGAGAAGCAGCATTTTGCTGCTTCTCCATTCCTGCGGCTGGGCAGCAAAAACCAGTAGGCCCTACCAGGTATAATCAGGTTTGCTTTATTTACCAAACATCAAAATGTGTGGCTGCGGGTGAACATCACCCGCAGCCACAAAACCAAACAGCATCTAAATAAGAAAATATAAAGGGCTTTATTTATACTAGAAATAATCCATCCACATGTTATGTGATTAAAAACAATATTAATTCAATTAAGTCTTACACATAATAATAAAAGCCTTTAACAAGTTAACTATTGGATTTTATAGATTGACATGAATAAATACAATAGTTGAAAGGATGCATATAAATAAAAAAAATACATATTGTACTATGATTTTTCTCTGTTATAAACAATTTATATACGATTAAGATTTTATATTTACATGAAATTCTATCTTTGTAATATTATAAATAGGCCATCCAACAACTTGGAATAATGGTTAGCCCTATATATATAATTTATACGATTTATTCATAAACTTATGCTTTTTATTGCTTTTCTTTTGCTTATCATAGCTTATTTCTTAAAACTTATATCTATAACTTTATTTATTTACCATTTTATATTTTCTTTATGTTTTTTTTTCAATTTTTGCATTATCTATCTTTTCTCTGTAACTTGTTAAAGTTAAGAACTCCACATTCCATTTGATCAATAAGGTTGTTATATGCTTATTCTTAGGATTAAATTTTTTAATTGTATTTTCTCCTTGTTGGAAGGAAAAAATAAAAAACAAGTAGCATATTGATCAAGAAATTGATAATTGATAAACAAGTTGATGATAATCGATCATCAAATTATTTGTCAGATTAACATAAATTAAGAATTTGACATTCCATTTGATCAACAAGGCTATTATATGCCTCCATCCAGGATTAAGTTTCTAACTATAGTTTCTCTTTGATAGGAAGAAGAAACGAAGAACATTTAACATATTGATCAAAGAATTAATGATTAATTAAGAGGTTGATAACGATTAATTAAATAGATTATCTAACAAATCAACATATTGACACACTCAACAGGAGTAATTTGTTAACACCATAATTTATTAGTAATCATGTTGAAAATAAAAATATCATTATAATGAATAATGACTAGTTGATTCGCGCAACTAATAAATGCAATTTTTTTGGCCATGAAGGTTTGAATAATCATCTACCAACACAAGTGACAATGGAATAACCTGCAAAAAATGCTTCATATAATGTCTCTTCACCGTATAATTTCCTATAATAGTAAAAGATTTTGCTTAGGCAAAACTTTAGTATATGTATGCAGTCCTTCACGCTTTTACCTATTCCAATGTAATTATCTATTTCGACTTAGAGTGAATATGTTGTTACTTTTATGTTTCCAACATAGCTCTATACTTATCTTTTTTTGGGATCTAATTTTTATTAGAATCTAAACCTATGTAATGTTGTTTTGAGGCTATCTAGTTAGAGATGAGAAATATAGTTAAAATAAGTTATCACAATAAAATTGAGGTAGTGACATAACTATGCATGCTATAACAAATTAACTCAATCAAATTCATAATGAGCCTAAACAGAATAGATCAACATTTATTTTATCCAACACATCTAAAAGCAAGTCTTAGAATATTTGAAAATAACAAGTACTCTAATAAAAATATTTGAAGGTTCTCAGCCTCTTATTGGATATCACGTGACCACATATTAGGTATTATAACAAACTGAGTCCAATTTATCCACAATCACTTTTAAGGTACCATTTACCCCATAAGTGTATAGTAGACTTCGCTAATTACATAACATAACAACCCTATATACAATAACAAAAACCTGTAACTGAATATTTCAGTGTTTCACGTGTTGCTTTCCAACAAAAAATCTCAATCATCTTATACCTCAAGCACTTGTTGTCGACCAACAAATAAGTAAGATCTATAAATTTTTCAATAAAGTAGCGGTCACTATAAATTTAGTATAATCATAACCATAATTTTTAATATTTTATTAACCATACTATATTGTCAATTTATCATCATCATTATCATTATTATTATCATAATGTTATTGTTGTGATGTCACTTATTATAATTTTTTATCTTTTTAATTAAAATATATTATTAAAATATTAAATTAAGTATGAGTTATATATATATATATATATATATTTTTTTTTTTGGGTTAAAAACAAAATTAACTTTTTTTTAAATAAAAAACTAAAAAAGTAACAAACGGCCTCCAATTATACTCGAAGAACGGAGTTAAGTCTAAAACCTCAAAAGAAAAGCCTCTTGTTCTTATCTAAAACCCCGAAAGCCTCTCGAAGTCTTCTGTGTTTCTGTGTCTGCTTACAGTTGAGAATGACGAACATGTTGGTGACATGTTCAACACTAAACACTTTCTCAGCCTCAATCTCAGTGTCCTCAACCAGATTCTGTCAATGTCAATCTCTCTATCCTAACAATTTCTTTCTCCAAAACAAACCTCATACCACACTAAATTTCTCCAACAAAGTCCGAATAATAAAATGCACAGCCTCAGCAAACCAAAAAGAACAGCAACAGCAAGACTTGAATAATAACGGTAGTAAGAAGAAGAAGAAGAAAAAGAAAGGTGATGATGAAACAGAAAAAGACGAAGAGAAAAAAGGGATAAACCCAGTTGGGTTTCTCACCAGACTTGGCATTTCTCACAAACAGTTTGCTTACTTTCTCAGGGAAAGGTAAGCACATAATCAACTCTTCTCCTTTGAGAAACCACCAACTGTTTTTTTTTTAAAAATAAATGTTCCCTATTGTTTGCAGGTATAAATCATTGAAGGACCTCAAAGATGAACTTTTCAAACGAAACCTTATGCTGAAGGACATTGCTTATGGGTTTGGTTCCTTTCATTCCACCCGCTTTCTCTCTCACTCTTTTTTTTTTTGAATAATAAGAGATTAAACCAACCAGGATAAAAAACACTTCACTTTTGTTGTGTAGATTTGAGCTTATGGGTTTGCATCGTCACCCAGAGCATCGGATGGATTTTATGGAATGGGCTCCAGGTTATTGAATTCAGACCACATTCTATTCGATTTGATTCATTGCTATTTGTTACCACCACCACCACCACCACTTATTGAGTTTTCCGTTTCATCAATCTTCATTTTTTTACTTTCCGGTTAGATAGCTTTGATTTGTTTTCAACTTCTTGTTTGTTTGGATGAAATTGAAAAATAATAAGGGATGATGAATTGGATACAGGTGCTCGATACTGTTCATTAATTGGTGACTTTAATGGGTGGTCACCCACGGAAAACTCTGCTAGAGAGGGTCATTTTGGTCATGATGATTATGGCTACTGGTTTATTATTCTTGAAGATAAACTCAAGGATGGAGTACAACCTGAACAACTTTATTTTCAGCAGTATAATTATGTGGATGACTACGATAAAGGTGACAGTGGCGATGCTAGTATTGAAGAAATCTTCAAGAAAGCAAATGATGACTACTGGGAACCTGGAGAAGATACTTTTGTAAATAGACGTTTTGAAGTGCCGGCAAAGTTATATGAGCAATTATTTGGCCCTAATGGCCCTCAAACACAGGAAGAACTGGAAGAAATACCTATCCCAGATGCAGAAACAAGATACAATGAATGGAAACAACTACATAAAAATGATCCACCAAGTAACTTACCTCCTTGTACGGTGATTGATGAAGGAAAAGAATATGATATATATAATATCAAGAGTGACCCTGTATGGCTTGAGAAAATTCGTGCTAAGAAGCCTCCTCTGCCATATTGGTTTGAGACACGTAAAGGAAGGCAAGCATGGTTGAAAAAGTACACCCCAGCTATTCCTCATGGAAGCAAATACAGGGTCTATTTTAACACTCCTAGTGGACCACTGGAACGTGTGCCTGCTTGGGCTACTTATGTGCAACCAGGTAAACAAATTCCGCAACTCATTTGTTGCTTTTCTAATATTTTTACTGGGAGCACTGAATCCTGTTTAATTTTGTTAACTAAGCATCGAGGTACTCTTTGGTTGATGGTGATATTATTGTAATGAAAAATAAAAGATGGCTGAATGGAAATTAACTATATTCACACAATGATTCGCCTTCACCCTGCATGTGTATACAGCCCCCAGAATTTCAAGCACCACTCTTCGTTCCTGAAAGAAAAAACCACGTACTGAACAAGTCTTAGTGTTGAAGGTGGGGTTTTGTATTTGACCGTAAGGAAAACATGGGACTTGATTTCCATTTATATGGCCCTCTCAATGTATATCTCTGGGCAAGACCTTTCCCTCCTGTCTGCCTTTCATCCTCTCTCATCATGGATGATTAATTTGGGCTCTTAAAGATCGCCTTTCTTTCCTAGTTGTTATAACTGGTTCCCTTACTCCAGACTAATACTGGGACCCTACCTTCTCGAAATTAGAAATGCATATGAGGTGAAACAGCTTCTCTTGGATAGTATTTCTCTAGACAACCAGTGTTGTTCTGCTTGCTTGAAATCTTAATGCCTCGCTCTGTTTCAGGAATATTCCCATTGCCTTCAAAAATTCTACTCTTCTTTAGTTCGATGAATATACTCTGCATATATTAATTATTGGGTTCATCTGAACTTTGTTCATGATTATCAGATACAAACGGGAACGAAGCTTTTGCCATCCATTGGGAACCACCCCCAGAGCATGCTTACAAATGGAAAAACAAACACCCAAAAGTGCCGAAGTCCTTGCGTATATATGAGTGCCATGTTGGTATTAGTGGCTCAGAGCCAAAAATATCTTCTTTCACTGACTTCACAGAGAAGGTAGCTATTCATGTTTTTCTTTATTGATCTATTTTTATACACAGAGTAACATGGCGACCCATACTTCTGTTCTTCACTATGATTTTTCTCATGATAGGTCCTTCCTCATGTAAAGGGAGCTGGATATAATGCAATCCAGTTGATTGGAGTTGTTGAACACAAAGATTATTTCACTGTTGGCTATCGGGTGAGTCAAGCACTCTTCCCACACTCTCTCTTATTTAGAATTGAAAAACCTGGTAAATCTAAGTTTCCCTGAATTGCTGACATCCATAATTTGTACCTTTATGGTGGTAAGCTGAAACGTATATTCTAATCAATTAGCAGGTTTTGGATTTACTGGATGCTGTAAAATCTTAATGTTTTCAATCCCATGTCTTATGAAGTTTAAACCCCTGAGAATAATTCCATCTTAATGCTAATTGCTATTGCAGCCTCTTGTTTATTTAATTGTGTTGTATAAATGGAACATCTTATAGACTATATATTCAATGCTAATTGCTATCACAACCTCTTGTTTACTTAATTGTGTTATGTAAATGGAGCATGTTACAGACATAATATATTTAATTTTACTTGAATATCATACAACTAGCCCATTTACTAGTGTTCTTAAATTTCTTTCCAGAATTTATTGGTTTTGTAATCTCAACACATGTTTGGACCCGTTAAGTGCATTTTTTCCTTGTTCAATGATGAGCAATCATCTCTATGGCAATGCAGGTCACCAATTTGTATGCGGTTAGTAGCCGATATGGCACTCCTGATGATTTCAAACGCTTGGTTGATGAAGCACACGGTTACCATTCCTCATCTGATACTAATTCATTTGTTTCATTAACCTTAAGGTTGTGCTTGGTTTGGGGTAAAAAATTGGAGGTTAAGTGTTAAGGGTGTAAGAAAGTGGTTAAAGGGTAAAGTTTTAAGGATGTTTGGTAGATGTGTAAAAATTATATATAATTGTTGGACCCAATAATTTTGAAGTCAATTTAAAAATTAAAATAATAAAAACAATAATAAATAAGGTATAATGGTGAGACTAATTTGTTGGCTGGGTGGTGTAAAAGAGAGGGAAAATGAAAGCTGAATTTTGAAAAAAATGTTGCACAAACTCCAAAATCTTTCCCCCTTAAAAATTGTTACCCCCCGTAGGTTAACGCTTAACCCCCAGTTGGGGGTAGGTGTTAAGCCCCTTAACTTTTCCCTTCCTAAAAAATATCCCAAACAAGGTTAAAGGGGGTTAATTAACATTTAACCTCTTTTAACTCAAAACCAAACACAACCTAATAAATTCATTTATGCTTAGCTAGGGGCTGAGTGACTGTAGTTACCTTTTAGTGCTTATATAATAACTATGTTTGCATGGAATCTAATATTGCACCAATTAGGGTGAAGGAAAAATAACAGGGCTAAAGGTGTTGTATCATCTCGGATAAATTCTTATGATGTGTAGATTCACAACTTGTTTCTAGGCCCTTAATGTACAATAGAGACGGGATGTATATATGAAATAAATTCTTAATTCACCCTGTATGTGAACAGAAAATAATCCCCAAACAACCAATTATCAACTTTTGAATACAAAAGTGTTTGAAATTTTGACTTCTACCTTCAATATTCATCCATGCATATTTTTTCTTGTCTCCTTCTGGCACAAACACTATCTCTTAAGACACACATTGATCATGTTTGTCATTCATTTATTAATTTTCAGCTGAGGCTCTCTTATTAGGGCTTTTTGTTTTACAGGACTGGGACTACTGGTGTTCTTAGATATTGTGCATTCCTATTCAGCTGCAGATGAGATGGTTGGACTATCCTTGTTTGATGGATCAAACGATTGCTACTTTCACACTGGTAAAACTGATCTTAAAATCCGTGAAATATGTTTGTCACCTCTCTGTTTTCCTACCAGCTTCTTGATTAGCTTGAAGCAAAATACATTATGTTTTCACTTGCAAGAGTATAATTTTTGTTTCTGTGGAAGATGGCACCTTAGAATGGTTTGTCACAATGACTTGCCCTGCGATGTGCACATTATGTATCTATGCTTATAAAGAGGCTGTTAGGCTTAATTGTCTTTGGCAAAAGAAAATGAAGATGAGCCCGATTCTTTTTCATAGTTTTATTGGGCTTTAACCGAGCCAGCCTTGTGCTTCTGTCATGTAGTTGCCGAGGGAGATGGGGAGGTGGCAATATGATGTCTGTGTGCGAGGTAGTCTCACAGAGGTCTTTAAGTAACCAATTTCTCATCTAATGGAAATATGAGTTGCTCTCTATATGTAAGTATTATTATGACCTATGTGATCATAAGGTAAATCAGCACATAACAGGAACACATACAAAAAGTTAGCATGTGGATCGACAATAAGTGTGTCAATCTACTTTAGTGACAGAGTTGGTGGTCATTTAAAGGTTTGAGGTTGCATAAAGCAGAATTGTTAAGCAAATTTCCATGCCCTGACATTGTTGTTTTTGCAAGAAATCTAGGAACAAATAATTTCTTTTTCCTAATGTACTAGAAAATCATATGGAGTAATGTGATGAACGTGTATATTTAGTGTTCTATCTCTACTCTTTGAATGTTGTGGCATAAAATCAATAAATTAAAAGAAAAGGTACCTATTTTATTATGATGATCGGATTATAGGCAACTTGCCTTATTTATTAGTTTAAAATAGAAATCCTGATTTATACTAATTAGGGAAGTCAATTTCAATATTAATTTCTCAATTTGTGCATATCACACTTGTGCAAGGGCGGAGCTAATCTTCTCTGTATCCTTCCAATTTTATTTGATCCTTCATAGGTCCTATAAGTACAATTTTTCTTATGTCACAAGGAAACCCATACTTGTATAAGCTTTCCAAGTATTTCCTATTCAAAGAGGGACAAAAAGCTCTGTCCAATTGCCAATAAATCTGCCCAAACATCCACCTCAGCCAATGAGTTGAAACATGCACTGAACAATCACGCTGACAAAACTTTACCTTCTAGATGTTCATTGACATGCATATCTTCATAACAATTCCTTTACCAAAAGCCCAATGTCCTATATAGCCAAGTTATCGTTTATATACTCAAAATAGCATGGGAAAGAGGTTACACCGTGTTGTTTTGTATGAGTTGTATGCCTAATTTTAGTCGCAAACATCATGGATAATGTAATAATCTCAGTCCATATCCCTGATGTAAAATCCTTTTCATGTCCAAATCAAGATTTGTCTGTGTATCATGCTTTTACTTTTTTAATCTTCATCTTCTACTTGCTTTACTTGGACAAACAATGAATGTCCTAAAAGGATGCAACATTCCTTCACTGAAGATCTTAGTAGTGTTTCTTCACTCATGTGTGAAGTATTTAAGGGAGTCATATGCATTTATGGGCAATACACCGTTTCAATGTCGTGTTAAGATTAACTTCTTTTCTGTTCTCACATGTTTCTGTGAAACACTGAAACATTGTCAAAGAAACATCTCAACCTAATAGTTTAAGCTATTAGGTGAGGTCCCAAGATATAATTTATATTATACTCTAACACACCCCCTCAAGTGAAAGTCCTTTGAGCTTGAAACTTGCATAAGTCTATATTATCTTATGCTTAATTTTTATCAGATAATAGGGGTGGTAAGATTCGAACTCGTGACCGCTTGGTCATCAAGTTGATACCATGTCAAAGAACCATCTCAATCTAAAAGCTTATTAGAGAATAATATAAATTATATCTTGAAATCTCACCTAATAGCTTAAGCTATTGGGTTGAGATGGTTCTTTGACATGGTATCAGAGCCTTGATGACCAAGCGATCATGAATTCAAATCTCACTATCACTATTTATTTGATAAAAATTAAGCACAAGGTAGCGTGGACCTATGCAAGTTTCAAGCCCAAAAGGCTTTCACTTGAGGGAGTGTGTTAGAGAATAATATAAATCATATTCTGAGATCTTACCTAACAACTTAAGCTTTTGTGTTGAGATGGTTCTTTGACAAACACAAGGTGGTGCAATGGTCTTGTAAACTTCTCTAGGAGCTCGTGTCCTTCTGTTATACATACACATGTTTTTTTTTTAATTCCATATTTAACTTTCCCCACTTTGAATAGGTAAAAGAGGACATCACAAATATTGGGGTACTAGAATGTTCAAATATGGTGACCATGAAGTATTACAGTATCTACTCTCAAATCTGAATTGGTAAATGTGAAGCACAAGAAATCATTCAAAAATTCTGTTTCTTTATAGTATCTCTTGTTGACTGATAATTCTTGAAACATATTGCATCATGTACTTTTCCAGTACATAATTCATGGCATTTCTTAAGACGTTGTCTTTGAGCAGGTGGGTTGAGGAGTATCACATAGATGGTTTCCAGTTTCATTCACTCTCATCAATGATGTACACACACAATGGTTTTGCTTCTTTTACTGGCAACCTAGAAGAGTAAGGCATCTGTTGTGTCAATCTTGATTTCCTAATCTTAATTTCATTTTCTACCCATATATCTATTAAGTTTTTACATAGCTTATTGGCTTTATAGGATCATTTAATTTCTCAAGCTTTGCTCGAGTCCTCTTAATTAATCAAATCTGCCCCTAATTTGCTTTTGTACCCTTTGAATAGATGATTTGTTTTTTGGTGCTTATCCAAATTATATATGTTGCTTCTAAGATGAACAAATAACAATAATCCCTACAATGCATAAAAATTGACATGGTACAAATGAATTGGAGGCTAATGGCAATAGGAGCCATGGGTTAGTGTTACAAATAGAAAAAGCAACTACTATTAAGGAAAGAGATCCTATTCCCATTTGTCCATAAAAAGGTCTTTAGTTCTTCTCAAAGCAGGGTTCTAGTAAGTTATCTGTGTCACTAGTTTTAATTCCATATCATTTATTTTTCAAGAATTTTTTCAATGTGTGCACTCAAGGTTGTGGCGTGTTTTGAAACAAGTTTTGTTTTATTGCAGTTATTGCAATCAACAAGTTGACAAGGATGCATTCTTGTATCTCATTTTGGCAAATGAGCTATTGCATGCTCTTCATCCTGATATCATAACAATTGCTGAAGATGTAGGTAACTATGGTTTATGTTGTAGTTTACTATAATGGCCTTCCTTGTTTATTTCTTTGGAAGAAACTTCTCATGCTAATGAACTGCAAGGAAAAAAAAAAAAATTGTGCTTCTGTTGACTTGAAGTCATCTTCTTGAATTTAGTGGTACACCATCCCCATGTAAATATAATGCAAGTCTTTGCTATAGTTCTTTAGGTTAGGAAGTTCCTTCTAATCATTCCTCATTGTCTGGGTCTAATTTTGTGGTACAACTCACTTCAATTTCTTCCATGTACTCTTTTACTTGTTATGGGGGAGTTAACTCTGTGTTGTTTGTTAATTGATATAAATTTTCATTGTTTGGTAGATATTTCCACTTAAATTTTATTTAGGATTGAACATGTGATGAGGCAACAATTATCTCTATCAAAGGAGAAGTGGAGACTTTATATTTTGAACGCTTAAAACGAGCTATTTCTTCTAAGAAGTATTATCGTACAGAAAAAGATAGGAGTTTAGGAAGAAACAGATTATAGGAATCTAAAATGTAGGAAAATAAAGGGGAAAAAAACTATAAATAAAGCAATCAAGAGAGCAATAAAACCCGTAATGGGAAAAGATAAATAAAGGTTAATCATCGTTGACAATAGTATTTGACCCTATTTATATTGTTACAGAGTTCAAATCCTACTTATATAGGTCATCTTAATCTTATACAAATATTGATATTAGATAAAGAGGTTTATTAAATTCTAATACTAGCTAAACTCCTATTCTATTAATACACACGTGAACTTGATAATGTAGATCCCATCCTGATTTGTTCAGTGATAGGCATCCCTCTTTAGAACTTTAGCAAAAACATATGGACCTTCCACACCAGTGTTCTCTAGGAAATATTTCAATGGAACATGTTTGTTACATCCCCTTTCAACCTCCTTTTTATGTGCTTGCAAATTATGTAATGCCCTTTTGACTTTTCTCTTAGTTAGCATGACTAATTGATAATATAAATTATTTTGCAGTCTTTCTGAGTGATTGTAATTTTAACATGAAAGGTAACATGACATCATGGTCATACTTTAGGGTAAATGATAAGGTTTCTTAAGTAATCTTCTATGAATTCTTTTATGCTCATATTACTTGTAACAAAGCATCATGCTAAGCTTTAGAATTGTTTCTAACCAATTTATGAATGTTGATGATTATAGTGTTATTAGTCGATTTTACTTTCATTGGTTTGGGCATAATAAGGAGTTGAGTGGACGATTTTGAATCTATATTGCTATGCGAATTGCTTGACATCTTTCTCAATAAACATAGACTCTTGGTTAGTAGTGATAGTTTTTGAGTGTCTAAATTTGTGGATGATATGTTTTTTAATGAATTTGATCACTATTTTCAACCCACTAGGTGAAGTAATTCGTTGCTACCACAATTTAGTTATGCCCTTTTCATGATAGAGGATGTATCATGCAAATGATATCCGTTGCCCAACCTATGAATGTTCATGGTTTGACTACTACATTGAGTTCATTAGAAGGCACGTGTTGGATTGGACCAAATTGTTGATGTTCTTGGTATCTTTTTACATAATTAATCTTTGGTCATGCTTGGTAAATGAAAGTCATGATTCATGATAAACCATCTCATCTTATTTCTAGTTTGGTGAGTTCCATAATGCCCTTTATGAAACATGACCAACAAGGTTTTGGTCCTAAACATTTTAACAATATTCTAGTCTTATATCTCATGTAATATATATTTGCTAAGAGTATATAATTGACCGTTTTTATTTTGAAAAACCTTGAAACTTTTTGTGAAGGATTTCACAAGCTCGTACTTGATAGAAAATTTTAGCAATAGTTTTGTGGCTATTGTCATGTTCTTTTTTGCATTTCTCAAATTGTCATGATATTCTTATTGGACATCAGCCATGGCTGTGATCAATGATTTTGACAAGGATAATGCCATAACTAAACTCGTCTTGTCATGTATTCTGATTCATGTTGACCCAAGTCATTAGCTTTTGTATTTTCTTACTGTAAAAACAAAATAAAATTAGAAAACTTTTTTAAAAGGTTTGTGGTTACAATATGATATGGAGCTAGAGTTGAGTGTCTACACTTATATTCTCCAAATACATGGTTCATAATAAGTAATGAATCCTCAGTTATCACAATTGATTGTGACTGGTTTTGCTCCGAACTCTAGGAGTATTTATAGACCTATAATGAAGACATCATATTCAACTTGATTGTTTATGCAAGGAAAAATCAAGATAAATGAATAAGGTCACTTTATGATCTATTGAGCGATATTATGACTACCTTTACACCAATTTTATCTTGGTCTTGGATTTATTAAACCATAATTGCCATCAAATAATTTATTGACCAAGACCCTATATACTGGTACAATGCTTCAAATGGCGTCTCATACCCAATGTTGGCATAGGAAATGTGAGTCCCGACTCTTCTTAGATAGCTGGCTTTGACTAGTTGACCTCAACGATTTATGCTTTTCTTTTGCATTATCTTCACAGTCATTTTTAAAACAAGCTAGATGGTCAGGCTTGGCTTTGAAGGAGTATGATAGAGTAAACACCATGTTTGTTGATGTAACTCCCTCATTGTCGCTCACTTATGCATTATAAGGTTTTTCCAGTTCCTCGGACCTTTAAAGTATTTTGTTCACTTACCTATTGCATAAGGACTTAGAATTCTAGTTGTTTTGGCTTATCCTCCCATGTGTTGTCATCAGGAAGGGTTTTCTAACCTTGATCCATCATGTTATCATCCAAGAAGCCATCAATTTCAATAATCATGTTGATTTTTTTCATTCAGTTGGTTTTTTGTTTTGATAAGCACATATGTTGAAGCCTTCTCACAGCTTATGGGCTCATTTGGAGTTTTGACATTTTTGCTGTCTTCGAGCACTGTTAGTGTTGTCTCTTTTACAACGGGTGCATGTTCTTTTTTTATTGAAGTGGTTTTCTTAATAGCATTTTCTCATAGCTTTTGCTCGAGAGCTAACACTATTTTCTCTTATTGCACAACAATCAATGACTTGGGACAATGTTATGGTGTTTGTCTTCTTTGTTTAATCTCCAAGGGCGCTTAACATTATGGACAATTTTGTTTTGTCAATATGGTTGTTGATTGATCCTTGCCTTTACCTTGTTGCTTTTTCAACTTTGAAGTTGGGTGCTTTTTCACATTCTTATTCATTGTTTTAGCATTAGCTTTGTCTATTTTTCTAAAGATTTCTTCCATTATTTGTCTCCTTAGCCTCCTAGGATGGGGGTGGTGTAGAGATAAGAACTCTCTCCCCTTTTTGTCAAGGTTTGTGGTTGTTTGATGATTATGTTCTTAACAAAGATCAACCTGTGATCAATTTTTACCTGTTTTGCATAAGAGCAGGTGAGGTCATGTCCAATACTGATAATTCTGGTGTACTTTTAAGAACCTAATTGGTACTTGTGGCAATTTATTTTCGACCATTTTGTTAGTCCGTGTAACATCCAAAACCTGTTTTTTAGGCATGTGCATCCTCCCTTTATCAAGGTGTCCATGCATTGGATTCTCCTAAAACGAGCTTTGGACAACAATTCTTGTCTCCATCTCCTTTCAAGATCTAAGAGATATTGGTGATGGTTGACAAGTTCATGACAACTCATCACTTGGCTTTGGATGATTTCTATTGTGATTGTTACTTGTGTTAGTCATTTTCAGCAATTCTTTTATACCTAAATGTTTTGGCTTCTTGTTAAGGTATTACTCGCTTAACATTACCCCTCAACTATGAGGAAGAATTATGTGGTGGGAGGACATCTATAGACCTCACTATAAGGCATATCTTGGGTTTGTCAAACCATTCCTCTGACTTTTCCATGGCCTGTTCCTTTTTCTAGTACTAGCATCTGTGACCAACTTTATCCTTTAACATAGTCGATGAGCCTTTGTTGTTTGGAGCTCTCCCTTTACAAGGAGCCCATCAAGCTTGGGGATAACTGCTGCCGTAGTGATTTTGAGAATGGATTATTATCTCCTTTCATCTTCTTATTCAAAAAAGGGATGTATCTAGATTCTAGAGCCATATGGATTTATTTTCCAAAGACTACACAATTGTCGGTGTCATGTTTCCAAAAGTTATTATGTCAAAATAGCCTGAATGCCTCTTAATGGGGAATCTCTTTTCTTTAAATAGTCAAGTATTAACATGTTTACACCCTGTAATCGCTCCTGGATCTAATTACAATCTCTCTAAAAAGGTAGTTATGTAAATCAATCTCCTTAAATCAAACTACCTAAATCAATTAGCCTTCCTAAAATAAGATATTATAACTAAAATCCCCCTTTAAATTGATGTTGTTGGATAAAGAAGCATCAATTTGTCAACCATAAATTGATGTCGATGATGAGATAGAGCTTTGGTAAATACATCAATCATTTAGGACTCAATGAAAATAGAAGAGGGAGTAATCATATATCCGTTAAGGATTATACGGATAGAATGATAATTTATTTCAATGTACTTGGTGTGTTCATGAAAGACTAGATTAGCAACAATTTGAATAGCATTGGTGTTGAGAAGTAAGAGTAAGTTGAGGAATACCAAGTTTACCCAACATACCTTGAAGCCAAACAATCTCAAAGCATATAAATGACATAGCATAATATTTAGACTTGGTTGAGGATTTAGAAACTTGATCTTGCTTCTTACCATCATTTACTGTAGTATTTGGCCCTATGCATATTGTTATAGAGTTTAAAATTTATTTACAGTGATAATCTTAATCCTATACATATATTGATATCATATAAAAAAGTTTATTAAATCCTAATACAAGCTAAATTCTTTTTCTATTGATACCCAAATGAATCCCAGGCTAATCTATTCTTTGAGAACTCATGCTCTGAATAGAACTATATCTTCAAATTATTTGCGGGCATTCTTCGAAACTCTGTTGGTCAATTTCTTCCTTTTGGTAGATTATAACCTCTAGGTCGACTGCACCTTCAATTCTCCTGATTGGTCAAGGACTCTTCCAGCTAGATCGATTTTTCTAATTCACGATTGATTTTAGCTCTCTTCTTTTATTTTGTGATGAATAATCATTGTTTTCTATGATTAACACGTGTATATTTATCTGAGATGTAAACAATATAGCAATATCATTTACATCAATTGTGTTTTGTAGCCATATTTCTGATGGGCAAGATAGAATAGTCGGTTAGCATCCTTTGTCTCTCTAGTGGTCAATTTTTGCATGAATTGATAACTGTTGGAAGAACCCTAAAAAACATGTGATATGATAGTTTTTTGCATTTTCTTCAAATGGCAAAAAATTACCACACGGATAGCAAGATAAATGCTAGCATGGCTATAGAAAAGAAGGAAAAAGAAAAAGATAAAAATCAGAAGAAACCATGTGTTAACTGAACAGACAGATCTGTTTCTCCCAATGATCAAATCTTTTTTGGCAAACCCTAAAGCCCTATGCTCTCTTAACCATTTCTGCCCAAGCATAACCGCTATATGCAAAAGCAAAAAGCTCGGATGAAATGAAGTTTACTGAAAGCAGTGAAAACCACTTGATCATGCATGCTTTTGTTTGGGCCACATTCTAATCAATATCCGAGTCTAATTAGTTAGCTGATTAGTAATTGTGTTTTTATTGCAATTGGTAATTGTGTCCCAATGCCTTTGTGCTGTTATCTAGATAACATTTAGCACTAATTAGTTAGCTGAGCTGGTTTTAAATAAAATTATGTGGCTCTAAAAAATTTTTGTTTGTTTGTCGCTCAGGCAACATTTTATCCTGGACTTTGTGAGCCTACTTCACAAGGGGGGTTGGGATTTGATTATTATGTCAACCTTTCTGCACCAGAGATGTGGTCGTCTTTTCTAAAGAATATTCCAGATCATGAATGGAGCATGAGCAAGGTGTGCTGTTGATTTTTCTTTCTCTCAGGTGAACATTTACTAAATTTGCTTCTATGCTGCAGATAGTCAGTGCTTTAATGGGCAACAGACAATATGCTGATAAGATGCTTATATATGCTGAAAATCACAATCAAGTAATCATCCCTTCAATAAATCTTTGTTCTAGCTCAAATGTTTGCATGGGACTTTACCGTATGCATGTTTGAATATTGTTCACATCCTTCTATAATGTTCTGCATGTCAGTGTATCTCTGGAGGGCAGTCATTTGCTGAGATATTGTTTGGTGAAATCAGCGAGCACACTCCTGGCTCGACAGAATCTTTGCTTAGAGGATGTTCACTACACAAAGTAAGTGTTGCCACTAGCCTTCGCATATGCAGAGTGTAATCAGCTTTAATTGTTTCAGTGGCAATGTAAAGTGAGATTAAGTAAATATCCATTTCTGAATGGCAGTTAAAGAGATATTTCCTTATGTGAACTTAGTGAGCATAAATCAACTTCCATTCTCTTTTCCCACATTTTCATTTCACGAGTGTTTGGTTCAATATATTTTATTCATCTTGACGTAGATGATCAGAATGATTACCTTCACAATTGGTGGGCGTGCTTACCTCAATTTCATGGGCAATGAATTTGGGCATCCCAAGGTGAGATTTTGGCTTCAGTCCCTTTTATTTTCATCTTATATACTGGCTAGGTGAAGCATCTACAATTTGAACACTTTACTTGTGTTTATGAATTTTCTGTCTTAGAGGGTTGAGTTCCCAATGCCAAGCAACAACTTCTCATATTCGCTTGCTCATCGTAGTTGGTATCTTCTGTCAAATGAAGTGCATCACAATTTATTTTCCTTTGATAAGGTATCAGTTTTACTCCTCCATATTAATACATTTTATGCTGTACTGCTTTAAGCTTAGATTTGGAAGGTGAAACTTCCAATTGGTTTGCACCATACATGTTCTAATATAATATGCGCAGATTTATTTTTGTTAAATTTTATATTCTTTCGGTTTTGGACTTCAAATACATTGACTGTTGTGCTACCAGTTTAATTGACTTTCCCTGTGTTTTAGGACCTTATGAATTTGGATGAAAATAACAGATTGCTTTCAAGGGGTTTACCACACATTCACCATGTGAATGACACTACCATGGTACGGGTGTACTTTCTTTCCATACAAATTACTTTGTGCATGTCCATGTGCATTTGAGTGTATCAAAACTTGAAAAATATCTTGCTCCTTTTTTAGAAGCTTGCATTGTTGTAAAATTTCTCAGAATCAGAATGTACAAGCATGTATAAAGCACCTTAGGTATGCTAAGACTCTAATAACAAAGACATTTGAAACTTCTTGGAACTCAAATTCTAAAATGGGCAAAGTTTGAGACTAAGATGCTAGCCATAGTTGAACAGACCTTTTGTGGTATTAAGACAGCTACTCACTTTATATTAGCTATTGGTAATTTTTGGTGCATGGCAAGTCATGTAATATTTTCAGTAATTGGATGATTCACTGCTGTTTACAGGTAATATCATACATAAGAGGACCTCTCCTCTTCGTATTCAACTTTCATCCAACTGAAGCATATGAAAGATATAGTGTAGGTGTGGAAGAAGCTGGAGAGTATCAAGTATGTATGGTCGATGCCTGTTCTATAATTATATTCATGGGTCAGATATGCTGTTCTCAGTTTTTAGTTGCTTTGAGGATTATATGATCAAAGCATAATACATAATACTTTTTTAGTCTTAGCACTACTAAATATCTTCTAGTTCATTGCTCCTCGCCAAACATTCCTGGTAGTCTGATTCTACTCTTCAACAAACGTCCTTTTCTTATTTAACTTGTATTGATGTCGCAGATCATACTAAATACTGATGAAAAGAAGTATGGAGGCCAGGGACTTGTAGATGCTCAGCAACATCTTCAAAGAACAATCAGCAGAAAGTAATTATTCCTCTTTTGGATCTTTTGCTTGTATAAAAATGTTTTTTCCAAATTTATTCTTCTTTTTCTTTTCTTTTCTAATTGTATTACATCCATATATGCGCAGAGCTGATGGCCTCCAAAATTGCTTAGAACTGCCTCTGCCTAGTAGGACTGCTCAGGTTAGTATTTACATTTCATATTTTTTTCTTTTTCACTACTTTGGACGCTTAAACCTATACCAGATGACTCCAGACACCTAATCTACTGCTTTCTTTATTAACAAATAGTGAAGAAAGAGCAAGAACAGAAAAATTGGTAGCAATTTATTACTGTCAAACTAAGATTTCGTTCCTAATCCTCAATATGCATTCATGCCAGGAAACCCCAATCTGGTTTACAGTTTGGGATAAACTTCATGAATATTTAAACCATACATGCAAACCATCACATCCACATGCCATGGAATAAGCTTGAATTTGCTTCTTCTTTTATGGTCATCAAGTGGCTGCTCCTTGTACAAATTCTTCTGAATTGATGCTAGTCTCTGAACTTAAAACCTGGAAATGGTAGCAACTGAATTCTTGATCCTACTTTCCTTTCAAATTGAGTGTCATGCATGCTGCTTTAACATTGTTTGAGCTGTAATGAATTGTGATGATGGCAATCAGAGTTTATGCAGTTGGGTCTTCATCACAGAAGATCCATTTAGCTATTGCCAGTGTTTGTTGCTCGTGTGAATGGCACTGCTTTTGCATGTTTTAATGGTATGTTAGGGTTCCTGTCGCATTTGAAATCAAAGCTGTAGCATCCTGTGCCATTTCTACTCATCATGTTCTAGTTACGAAGATATTCATGGATCCGAATACCCTATACTATATGGAAGAAAAAAATCCTCATCAACTATGCCACCTAACAAATTGTCCTCTTACGATTGTTTACTTTAACCACTTAACAGTTGATTTTGCAGGAATTATTTGTGTGACCAAAAGTTTGTTTCTTTTCTACAGGTTTACAAATTAACTCGCATATTACGAATTTGAGTTGTCTTCTATCATTTTGGTTTCTCCAAGGAACTTGAAGGGTAGCAACTCAAAACCCACTGCTTACTTCGACTGTGTCATTTCCAAGAGCAGTTTCATGAATTATCGAATGTTCAAACTATGCATGAGATGGGAATAACATGTTGCGCTCCATGGTTTATGATAATTTTTTGAGGTACTAGCAGTTAAACGGTTGCTGCTGCATCGAAGGCTTCACTGCATGAGTTTGGACAGTGATCTTATCTTTGTGAGACTGGACCAAGTGAATATAGAAGGTTTTCTGCATGCCAACCTCGACAACTTCAGTAACAAATGGAAATACCCCATCGTTGTCTACATGGTAGAATATAAAATGGTCGAAATTTGCCTGTGAACATGGATACGCTGTTTACCATTATCAGGGGAGGATCCACAGCAGAATGTAAACTAGGTGGAACTGGACTTCCAAACAAGGTATTATTGTTCACGAGAGAGCCCCTTTTTTGTAGTATTGTTATTATCAGTGCATTCCACCATTGCCATGTTGGACTTTCAGTAGATATTCAAAACTCAAAAACATTTTGGTCTTTCTTTCTTTATATATATATATATATATGGTTATAGCTACGAAAGAGGTGTTGCAAATCTAGAACCTCTAAGGTTTCCTTGTTAATTAAAATTATTATAAGATAAATTTTTACATGTAAAATAAATGTTTTCATAAATGAAAAATAAATTATTTAGAAAATAGAAGCTACTTGGTAAAACATCTGGTTTCTAGCTCATTTCCCTCTATAAATTAATGTTTTTCTTGTTGGTTTCAAACTCCACATAATAGCAAGCAAATATGATTGATGTTATTTGCCTTAATTTTAGGTAGAATCCCATATCCTTGCAGCCTAGCTTTCACTAGTTTCTAGTTTGATGTCCCGTGCTATGTCTACAGTCCACTAAAATTTATTGAATGGATTTAATTTTGTTTTTAGTCAATTCTTTCTTATCATTTCAAATAAGTTTCCTTCATTGAAAACATGATTTATTTTTCTTTATGCATGTATTTTTAAATAAAATTTATAATAATTTAAAGGGGGAGTTTCAATCAAAGAGGGGGGGGGGGGGGCTTTCTTGACTAATAATATTAACAAAAACCTAAAAGGTATGGAAAAAACATTGTTTTTACATTCATAAAATATTGTGGATTAAAATATAGTTTTTTCTTTTATTTGTTTTAATCCCTTTCATTTGGTCATTGATTTTTTTTCAATTTTAATAACAGCGTTGATTGAGACTTGGAGTTGATAATTTGTTTTGATTTGTTTTTTTAATTATTATTAAGGTCTCAAAAAAGTCTTGGCTGATACTCAATTTCATGAAATAAAATTTAATTTTATTGTGTTGCAAGAGATTGAAAATGAGGGGATAAAAATTGAAACAAAGAAAAAAATGAGTCTTTTTGTTTTTTTTTTTGTTAAATTATTAGGTCAACTTTGGTCCCCCTCTCTCTCTCTCTTTGTTTGGCCTTCAATCATCATTGTTTTTCAATTTTATTATTTAATATTGTGTTGATTAGGATTTGAGACTGATAATTTGTTTTAATATATTTTTTATATGGTTGTCTTAATCTTAAAAAAAGCATCCTGATATTGGATTAGTGCTTGATTTCATGAAAAATAATTCAATTTTGTTGTTTGAAAAAGATTAAAAATAAGGGTATCAAAATTGAAATAAAAAAAATGAAAGCCCATTTTTTTAAAAAGAAAATGGTGTTAGAGCCATTTTACTTAATTTTAACTTGGGATATTTTCAAAATTTCTTTTTGGTTCTTTTAGTTTTGAAATTAATTGGTTTAGCCTAAAACTTTATTTTGTTCACTTTTCAGTCTTTGAGTTTGAGAGATGTATGTGAGAGAGTTGCTAAAAAATAATACACAAAAAATAAAGAGGCTGGTTGGTCAAATTTCAATGACCAAAACGACCCAATTTGGTGTCAAAGTGTTTATCTTGACTAGATGAGTTATATTGAGGTGTTTTTGGGCTTCTATATTGCCCAAAACATAATATCAGGGTTGCACAAGTTTTTTTTTTAATCCTAGTTTGATTTGTGTATTTAATTGATTTGATTTTTTTTGGTTGAATTAGTTTCTTGAGGTTATGAGAATGTTTTGCAGTTGTTTTTAGGTGAAAATAAGATTTTATGGTCAAAATATACAAAACTCAATTTTTCAACCACCTCTAGGACGGCAAAAAATTAGGTATGCAGGTGATGCGTTGTCCAACTAATTTTTTAAAAAATGCTTAAGCATATAGACTTGGCCTAACAGGCCTATACATTCCGAGCTTTTTTTTTATCTGGGCCATATACCTAGACTTAGCCCTTTTTTATTTTTTGTTTTTGTTTCTTTATATATATATATATATATATATTTAAAGTCGTGCCATTATTTTTTAATTATTATTCATTTTTTTTCCATGATTCTTGATAATATTAGAGGTTTTTATGGGAATGTTAGCAATTTGACTCTTCAAATTTTTATGTGTCTAATATGGAAAAACAAATTCATAAATAATTATTTAAAAAATACTGGTTTCAATCATTTCAAATAGATTTCGAATATGATTTTATTGAATTTACTATTTTTTTTAACCTTCAATTGCATACAAAATATTTAGATATTATTTTAGTTTTTTTTTAATTTTCTTTTAAGATCATAATAGGTTTTTATCTAGAGAATAATGATTGTAATTAAAAAACATTATTTTATCAAAATAATCAAAAGATACATTGATAAAAAAATTAAGTTTAGATTGAAAATATGCATTTTCCCTGCATATCTCAAATGATTGAATTTTCTAAGAAACCTTTTTTAGTGACTTCTATTGAAAAAAACAAGCTCATATTGAAGAAGCATGCCATTACTTTTATGATTATTATGATTTTTTTTTGATGATATTATTATCAATTGTTTTATGAATAATTATATTTGTTCCAATTAATTTTTTTTAATGCCAAAAATACTTTAGAAGCATACGTGCATTTATTTTTTTGCTTAATTTGTTTTTGATCCGATGAAGCGCGGGTCAACTAATTAATATTTTCTATTTTTTCATTAATATCTTTTCAATTAAGAAATAGTGATTTTAAAATAACTATTATTAATAATAAGTGTTATTGTGCTTGTAAGTAATAATATATTTAAGTATGTTTTTTTAAATAGTTTACTAAATTAAAAATAAAAAGATAAACTCAATAATTCAAATACAAATTCTATGCATTTTTATAAATTTTTATCAAAATATTTAATTTTTACTTCCCAATCGAATTTCCTTTTTTAAAAAACATGATTTATTTGTCTTTATATTTTTATTTTTGAATAAAAAAATAATATAATTTCAATAGCAAGTTTCAATTAAAAAAAAGATTGATTAAGAAAAACAAAATTATAGTTAATGTTAAAATATTGTAAAAAAAATATTAAATAAGATTTAATAATTTTAGTCTTTAAATAGTAACGAGACTTAATTCCTTTTGGATTTTAATTGTTTTTTAAAACAATTATACACATTAGATTGATAAATTTACTTTCCTTAATAATCACTAACATTAGTAGTAAAATATCTAATCTTATTTGAAAAATATGGTATTGTTAAATGTTTTAAAATATTGTAATAACTGTTTTAGGAGAAATTAATTTTAGGATATTCGAAAACTAAATAAACTAAATAAAATAAAATAAAGAAACTAAGAAATTTAGGAGCCAATAAATCAATAAATCACGTATGTGTAGATCGATGACCTTCTAAATTTATATATATATATATATAAAATTTAGTTACTCAATATATTGTTTTACAATAAAACAAGAATAATCAAATGCATAAATGATTTGAATCTTATAGAATATTTTAATTGAATTTGTGAACTCAAAATTTACTTAATTCAGGTTTATAATTGATAATTAAGCTTGACACATTAAGCGACCTGCCCAAGACACCAAAACTATAAAATCACAACAAAAATTAATCAATTCTTTGAGAAGTGTAGTTCAATTAAGAACCAAGCAAGAAAAATATATTTTATTCTCTATGTTACAATAGGCGGCAATTAATGTGTATTCCAATATGAAAATCAAGTCTTCCAAAAAAGTATTTATAATTTTAAAAGTAAATCTCTAAGATAATTTAATGGGTTCACTTGATTCAATTTAAATTATACCTAAAATAACCCAAAACACAAACTAATAAATATTCTAAAATTTTATTTTAAGGTGCCACCACTACTTTTTAAAAATTAAACTAGAAAATTCTCTTGTCCCAATAATTCTATTTTGCTGCCACCTTTATTGTCTAAGGTAGAGTAGGATTTTTCTTCCAATTAAATCTCCTTGATAGATTAACTCCTTGATAAATTATACTTTCCTTGCCCAAATAATTCATGATTTCCATGTTGGATTTGGAAACATAAAATACTTGACAAAATAAGTCCAATGATGCCGAATTACTCCCTTGGTCGAAATCCATGGTCTTCAAGCCCATCTTGAATATAAATCAAATTTATTAGGGCTTTTTCTTCTTGGGTTGTTACTCTTTTGTAGTCCACTTTGACATATATATATCTTGCAAAAACCCATTAAAAGCTTTCTTGAACTTCTTTGCCCTAACTTTAGTGATTAGGCCAACTAGAACTACTAATGGATCATTTGGTGTGAGTTGGATTGCATCAATAAATTATAGAAACAAATAAGAAGCCTCAAAACCAACTAAAACTTTTAAAATACTAAAAAATAAAATTCTCCAAAACAAATACAAGATTAAAAAAAAATATCATCTAATAAAAATCTTCAAAACCAATAAAAATCTTCAAAATACTATAATAAATGAATAATTATTTATTTTTAGGTGATCTATACAATAATAGTAAAATGGATATAGTGAGATGTGATGCTTTTAATATTAATATTAGGTTTCTTGAAAGACATGAATGTATAAGAAATAGTATTTCTAAATTTTATTAGGAGTCCTTTGGATCCCTTTAGACAACATAAGGTTGTTTAGGGTTTGTGCGAAGATTATCTAAAGATTAATTCTTTCTTCGAGTGCTTGATCAATTCTTTAAGATTAAGTTGTTGCAAATCATAAACCATTCAATTATCTAGCCTCTAATAGGAATCCACATGAATCACTAGATTATAAATCTCTTAAACCCTTTCAAGAGAGCGATTGTTATGTCATGAGTGCTAGTGTTTTCTTTTTCCTTTTGTTCTCTGCTCTCAAATCTACTCTATTGTATTTCTATGTATATAGTTTGTCGAAAAATATGAGGAATAATATTTCATCTATAAGGAAAAAATCATAACTCTATTAATAACAAAATATCAATTTGCCTAAAAAATATCATATATTTTATTTCATGATAATTATTAAAAGTTTATGCAATCAAGTCCTTGATTTTTATAAGTTTAGAATTATAATCCACTATATTAATTTTCACTCCTAAAAAATGATCAATTCGATTGTTATAAACTTATATGGAATCAAGTCGTGCTTGATTAGTCATATAAGTGTTTAATGTTTTACTAATGATTCTTAATATATGTGACCCATTATATCCCTAATATGTTAGTTCAAATATAAATTATAATCTTAAATAAAATAATTTAACTTATTATTAATTCAATAAATTGATTGATTTATATTTGAAGATCAAGTGAAGCTTTAATCAACATGTCATGATCCTTTAAATAATAAGAAGGTGATATATGGTTTAACTTAACCTTTTAGTGACTAGTTTCTTAGTGTAACTATTATTATTTCATTAAGAATATTTTAATTTAGATATTTAAGCATGAAGTGTGTATGCTTTGCCAAATTATATTTATTCTTAACACCACATTCATTGATTCTTTGAATAATATTTGAAAGCCTTTTCAAATCTCATTCCATCTTGTGCAAGGATTTTGTAATCAATAATATTTGAGAACATATGGAACACATTTCTTAATTTATCTAGGATGATAAATCCTTTTTTGATCACTTAGATATCTTTATAAATTTCACTTTTATCCAATATTTGTCTATTTGTTACCTTTGATTAATGCAACTTGTAGCCAGGATCAAAATATTGCATTCTTTATATAAGATAACTTAATGATTTTAAGGCTAAAATCACATACACAACTGCCACATGAGTCTTTTTATAAACACGAGAAATCTTTTTTATTTAGAATCCTCATATAGTTCAATTCATCGTACAAATTTAACAAACACCTATATATTAATTTCAAGTATCCTACATACCTCAATTTATGAAAATAACTATTTTTTTCATAATAAAAAGAACATAATATATACCAACTTTAACAACTCTAATTAATATTAATCTTACTAAAATAATGACTATGAACATTTGAAAATATTAGTTTGATAGAATAGGATCCCGCATAATTGTAACCACTTTATAATGTCTTTGCAGATATTTTTGTCTCAAGGAATTCATTTTACTCTAGGCTAATTAATCAAACTTAAATTAATATTAAAGATAAAAATTGCCTTTATTAATAATAAAAAATATATGTTTTGCAAAAATAAAGTTTGTGTCACATGTAATAACCCCATGAGCTACAAGACATATAGTTTAATAATCTTCCATTTGTACTAAAGCTAATTACTCATGTATTTAATATCATATTGCTTTATATGACAATCATGCTTATTTTAGGATAGTGTTTTAGTGAGAGGATCTGCAAAATTCTATTCACTAGGTACTCGATCTATCATTGCATCTTTTCTTTTTATGATTTCTCTAACTTAATGGTATTGCCTAAATTTTATGATTTCTCTAACTAAATTATGTTGCCTTAATACATGTTTGGACCATTAATGAGACCTTGGTCATTTTCTTATTAATGGCTCTATTGTTATTATATCAAAGGACTACTAAATCAATAATGTTAAGAACCACTTCTAGTTCTGTGATGAACTTATTAATTCAAGCAACCTCTTTTTTCACTTTAGATGGATAAATATACTTTACTTTATTTATAGAGTATACTGTAGTCCCTTGTTTGAAACTCTTTCAGCTCAGAATATCACCATTTATAGTAAAGATATATCCAAACTAGAACTTGCTATCATTAATAACTTATTAAAAACTAGCATCTGAATATTTACGAACTACCAGTTCATTTCCTTTGTAGATTAGAAAGATATTCTTAGTTATTCTTAAGCACTTAAGAATATTTTTAACTATTTTTTAACAACTATAATATGGATTTGATTGATTTCTACTTGTTATGCTCAAAGCATAAAATATATCTAATTTTGTACAAGGTATCATATATATGATAGATCTTATAACTAAAACATAAGGAATCCTTCCCATCCTATAGCTCACAATTTCTGTCTTAGGATATTTGTCATTGGAGAGATATATCTCATGTGAAATAGGTAATTATCCTTTCTTGAATTATTATATGCTAAACCATTTTAGCATTTCATCAATGTATATGGATTAAGATAATCCAAGCAACCTTCTAGATCTATATCTATAGATAATTATTGCCAATACATAGGTTATTTATCCCATATACTTCATGAATAAATTTTTGGACAACTAAATCTTTAATGACTAAAGTAAAAGTATTTTGTTTTTTTTTTTTTATCAATGATATGTTGTCTACATATAACACTAGAAAAACAACTCCGCTAACACTAACCTTTTTATAAAACAATAATGATTTTTTTTAATGAAATCAAACTATTTTATTATCTCATCAAAACATATATTTCAAATCCTTGAAGCTTACTTAAGTTCATAAATGATTTTTTATAGCTTGAATACTTCATTGAACTTTGTTTTAGATTCAAAACCTTTACTTGTGTCATATACACATCTCCATGAAGGTTTCCATTCAAAAATGCAATCTTGACATCCATTTTTCAAATTTCATAATTATGGTATACAACTATAAGTAGAATTCTTATAGATATTAGCATAACTATTAATGATAAAGTTTAACCAAAGTTAACTCGCTGACATCTTTGTTTATAACACTTGGCATCTAGTTTGATTTTGTATATTTGAACATTGCAATCCATATTAGTTCTTCTCTTGTAGATCCACTTACATCCAATGAGTTTTATCCTTTCAGGTGGGTCATCCAATGTCCATGTCTGGTTGGTGTACGAGAAATCTATCTTAGATGTCATTAAGCTAATTTTCTAAATCAATATTAAGTATTTCTTTCATTTAGTTAGTAGGCTCATTATATATGTACAACTCATCATTTCTAGCTTTTATGAGAAATCCATACCTCATTAGTGAATGACATGTCTACTTGATCTATGAAGTTGTTATGTTTCTTGAGCTTTAAACAAAGCATATAATTTTACAACTTTAAGCTTAGGTTCTATTTAGATTTCAGTTTGTGGCTCTTGAAATTCTTTAAGTTCTATTTTCCTCCCACTTCTCCTTTAAGAACAATTTTTTTTTTCTAGAAAGGTAGAATATTTTGAGACAAATACCTTTTACTCAACAAGATAATATCCAGTAGTTTTTTTTTTTAAATATCCTATAAAATTTTATTTATCTTATTTAGGTCCTAGCTTTTTAGATACTATTAGCTTCATATAAGCATCAAATCCTCAAATATTTAAGTATGATAAGTTTGGTTTCCTACCCTTCTATATCTTATATTGAGTTTTATCAACATATTTTATTAAAACAATATTTAAAAGGTAAGCATTAATCCTTAGAAAAAAGATGGAAGGTTTACATAGTTCATTGAATTCCTTTCTGCAAGAGTTAACTCAACACCAACACCAGTCCTCCATTTATAGGAAATTCTATAAGCATTTCACTAATGAAGACCTACGTCGCTTGTGTGGCCTGCCTTTTACCATGAAATAAACGGCGCTGGTCCTTTTTTAATGGCCAATGCCTGGGGTTTGGAAACTTCTAGGTGAGGGGAGAGTGGGCGAGTGGGTCCTTTCTACCAGATTACTTTACTAGCTGGAATTCATTCAAAAAGAGTACAGGAACTGATTTGACAAAAGGGGTCAAGAATTATTTTGTAGTATTCTAGGAAATGTACATTGTAAGAGAATTCTATTCTTTTTTAGATAATTCTAAAATTCTTGGCTCAAGAATTATTAACCTCGAGTTGATTGAAGTATTTTGATATTATTTTCAGCTTATTTTTCAACTTTATTTTTAAATTCTTTGAACCTTTCAAATGATTCAAACTTTTATTTCATCTAATACACATAATCACATACAAAATGAATATCAGTGAATGTAATAAAATATGTACATCCACCTAAGGCACAAATCATTAATGATCTATATATATTTGTATGTATTAGACCTAATAATTCATTTGTTCTTTCACTCTTTTTAATAAAAGATGTTTTTATCATTTTACTCAATAAATAAATTTCAAAATTTTTATTTGATTCATAATCATAAGGATCATAATATCATTCTTTATATAACTAGTTATTTTTTTTTTTGACATGACCTAGTCTACAATGCCATAAATATGATAGATATTAATTATACAATAGATTCTTCTTATTGTTTACATTGAATATGGACATATCTAAATTAAGTATATACAAATTATTTGTATAAATAACAGATCCATAATAAACATTATTATTATTATAAAATAAACAACATTGGCCTTTAATAATAAATTTAAATTCATATAAAGCTAAATAAAAATGGATATGATATTTCTAGAAAGTACTAGAACATAATAATAATTATAAAATTCAAGCATCAACCTATTATGCAAAGTTAAATAATAAGTTTTTATAATTAATGCAACAAATGTTTTTCGAGGTGAGTCTTTTCTTTTATAAGATTTAAATGTATTTTTATTATAAAAAATAAAAATAATACAAAAATAAAATTTTAAATTAAATAACTTAATTTAATCCTAATCTATTAGAACAAATTAATTCTATAATTAATTTATTTTAGTAATCTATAATCAATATTTTATATGTACACGAGAAGAATCGTTGCACTTTTATAATTTCTCTTTTTCTTTTTATCGCAACCAATGGTAGAAGGCACGTAGGCACACTAGCCAACTACTAGTAACTTCCACAACAATAGGAGGTAGTAGCCTCGCTCTGCGCTAGGCTTGTCAGCTGAGCTAGTGCTTTCATAGTGGGGTAGTAGCCCATGACTACTACCTATCTATTAGTGGTGTGCTAGCCTAGTACATGACCAAGTACACCAACAATGTTAACATCGTTGTAAGTGGAGGCATAACCTTTTATTTTTGTTTATAAATTCCAGCCAGATTTTATCAGAATTATAACAACAAAACACCTTTTTTTTTTTTACATATATGAGAGGAAAAACAATTTTTTTAAAATTATTGTTTTACACAAAATTAATTCATGATTAATACCATTAAAAATTAAAACAAGCAATCAACAACTCTAATTGTTTGACAAGGAGTTAACTACCACTACTGTATTTTTTGAAAGACAAGAATGCAACAAAAAATGATATTTTTAAATACATTTGTTTAGGATTAGTGCAAAGATTTTTTGAAAATTATTTCTAGTTTTTTGTGCTTGATCAATTCTTCAGGGTTAGGTTGTCACAAACCACATGTCTTCAAATTGTCTAGCTTTTAATAGTAATCTACATTAATCACCGGGTCATAAAATCTTTTTAGGAGAGAGGGATTAATATGCAATGAGTGCTGATTTTTTTTTTTTGGTTCTTTGCTCTCATATATACTCTCTTGTATTTCTATGTATATAGTATGTCAAGAAAAATAAGGTATAACATTTTATTTATAAAAAAAAACATGATAACCCTATTTATGATAAAATATCAATTTTCTCATTGAAAAATATCACATATTTTATTTTAGGATAATTATTAGAAATTTATGCAATCAAGTTGATTTTTCTAGATATAGAATTGTAATCTCTTATATTAATTATCCTATAGTCAAATTCTAAAATTTATGTACATTCAAACAATACTTCATTACTCATATGAGTTTAATTTTTTTTTTATCAATGATTCTTAATGTGTATGATCATTTTTTTTTCTAATATGTTGGCCTGAATATAAATTGTAATCCTATTTTGAACATGATTAAATAAACTAAATAATTTAATTCATTATCAATTTAATATATTAATTTATTTATATTTGAAAATCAAGTGCATCATCTAACAACATGCCATGAGCTTCTAAATATTAGAAAAATCATATATTGTTTGTCTTAACCTTTTAGTAACCAATTTCTTAGTGTAACTATTATCCCTTCATCAAGAAAGTTTTGATTTGAACATTTGAGCATGTAGTGTGTTTTCTTTATCAAATCATATTTGTTCTTAATACCATGATCATTGATTATTTGAATAAGACTTGAAACTCTTTTCAAATATCATTTCACCATACCCATGGATTTAATAATCAATGCAATTTGAGAACATATAATATATTTTTTCAAAATCACCTAGAGTGATGAATCACCTCTTGATCACTTAAATACCTTTGTATAGTTTATGCTATACCTAATATTTGTCCATTTGTTAACTTTGATCAAGGCAATATATAGTTAAAATAAAATAATAATATTTTCTGTATAAGATAACTTAGTGATATTAAATGTAAGGACCACTTACACAACTATCACATGAATTTTTTCATAAACATGAGTAATCTCTCCATCTGAAATCCTGATATGGGTTAGTTCAATGTACTTATCATTTAACATACACCTAGTTATTAATTTTAGAATCTTTCATACCTTAGCTTATAAGACTAGCTACTTCCTTTTATAAAAAAAGAATAAAATATATATCAATCTCAATAGCTCCAATTAATATCCAGTCTTAATACAATATTGACTAGGAATATTTAAGAACAATACTTTGATGTAATAAGAATCTATATAATTATAATCACTTTATAATTTTCTTTATAAAATATTTTGGTCCCAAGGACTTTAACTTTAATCTAGAATTATTTATCAAACTTAAATGAATATTAAAGATTAAGAATGTCTTTATAAATAATAATAAATATATGTTTTGTATGAATAAAGTCAATACCAAGTATAACCACTCGATTGACTACATGACACCTAACACCTAACACCTAACACCTAACACCTAACACCTAACACCTAACATATGTCATATTGAATGGATTTTGTTTTTTTTTGTTTTTTATCTGTAAGATATAATGATAATTGTCTTTTAATATGTATTTTGACTGTTAAACTGAAAATAATTATAGTAATATTTATATAATTAATCATTATGATTATCATAAGGGAATATTAGACAACGAGCTTATAAAGGAAAGATAAAGAAAATGAGTCACTACCTAGTACTAAAGCAACAAGGAAACATAATGACTTTCTATGTAGAGATTGAGGGTAAGAAGTTGATTTTGTTAGCCCAAAGGTCTTTAATCACATAGGTAGTGTTTGATTACTGTCTTGAAACAAAAAAGATAGAGACAATAAAGATAAAATATGTTTGGTTGAAGAGACATAGACAAAGACATAAAAATAAATTTGTCTCTAAGATAGTTTTGGAGTGAATTTATGTACTTCCAAAATAGAAGGTACAAAGAGAACATATCTCCAAAGATAATATTTTTTATTTTTTATTCCTAAAATATCATTGTAAAAAAACTCCCAGTTCCAAAATTATCCAACTAAGACATGTAAGAATAAAAATGATTATTATCATAATTTTAAAACTTAACTCGGAGGTCGATATGGAGTAAAGTCCGGGTCTCTAGTCGGGTTGACATAAATTGACCCGAGTCAGCATAAGAATAAAAATAATTATTATAATAGTTTTAAACCTGATTTAATGGTCGATTGGGGCAAGGCCCGGGTCATGAGTGAGATTGACCATTGACCCGGATCAACATAAGAACAAAAATAATTATTATTATAGTTTTAAAATCCGACTCGAGAGTTGACCTGAGGTGAGGCTCAAGTCACGCGTTAGAAGGATCAACCCGAGTTGACCTGAGTCAACATAAATTAAAAGTGATTATTATCATAATTTTAAAATTTGACCTGAGAGTTGACCTAAGATAATGTTCAGGTCAAAGGTTGGGCTGGTCAACTCAACTGACCCAAAATCTTTATTTTTTTCAAAAAGTCAACAGGTTTTTGACCTTTTTTTTAATCTCGAGTTGACCTGGGTTTTTGATTGAGCTAGGTCGAGTCAATCATTCCTATATTTTTTCTTAAACTCAGACCAACTTAGGCCTTGGATCAACATGTCAAGTCAGTCCAAGTTTTATAACTAAGGTTGTTATAATATTTTTTTTCAACAGTCGATATAAGCAAAAGTAAAAAAACAAAATATCATTTTTTTAAAAAAAATATATATGTAAGTTTAATAACAATACATATTAAGAGTAAAATAGACCCTTTTTTTTATATTTTATTCTGTCTTGTTCACCATAACCAAACAAGATGTAGAGACATTCACTTGTCCTATACATCACTACCAAACACATTATGTCTTAGTTTTATTTTTTGTCTTGTTTTCTCTATCTCTGTTGTTTTTGTCTCTTATGTCTCGAGACAATAACCAAACACTACCCTATGAATTATTTGTTTTGATGATAACAACATATTATTGCATTTAACGTGTATGTCAAAGTATTATTGTTGTAGGAATTTCTATACATAAAACCAAAGCTATAAACTCCTTGAATGCAAGATCGACTTGAATATTCTCAATCTTATATCTTTATGTAATCAAATTTTTATATGATTTAATTTGACATTATAAAATGATTTTCATCATCTTAAAATATTTTATTTATATATGTCCTTCCAAAAATATTTTAAGTGCACAAAATATTTCATAGTGAAAATTACCTTATGAAAAATTATTTCATCATATAATTTTGGTATTTTCACTAAAACGAAGAGCATGGTATTAATTTTCAAACACTATAAAATATTTTATTGTTCATTTGTAGTTAAAAACCTTGTCATATGGCTTTTTACACCATTCATATGTTAAAACCTAAAATGACAAATTTATAATTTTGAGAGAAGTGTACACAATACTCTTATTATTCTTGGAACAAATCTTTGTCTCTCAAAAGTCATACCCTAACGGTTTCTTACATCTTAGGAAACCATTTGGAAGAGCAAAATCTCCTCTCTTATTTTTTTTTTTAATTGGGCCTAACATCTAGTTTTTCATGTTTCTTCATAGATATTCAATTGGTTTCAAGTAAGAACTCTCTTTACACAATATCTCAATATTTCTAATTGCTCTCACTATTATTTCTTATTCTAAAAGCTTTGATCAACTCCTTGTATTCTTTTGAAAAGCTTTGAATCTTTATTGAATCAAATTTATTCTCTCACCTTTATATGTTATATTATAATTCCATAAAAACTTGAGCTTAATCTCTATAATTTTTATTTATGTGAGGTGTGTTCATTCTCTTGTGAGAGAAAAAGTATTGTAAAAGTGTAAGTTATAGTTGAACCACTCAGATATATCTTTTAGTAGAGTCAAAAAGATGTTTATAATCTTTAGCATTGAAAAAGATTGTGCGTAAGGTTTTCTGATATTCCACAACCTCATGTCTTTACGCTACTTTTTCTGAATAAAGCAAATATATATAATAAAAATAAGTGGGGAATGATACTGATACAATTGACTTTGCAAGCCTTTGAACAGTGATGCATACGCAGCTAAAAAGCCATCATTTCGTTGAATTAGTCGCCCTGCTAAGCAAGGTCGAATGCCATGGTCCATGGCTGCTGTAGTGGTCTAGAATTTGCTTAAGATAACAAATTAATTAAGGACTTTCCAACTGAAATAACTACCAGTGACCCCCCAGGCCACCACAACCTCCCACAATATTCAAAAGAACTTGAGGAAAGTAAATGAAGTGTATCAGAGTTGATTTGAAAAGCTGGTGCAATGGTCTCCAAAGGAAGCGTTTTACAAGCTTTATTTACCTAGTTTGGATTCAAGGGAACACAAAGTCGTAACACCCATCAAGTATAAAGGTAGCTATAGTCAGTAATCACACACAAAAACACACAAATTGAGGGAGAAAGGAAGGTGATACAAAGTCTCTGTCTCCTCTTTTGTGTGTTTGACGATATTTCTTTAATATACAATGACAAAAACCTTCACATGAAAGAGGAGAAAAGATGGAAAAGTGTCGAGGAAGAAACTGCAGACCCTTTGCTGGCTCCCCTTTCTTTCTCCGAATGCCTCCTTTTCTTGCCCTTGTTCTCAAGCAAAAGAAAGAGATGCAACTATATGGAAGAATTGCAGCTTCTCTAGAAGCTCTTTCGCATGGCTTTTGGCTCGGTGCTCCACCCGTAAGAACAACTCCTCGCTTAGCCCATCACCAATGTGGGCATCAACAAGGACCCCGGCCACACTCCGGCAGGAATTAGCCATGGCCCGGCTGACCTCAGCTTCGTTGTCAGGATGGTTAACCACCAGAGGGCTCCCTCCTTTGAAAACCTCGAGCTTGTCTATGGTAAATGAGCCATTGGCTTCCACTACTTCCTTGAAGTCTTGGAGGCTTGGTGCATACACTGGAATGTTGAAATTGTCACGCTTCTCGCTAGTAATCAGACCCTGAGATTAATTAGCAGCATACCATTCACCAGTTAGTGTCCCGAAACCCTTTTGAGAAGTGCACATAACTAAAGCTAGCTAGGTTTTCTCCAAAAAATAAATAAAAATAAAATAAACCTAGGGAACGAGCCTTTTCACTCTCGGCCCACTTAGATTCAGCTGCAAACCAGGCCGATTAACAGCAGCTGCCTGATGGGCCGACAGCCAGCTATCCCACACAGTACTTAAAACTTAGATAATGGTAATCAAAGGTCCAATTATTAGCATAGAAAATACCAGTAAGCAAGCCTCTGTATTCGGCACAAGCTACACAGATATTCATTCATTCATTCATAGGCTTCAAAGCCATGAAAACCTAATTATTATAATCTATAGTACGTACCATTCTGATTAGAGTAGTTGATTAAGAGACATGATATCATACGTATGTACTCAAACTCAATGGTTTGAGCCCCACAATCCATCATTTTATGATATAATGGATCCAAAAATGAGTTTCTTGTCTAGATAAAAAAAGTATACTATGATTGTGTTGTGCTACAGAAAAGTCAGCACTTGTATAAATCTAGCATGGCGATCAATAATATGGCCTGCCCATCTGCAAACAGTTATCATATTGCCGACATGGACATCAGAGTATGGATGGCTAGAACCTATCGCATCAACGGTTCAATTTGAATAGGACTAATAATGACCAGTGACATCTCATAATAAGGTCTTGTAAGCTCTGCGTTTAATCATATCCCCTGCTGCATGGTGTTTTCTTGCTTTTTGGTCTCGAAGGCAAAATGGATAAAGACTGTTCACACACTCAAACATAAGAATTAGGAGCATTTTTTGAGAAATGATGATTACCTCCTGGACAAGATCATCCCAGGCATCTTGAAAGTGGGTCCCGAAGAGGAGGCCAGCCCCACCTTGGTCTGTGGGGTCGGCAGAAGTTCTGCCCAAGCAGACAAGAAACATGGACCCACCGCTCTTCATTTCTTGAGATCTTGCACTTAGGAAGCCGGCGAGGTCTGTTTGGAACTGTTTCTTGTATGCATTTGTTGTGGACTCGCTTGCATTGTGGATAAACACCCTCCCCTTGTTATATGCTGCTGATCTCTTATCTAGAACACACTCCGGCACCTGCAAGATTATTGGTCGTGATCAATTCAGGCCATGCACTTTGAGTAATTAATTGTAATTAATTTGCTCAACTTACAATTTGATTTGCTTGCTGGCGATCGATGCATGCTCTTAGATACCCCTAATAATTTAGCTTAACTGACTTTTGATCTAATGTCAGGTGCTAATTAATCAACTTTTCTGAGAAAAAGTAGTGATTAACTACGCTAATCCAAGTTTTTTTCATGGATTATTGCACACGGAAATTAAATTATTCAAGGGCTCACTTTAAAATCTAAGCAAGTTTTCATAACTTAATGATGAGTCGATCTTGATTAATACAGAGACTCATCTAGCTAGCTAGCTAATTATACCTCAAAACTTGATGAATTTCATGGCACAAAATAAATATTAAATTTAATCAAATCTCAAGGTCCCAGAATTCTCTCCTCATTTCCTGTCTCTATCGGGCACAGCATCCACCCACTCAACACACCTCCAAAAGATGCTTTGAAAATCAAACACGCCTTGAATTTACACACCCAAGATTTCATACACTTTCTTTCAACACTTGTTAGGATGATAATAACCATGGACTCGTGACTTTTGACCATCCAAAACCCGACAAAAGATTATATAGACTATTAATTATTTTATTCTTATTTACTTAGCTATATATTCTTTTGCCTATACCGTATTGCCACTAGATAGTTCAAAAACATGACCAAAGCTATTTTTAAAGAGTTCTGTAACACAGAGCAACGAGTTATTGGCACTTCCTGGTCAATATTTATTTAAAAATGTTTGCATATTCTGTAGCATTAATGCTTCACCTAGCCATTCATAAGAAAACTTAAAAAAGAAAAGCTATCCCTTGACTAAACATGCAAAACAAAGTTTGAAGGGGGGAAAGAAACCTGAGAGAGCCAGTGCAAGGAAAATGCCGAGTGGAAAACGTCAATTGATCTGGCCGGAAAAAGCCTCCGGTGAAAGGAGCCGGGAACTCCAGCTGCAAAATAGTTTCGATGGCCACTAGCAGCTAGGCACTCTTCCATACTACCCCCATAATTGGCCGGGGGAGGGAGGAGCTGGAAAAGGGTGTTGAAGTCATTGCTAGGGAGATCGGCGAAAAAAGCCGAGAACTCCGGCGGCTCGAGTCCGGATGACTCGAATCGCTTGATCATATGCTTGATGATGACATCAATGATGTGGATGGTGTTGTTGCCAGATGAGCACCCTAAGTCCGCCACCTGGAAAGGGAATTCTGGGGAGTTTAGGTGCACCCTATCTAGGGTTTCTTCCAGAAGGTGAAGCATGGATCGAGCATGTAAGGCCTGCATGGATACTCAGGAGTTAGTTTAAAACTCGTCTACATAAAAAGGTTCGGTAAGACTGAACTCCTGATCAGGAGAGTTCATAGTTAACTGATAGAACCTAGCTAGCTCCTAAAGGAATTAATTTAACAACCTAATCAGCTGTTGATACGCATATACATGTCCACAATAAAACATTTATATGTACAACTGTCAGGAAACTGGAACCATGAGAAAGAAATGCAAGAATGGAATGCGAAATCGGCAACCTGAGCTTGAGAGTTATTGGCATAGCTTGCCTCTCCTTTGCCTCCCTTCATGCAAAGCAACTTCTCAAGCTTCATACTAGACACAACAACATTGTCACCTTTAGGAGCCATTTATAATCTAGCTTGGCGTGTTCTAGCTAGCTAGTTGTTAGCAATATAGGGAGATCAAGTAGATGCTGTGGTGGTGGTTGTGGAAGGAGGCTAGGCAGAGTTCAGTATATATAGAGGCAGTGAAGGATATAAGGAGGTTATGTTTGTACTCTTGCAAGGATACAAAAGTTAGCTATTTAGCTGCTATTATCAGTGTAATTAAAAACTAATTAAGAAAAGTTGTGAAATTAGAACTGACGAGGTACAAAATCCACACATATGGGGCCTCACATGCAACAACAAATTAAAGAAGTAGCTAGGCCCTAGATTATCGCCGGATTTCCTATTGGCCTGCCGTCTCTCTCTATGCCTAGCTATGCAATAACTCACCAGCACTGTGCTGTGCTTATGGTGGGATTGAGCTAATGATATTGCCTAATTAGAAAGTGAAAGGATAAGATGGTGATTGAGATCAATTTGCATTTACTAATCATTGTGATCATTGTTGCTAAATACGTACAGACACGGAATTAGACACGCACAACACTGCAGGAAAACTTTTGATTAAGTCCCTACATGTTTACCTCATTAACGATCAAGTCCCAAGGCTTTTGATTTTATTCATTTTGCTCCAAATTAACACGATTGACATGGAATTAGGATATGAATTGCTCTTATTATGATGGCTT
>Ga0325403_1000170_pt1 | contig 38269 bp, 14 predicted proteins | sample PopdelMetagenome_19_FD_205665 | JGI IMG/M metagenome (GOLD analysis project Ga0325403, IMG submission 205665) | Populus deltoides microbial communities from Bellville, Georgia, United States - Xylem-PdKOR-R4 | ecosystem: Host-associated > Plants > Phyllosphere > Stem > Wood/Secondary xylem... | reverse complement strand
CATGGTTATAATGTTAAGGCTATGAATGTTTTTTTGTGTGTTTAATCATGTGGATTTCACTAGGGTAAGAAATTGTAAAACAACTTATGAAATTTAAAAACTTTTAGAAGTCACCCTTGAAAGAACAAATCAGATTTATTATCCTCACTAGAGAATATAAACTTTTTTAAAATGGAGCTGAAAGAAAGTATTTGTGAAATGCACACTAGGTTCATTACCTTTGTTAGTGAACTAGTTAGCTTAGGTTAAAAAATCTTCAATGAGAAAATGAGAAACTGGCCAGTAAAATCTCGATGTCTTAACCTAAAGCTTGGGAACCTAAAGTTACAACCAAAGAAGAGGATGAGAATCTTAAGGCAAGCCACTTTGATGAGTTTATTGGATCGTTAATCGCTAAGCAAAGATCAAGGAAGGAGATTGAGATTGAAAATAGTGGAACTAAAAAAAATCTTTAGTGCTAAAATTGTTGACTAATCTTGAGAAAAGAAATGGAAATAGTAGTGAAGAAGATGATGACATATCCTTGATTACTAAAAGATTCATGAAGTTTTTAAGGATGAAAAAGTATAGCAACTAAGGAAATTTTAGAAAAGAAAAGGGTGATAAGGGAAAATCAAGCAAGAGAGATGTTATTATATGCTATGAATGTAAGAAACCGAGTCATGTGCAGCGTGATTGTATTATTGTTAAAAATAAAGTAAAGTTTGACGCAAAAGAGGCAATGAAAGCAACTACTTGGGATAACATGGATGATAACTCAACCTATAGTGGAACTAAGAAGAAATCTATAGCGCTAAAATTGGTGACGAATCTTAAAAGATGCATCTAATTCATTTATCTCCTATATGAACTTAGTCAGAAAATGAGATCTTGAAAACTCTAGTTAGTTATTTAAATTCTGCTTTAACTAAATTCACATAAGAAAATAAGAACCTAGATTGCGACTTTTAGGTAGTCAAAGATGTGTATTTGAAAAAAATGGTTTGAGATATAATCAAATGAAAAACAAAAGGCTTCAATCAAATTTCTTTGTTAAGGATTCAACATCTTCAAGCTTATGTCTTTCTTGTGGGAAAAATGAATTTCATGAACATACACAAAAATATTTCGACTAAATTCAAAAATGTTTGGATGTCAAAATGCACATTTACTAATCCAAATGGACCCACGAGTTTATGGATAACAAAACCAATAAGTTGAGATTTTTCCTTGTAGAAAAAGAAGGATAAGTGGTATTTGGATAGTGGATGTTCAAGATAAATGACGGTGACAAATTCAAATTCTCTTCCTTTAAAGAAAAGACTGTCAAACATGTCACATTCGAAGATGATACCAAAAAAAAGGCAAACGGTATCAGTAATGTTGAAAATTCCCCTACTATTGAGCATGTTTTACTTGTTGATAGTTTAAATTATTATTTACTTAGTATTAGTCAATTATGTGATAAACGTAATAAAGTTACGTTTGAATCTTTACATGAAATTGATAATGATGTTTAGTGTTTTAGTGTATATTAGACTCACCTGGCATTTGTCAAAGAAATTTTGGACTTATTTGATCCTCTTCATGTTTCTAGTCTTATTGGTAAAAATTTTGTATTTGTTATTATTAATTATACTAGATTTACATGAGTTTTATTTTTTACTCACAAAGATATGGCAATTCAAGCAATCTCAAAATTTTCCAAACTGTGTTTAAAATGAAAAAGGTTGTTTAATTTTCAAAATTAAAAGTGATCATGATGGAGAATTTGACAGTCTTCCCTTTAAAAATCTTTATGTAGAAAATGGATTTAAACATGAATTTTCTACTCTAAGAATTCCACAACAATGTTGAAAGAAAAAATCGTTATCTTCAAGAAATGAGAAGAACTATGCTAAATGAGTATAGTTAGACTCAATTGTTTTGGGTGAAAACCATAAACACTTCTTGTTATGTTTCAAACCACGTTTTCCTTCGATCTATTTTACATAAAACTCCATATGAGCTTTATTTTGGAAGAAAACCCAAAAAAAAATTATTTTCATGTATTTGAATCAAAATGCTTTATTTTGAATAACAAAGATAATTTAAGAAAGTTTGATGTCAAATTCAATGAAGATATATTTCTTGGTTATTCCTCTACTCGTAAAGCTTATAAAGCTTATAGAGTATATAATCATAGAACTCTAATATATGTAGAATCTATACATGTTGTTCTAATAAGTTTACCTCATTTGATCTTTAAAAAGCAAAAGAGGTTGGTGTAGATGTTGTTTTTGATCGGCTAAACTTAAATGAAGCACAAGAGAACGCCTTTAGAAAGAACGACAAAAAAACCTCAAGCAACTCCTTAACAAAATGATCAATATAATAAAGAGCAAACATTTCCAAAGCAATTCAAAAACTGAAAGGAATTTCTCAAGATTCAATACTTGGTGACCTATCAAGTGGAGTTAGGACATGATCCTTTATAACTAATCAAGATGGTAAATTTGCTTTCATCTCTAAGATTGAATCTAAAAATTGTTGTCCTCAAATACTTTAGATGAAGCAAACTATAATGGTCTTTAATCTCAAGTCAGACCATATTCCAATATTTTATTATAGTAGTGCTATAAATTTGATCAAAAGCCCTATCGAACACTCAAACTAAGCATATAGAAATTAGCATCATTTCATTTGTAAAGGATAAGCAAATTGTGAACATCTTTACCAAGCCGTTAAGTGAAGAAAAATTTTGTGCTCTTCAACTTGAACTAGGTATGGGCAACCCTCCTTGAACTCAATCTTTGTAATTCTTATTGCATGGTTTATTTCTTATGTAAAATCATTACATTGATTGCATATCTATGTACAATGAACTAAATGATGAAAGCAAGAATATAGTGTCATAAATTTGGAGCCTTTTCAAACGTTTGTGGGCTAATCAACCATGCTCAATGGTCCACATGAGGTATATGTGCACATGGTGAGACAAATTTATGCCAATCTTGGTGCCAAATCAAGGGCAAATGGCAAAACTTTTGAGTTAACAAGTATGGTGAGCAAGAAACCCACCATCACTCTTGAAAAAGTAGTTCTCTACTTGGTCTTTGCCAACTAGAGGATTTGATGTCTTTAAGGAAAATGATCTTATGGACATGGATGTTTCTTTCCCTCCAACCAAGCAATATCAGCTCTTATTTCTTATTCAATCACAATAAACTCGAGCCACGAGATCTCAATCAACCCATCTTCTCACAATTTTAGACCATGTACTATTTGAGGTTGTGCATCATATTCTTGTTCCTCGTGGCAATCAAAATGGTGAACTTGATTGGATTACCATTTGGATTATGGCTTGCCTTAAGTCACAAAGGAAAATCACCCTTCCAACTCTTCTTCTCCAAAACTTTTTGATTGTTTCTCACTCTCCAAATGTTGCCATTGTCTATGGCCATCTCCTCACCATGTTTTTTTTCATCATTAATCACATCACACTCAGAGGTCTACAAGTTGAATCTTCCATTTGTCTTCACAATAACTACTATTTTAAAATAAAAGATTTTATAAATTAGGAAATAGATTTGTTATTAATCAACTCTTATAAATTAAAGGTCACTTCTAATTAGGATATATGATTTGATTTGGTTCTTGGTTCCATGCTTGTATTCCCTTTAAATAGGAACCTTGTTCAGACTATTTTGAACAAGTCAATAAATTGATTTCCAAAGAATACTCCCTGTGTTCATGATAACAGAGCAAGGAATTGATCACTCGCTCTTTAAAAAAAAAAACCGATAACTTTTTCCATCCTTTTGTTTCTTTTGTTCACCATGTCCAAAACAAACTCATTGTTACCCAATTCTCCAATAACGAGCCACACTTAGTGTCCATTTGGAACACTGTTTTAATCGGAGTTCTCAAAGATTTTTTTTTTTTTTTTGCTTCAAATTATTTTGTTTTTTTTTTCTGGATTGTTTTGATAAGTTGATGTTAAAATAAATTTTTAAAAAATAAAAAAATATTATTTTGATGCATTTCCAAGCGAAAAGTACTTTGAAAAACAATCACTATCATTGTCTCCAACACATCCTTAGTCTAGATCACCATCATCCACCTTAATGGCGACAAATTCTTGCATTGGTCTCAATTTGTGCGCATGTATATTCAAGGACGAGGAAAATAAGTTATCTTACTGGCAAAAAAAAAAGAACCAACAAGGGAGGACCCAGTGTACGCTACCTGGGATGCTAAAAACTCCATGTTTATGACATGGCTAATGAACGCCATGGATGAAGGCATCAGCTCCAATTATATGTGTTGTTCAACAGCAAAGAAACTTTATGGTAATGTTAAACTAATGTATTCTAATATGGGTAATGAATCCTAAGTCTATGGCTTGACTTTGAATCTTGGTGAGATCCAGCAAGGAGAAGACAATGTCACAAAGTATTAACACACTAAAATGATTGTGGCAAGACCTTGATTTGTTCAATGATTATGATTGGAAATCTAAAGAGGGCTGCAACTAGTACAAGAAAACAAAGGACTTCTGCATTTACAAGATCCTAGCTAGACTCAATATTTAAAAGAAAATTGCTATCTTGATTGTTTATGTAGATGACATAATCCTGACGGGTGATGACAATGTCAAGCTGGAAAGACTTAAAAAAACCTTGTTAGGGATTTTAAGGTCGAGGATTTAGGTGCTTCAAAATATTTTCATGTAATGGAATTTGTCAATTCTAAGGAAGTTATATTTGTCACTCAGCAAAAATATGTATTTGAATTACTTTATGAAACAGGGCTATTGGGATGCAAATCAATTGAAACACCAATTGAAGCCAACTTGAAGCTCTAACCTGTCAAAACTGAAGAAGAGGTGAATCGAGAGCAATACCAACGACTCGTGGGCAAATTAATTTATTTGGCCCAACACGCGTAGATATAGCCTTTGTAGCAAGTATGGTCAGCCAATTCATACATTCACCTGGCATGGAACACTTTGATGTCGTTAATAGAATTTTGAGGTAAAGGGACTCCTGGAAAAGGTTTGTTGTTTAAGAAACATGGACATTTACAGGTTAAAGTCTACCCCAATACAAATTGGACTGGAAGTATAACTGATAGATGATGAACTTCCGGTTATCGTGCCTATGTTAGAGGGAATTTAGTGACTTTGCGAAGCAAAAAACAAAATGGTGTGGCAAGGAGTAGTGCATAAGCTGAGTTTAGAGCAACTGCACAAGGAGTTTGTGAAGTTGTGTGGATTAAAAGGTTGTTAGAATACTTGAAAATTCTTAACTCCTCGCCCATAAAGGTATGTTGCGAGAATAAGTCAGTCATATCAATTGCTTATAATCTATATCTTCATGATAGAACAAAGCACATGGAAGTTGATAAACACTTTTATCAAAGAAAAAATTGATAGTAGAATGATTTGCATGCTATATGATCCAACTACCGAGCAAGTTGTTGATGTACTTACAAATAGGGCTTCACAGGTTCAATTTGACTACTTGATCAACAAGCTAGCAATGGAAGATGTCTTAAAGTCAGCTTGAGGAGGAGCGTTATAAAATAGAAGATTTTATATTAGGTTGTCTATAAATTAAGAAATGGATTTGATATTAATTAACTCCTATAAATTAAATGTCACTTCTAATTAGAATATATGATTTGATTTGGTTCTTGATTTCATGCCTTATATTCTCTTTTAAATAGGAACCTTGTACATACTATTTCGAATCAAGTCAATAAACTGATTTCCAAATAGCATTCTCTGTCTTTAACTACTTTCTTCGTACTTGGTTCATTTACAAGAAAAACCCTTCTCCTATTCAAAATGTTACCTGACCATTTTTACAAAGATGGAATACCTTAAAAATTCAAAATGTTGAACTCCAAATTTTGATTTGTGAGTAATGAATAAGAACACCATTTTTGCCTATAAATACTACTGAATATACGTTTAATGCAGCCAACTCTTTAATCTAAAAAACTTTCATCACTTCCATAATCCTTTTAAAGCTTTGAAATTTATTTGCATCAATCATCTCTTTTACATTCTTAAGCTATATTACTTTTTATAGAAACTTGAGTTTAATTCATTGTAATCCTCTTTTTATTGTGAGGTGTGACAAATATTTATGAGAGATTATTCATTGTGAAAGCATAAGTGGCACTTGAATCACTTGGAAAACTTCGTTTGTGAGCTATTGAAAAGTTAAGATCTTGATCCTTGAAAAAGATTGATAGTGAAGGGTTTTTTAATCTTGAACCTGTGAAAAAGATTAGTGTATCGGTAAGATCTCACCTGTAAAAAAACCTTGAATTGTTAGTGAATACTTGAATGGTGATTTAAAAAGTGGAGTAGGAAAGATTGGCTGTACCACTATAAATTTAGTGTCTCTCCTAATATCTATCTCTTTTACTTTGTGTGCTCTCATATTGAATATTTGTTTCATCATTTGAAGTGTTAAAGAATCAAAAAATTTAAGATACCAAAGCTTCAATTAAGCTTCTAATTCAACCTCGTCTTAGGTGCTTTTAAGACTTTCAATTCTGTCGACTCCAACCACTACAAAGAAAAACTTTTACTTCTGTCATTGATTTGTGTGGGAAAAATTAATCTAATAAGGTGGTTTATGTTTTCCTTTCATTCTTTCTTTCTTTTTTTAAATGTGCTTAGCTGATTTTTGACACTTCATTTCTCTTTACAGCACCTAGAGCGTGTCACTACCTCACCATATTGTCCTAGATTTTTTTGGTCTTTTTATTGGAGACCCTATTTGTAGGGTGAGCAGAAGTGCGATTTCAATCATATTGTTTACATATTGAGTGGGAATTAAAACTCCATTTTGATAAAAGAATTTGATTTGTTACCGTTTGCTTTTTAAGATGCACGCAACAGAAAAATAAATTAATATGTTTTTATTTAAATTATAGAATGCAAAGGTATTTTGGTAATTTCCAGGTTTGCTGGAAAATTTGTAATGTTATAGCTCTAGGTTTTATTTTCTATTTAATATTTATTAGTGCTAATGTAATTAGCTCTATTAAGGTTTTTCTATTCTAAATAGGATTACTATTATTTTCTTATATAGGAATCTAAGTCTTTCTTCTAGGAAGCAATTTTGTTTTGCAATTGAAACACAATCTCTCTTAAGTGTGACTCCTAAGATTTTGAAGCTCAGTTTTTCCTCCTCCTAAGCTCAGGTTTTGGTAAAAGCACTTCACATAAACTAAATGGGGACAATTAGATGGTAAGAAAAAGGGATGATGAAAAATGAACTCACTGGACGTAAAGGCAGCCCAATTGGACTCAAGACACAGTCTGGAGCAGGAATTAGTCTCTCCCTTGGATGATGGAATCTACAAACTGCACCGAACTTACAGTCTCCAGTCTTCACGTAAAACTGGCATTCAGGCTGACCAGGTCTCTCAGGAAAAACACTCTCTCTTTGCAAGGCATAAAATCCCAAGGGGGCAGAGCCAGAACGGTATGGGGAAAATGTCCCTTGAGATCCTGCATTAACTGATTCACTGTGGCGTGAGGTTCCATATATCTGACTGTTTCCTGTTTGTTGCTGACTCTCTGGAGATGATACCGACCCAAGCTGACCCTGGAAAGTTGACCAACAAGCAAGTCACATTTCTTGATACTCAACTCATGCATGCAGAAAGCTTACATATCAACTGCCAAACAAAAGTGCATTGAGAAAAATTCATTATGCCTTTGATGCAGCCATAAATGCAGATGTCAGAGCCTACCACCAATCCATTCGTTGGAGCACAGCCCAAAATAAAATTAGAAACATCTGGAAATGTACTTATTGAACACAACCAACCTTAGAGATCAGGATGGATGGTGTATTTGCAGGCCTTGTTTCAACTCCACACACAGGTGCCAAAATTTTCAGAGGAAGCTTAGTTCAAATGCATTAGCTAAAAGATTGGTCACACTTTTTTGGAAACATTAACTTTGCCATTTTATTTTGTTCTTTGGAAATCTTGACACTTTCATACATTCACAGCTATGGCTGCATATATTAGAAACTTCCCTGCAATTTGTAATCCTAAAATTGGACTATGTCATGCATTAAAATGCAAGATTTCCTCTTGAAGCAGAAAAATTGTGCCCCTGTTCGGCTATTTCATTCTGAAAGCATAGCACACCACTAAACACCTTTAAAAGAACACAAATTAATTGCACAAGCAGTGCGGTGCGTGAGTAAAAATTGTTGGGAAATTGTTGGTCAGAGGAATTAGATATATTAGGACATAAGAAAAAAACTACAATTTTAGGAGGGGGCAAATTAGAATATTACAGGGTGTGAAAAATATAACAACTTTCAGGGACTACAGTGAGCTTGGGGGCATGGTGCTCTTATGAATGACCTAAGCGTCGCCTCTATGCACATGAAATATTGAAATTTCACTCAATCAACTTTCCTATTGTTTTCAGCAACTCTGTCATAACATCTATCATTAAAATTACCAAAAACACCCACCTCCAAGTCCAAGATCACCATTACCCCAAAACAAACACCAGCACCTTTTACCCCAAATAAGCAGAGTCACTCCATCACCACAATGAGTAGCCATGCAGCCATCATCACCAGCCAACTCCAATCAACTTTGACTAAGCTTCAGCTCCAGACTCATCCCCTAGTGCAAACTACTGGGCAGCTGATTCTTACATGCCAAAAGGTTGAATGGCATTTTGACCCAGAAAATAAAATTACCAGAATTTTCAGCAGAACAAAGAAAATATCTGTATAAGGCTACCAAAACATTATTCCAATCATAATTGGAAGTAAAGCCTCTAATCACTATTTATATACAACTAGCAACTTGTACAAAGAGTTGAATAAATTTAATGTATGAAAAGAAAAGGAAAAGAAAATTAAGTCCCAAAAAAAAATCAATGTGCAACCTGAGCAACATCAAAAACTAAGTACCATGACTGAAGGACCTTTTTGACATATGCAAAAGACATGAGCTAATGAAGTCAGCAATATTTGTTCGTGGAAACAACTGTGGACCCAAGATTTAAGACTTGGAGGGGAAAAGAAATTTCATTTAATATTGAGGTGGATTTGGTTTGTGATCAAGTGAAATGGTGCAGGAGGATACATAAAGCCAACCCCGACTAGTTTGGGATTGAGACTTTGTTGTTGTTGTTGTTGGGTAGTAGAAGAAAGCACTTAAAAATGTTAATAAATATCTCTTTTAGGGATGGAACAAACAAGACTTTCCTTCTTAGCGATGAAACTATAATCTTTTTAAGGAAGGAAAAAACTTTGCATCCTTGAGGGCTAAAATATGTTTCAGAATCTTTGGGGATAGAAGGAAAATTTTATGCATCAAATTGAAATCTTTTTCAAGAGACTAAATTTACCATAATATTAAAAGGGGAGGCAAAATTTTCATCCTGGCAAAATCATCAGGTAGCATACCAAGTGACCTAGGATAAAAACCAGTCCATGCCCGGGATTTGAGAGATTAAGGGAGGTGCTTCATTGTGTGGTCTAAGCCCAATAGCCTCCAATTTAACCCAAAAACTGTTCTTAATTGCATTCTCTGACAAAAGATAAAGAGCAGCTTACACTGTATGCATTCCAGCCAGGGACTGACACGACTCCCTGAGGTAGAATCAAAGGTGTATAACTTGAAGGAGCTTGCCAGCGTGGGCTAGTAATAAAAGATGCCCTTGACCAGGTTGTTGCAAGTCCTCCTGGATAGGATTGTTGACCAGGGGTAGTTGGAGAGCTGACAGTAGGGTAAATAGGAGAGCCACGCAGTGGAACCATCATATTAGTTGGCTGAGGATGGTGAAATTTACAAGTGCTACCAAACTTGCACTGTCCTGTTCTTAAGTAATAAGCACACTCGATCTCATTCTGCAGGAAATAAAAGAAAAGAGAAATGAAGAAAAAAATTGCAATTCATCCTAGGAAGAACACACAATATAGAACTGGGGAGACAGGAGATTTGCAAGGCAAACACATCCCACAAATGAACAAAGACATTATTTATTCCACCAGAAGCATTGCAGATTTGAATGCTACAAACTGAAAACAAGCCAAATCTTTAATCTTAGTTCGAGGCATGAGATAACCATACGAAACTAATGAGTTCTCATTATCTAAAATATGTTTCAACCAATCACAGTTGATTTTAAAGGCCTGGCACAGCAGCTTGTTCATTACACGACAAAGATTCTTGTAATCATGCTCTTTGGAAAAATCAATATAAAAATTATTGATGTCACCGGTGCTTAACAGGCGGTAACGATCATATATTTCACCTGTTGGCCCACTTAAGTAACCCCTTGTTAGATCAGACAAGTTTCTAGGTGTTTGACCCGACGGGCATTCACTCCAATCTATAGGTTTGCATAAGGAACCCTCAAACAGTTTTCAACATGAAATATCTCCCATTCATTTCCAAGAAAGCCCTTGGACATAGTGCAAAAATATAAAACTAATGGAAGAAGTACGGAGATTAGTAAATTTGGAAGTCTTAAAAGTAAATACAAGAAAATTGACACCTAAGAGTCCACCACGCTCTCCTAGACATTTCTTTGGCTTTTCTCCATAAATTTATAGATTCTTCGTATCTTAATTTCTTTTTACTCTTGCAATTAGCTTCCAATTTACCTCTCACTTTTGTTTTCACATTGTCGGCCCTATTGAATGGACTGCAATAATTTATGTTAAAATTGTATCTAGATAATTTGGTCAAAATTTTGCGCTTCTCGTCAATTATATGCTACATGATAATTATTGAATGTCTATACAGCAATGCCTGTGTCCTAATTTCTTCAGGATAAAAACGTCAAAATGAGATTCCTAGTCTTTTATGCCCACAAAAGTGAAAAATAAAAAAAAAGAAGCTAGAAAGCAAACAAACGTAAGATGTTAGACTATAATGTCAAAATGTTATCATAATTATTTGATTGTTTGTTTGTTTAGAATAAGTTTTATCCGTAAAGAAAAGAAAATGATATACATTATGATTATAAGGGATTCTCCACAACAATAAAAGGCACTATCAAAAACACCACTCCATTCTCTCTAAATGTCAGCTAGAAATTCCTCTAAAGCTCCTAAGAAAAATACCTCCGGCTCAAGTTCATTGATCATAGAGAGTATCAAACTTTCCAAATTTGACTGGCTAAAGACAAGGATTCATGAAACAAACATGATGAGCAAAAAGGAACTTCAACTAATTTGCAAGCCATCCAAAGACCAAAACCTCCAATTTAATAGCAGTGAAAATCAAAGGTTAAAATCCTCCAAAACAAGAGCACTGTAAATAGGAGTAGGGTGAGGACTGGAACAACAATAAAGATATGGAATGGCTAAAGAAAAAAAAAATCCTCCCCACAGACCTTTCAGAACCAAATATGAGGTCATCTTTCACATTACAAGTTATTCAAGACGGAAAAAAATACTAATCGAGCTTGAATGATATTATTATTTCTAATCCTGGAAGCCAGCCATTCTGCTGGAGGACATATTGACTCCAAATCACCTCATGCCAAATGAAATGTGGTTTTGAAAGAATTGACAATAACCATTTCTTCACCAAATAAACATTCTTGAAAGCTAAAATGACCACTCCTTATTAGTAGTGCCCCAATTTACCAATAACCTCTTTTGGCACCTTAACATTTGACCACAGAAATCTGTCATCGATTTCTCTATCCTATTGGATCAATAGGAATTCTTAGGACAAGTAATAAGCAGCAATGCTAGAACGACAAGTTTGAATGAGTGCAATATCACTTCTTAAATGAAAAGTTTATATTTCCACTCATCCAATGGTTCAAGGACGTCTTCAACCACAGAATCCAAAAAACAAAGATGCAGAGGACCCCTTAAATGATCTAAACACCATCTTCAAATGACACATCAAGCAGATAAATAATATTGAGGGAGACTTTGACAATAAGTGAATGCCAGTTAAACATTTTTTGCATGTGTTATTCTTCACTCTAGAAACTTTCTCAAAGAATTGTGGAAGGGAAAACATTTTCAAGAAACCATCTGAATGATCATATAGGAAAATTGGAAACTGCTAATGAAATGCCATAGTACAAAGGCCAGCATGAAAAGCCTTCACAAGATTCCTCTATGTGCCTTTACAAATAGTTCTCCTCAAAGAATCATCAACAAGAGTGAATACAAATGGAGATAGAAGATCAATCAAATACATCAAGTAACAAAAAACATACAATTATTTAATTGAGTTAAAAAGTAAAAGGCCCATACCGGTTGGAGTGGATAGCCCAAAATATTTAAAGACACTCTTCCAGAAATCCCAGCCTTGTCTCTAGGGTGATGAAACTTGCACGTGGCCCCAAACTTGCAAGTTCCTGTCTTCAAGTAGTACTGGAGAGCAATTGAAGTACAAAATTAGTTTTACAAACAAAAAATAACAAGAAAAAGAAATTGCTATGACTTACAGGATACCCAAAAAAAGGGATAAAAAAATCCCTGATGGCATAAAACAAGATAGTGGACATTAGGAAGGAGAGGAGAGAGGACACAAAACAAGAGAAAGGAGAGAAACCAACAAGAATTGTAGTAGAGAGAAGAGAAAGAGATCTTGACATCAATTCTGAATCATCAACAAGGCTATCTAAAATATAAAATCAGAGCTCTTAGTCTCTTAGAAAACACCAAGAACCCAGACAACACCCTTTAACCATTAGGAATAGGACTTCCCAAACTCAAAAACAACTAAACTCTACTAGTAAGAAAATAAAATGAACTTCTAGTTAACACGTAAGTCCTCAAATGATTAGATAAGAACAACTAAAAATTCTAACTGATCAAAAAAAAATCAAATAAGTGAATAATAGTCCTAAATTTTGAGTGGTTCAACATCACCATATCAGATCTATGAACTAGAACTTCAAGCACCACAGGCTGAATTTAACTTGTACCACAATCTTCTATCACTCATTCTGAAAAAAATAGTGAATTAATGATTTATCATAAATTTTCTATTACCTGACCAACTCAGTACTCGAAATAAAGTGTAAATCCTAATAACTATCAGTAAGTAAAAGATCATGGTTTGCAATTATACAAGAACTAACAAATATTGACTCAGTCATCAACATCATTTTTGGTCTTTCATTCTGATTGTTGGAAATTAGTCCATCTCTATTGTGAAAGCATAAAGGAAATGGAGAGTGCCAGTTAATCTTCTTTACTTGCATACATTTTCAGGCCATCAACCTTTCTAATTCTATACTTTCCGTGTAATATGTCATCTAACATATATCATTTAGGAGATGTCCAGCAATTAGTAGGTGGTAGGCATTCCCATAATCTTTTTAAACTTCCAAAAGCTTCAATCCATATCTTTCCAGATAATTTATGAAGGAAAAATATGTCACGAAAAAGTCTTGCATGGTGGGATAAGATCTAAGTGGCAGAATGGTCAAGAATCAGACAAGGACCCAGCCAGGACATCTGACATTTGTAAGAGAGAGAGTTTAAAAATCAACTAGAATATGTACATTCATATTGAGTCATTGACACAATTATTACACTGTAAACAGTCAAAGAATTAAGTTTCCTATAAAGACACTTCGGAATCCCAAACTTGACAAAACAATTCTCCAAGACACAACCCAAACAACTAGAAAACCAGGGGATTTTGGACAACAGAACATGTTAGGTAAACCAGCTATATTTAACAAATGTATAAGAATGCTCATGGTCATACTTCGGAAGACTTTAGAACCATACAAAAGAGAAGTTAAATACCCATGTGAGATAAATAGCATCACTCAAGGGCTTATGGAATCCTAATCCTTAAAACAAAATACAGGTTTCACCACAGCAAATACAAATGAAAAGCTTCATAAAAAAAAAATTCATGTCATCATTTACTGTTAATTACAAAACTTCAAAAACATGTGAGGAGGGTATGGGGGCCAGACCTGATGAATTGCTTCAAAACATTCACATCAGAGTAAAGTGAACTGATGAAAGTTACTTTGAACAAAAAGGTAAAGTCAAACTCGTTTGGCGCAGTCCCTCAGTTTTGCAATTATGATGAGTATTGTGATAACCACATTGAATAAGATCTACCAAACAGCTAGTTTTTATGAAGAGAGAACTAAAGAATACTAAATAGTAGTTTCCCACTAGGACAACTATCATTCCCACTGATACAATGGTAGGATTCAGATCAATTCCCTTTTCCTTTACAATAACGAAAGGAAAAAACACAGTTTTCTGATATGAATTCCTCGTGGTAAAGTAAGTGACACAGTTCTTGAAGATGGTAAATTTGAAAATGAAGTCTACATAAAACAAGCTAATAAACAGTTGACACAGAATATACCTGGCATTCAGGTTGTCCTATTCTTTCTGGAAATTCCCCCTTCATCCTGGCTGCTGCAATTGCCTGGAACTCAACAGATCATAGTTCAAAATATCAATCTTATGTGATTTTTTTTGTATAACAGGAAACGTAAATATTAAAAATGCTAAATGAAAATGAGCATGCCAAAACATGCATTGCGATTGTGCATCTCCATGCAGGTCACCATTTACACTCTCACCAATATATATGCATATGGGAAAACAATTGTCAATACAAAAAATCCCCCCATTCCCACATCCAACCATTCATTATTGGATATGTCTGCATTCAATCAGACAAAGAAACACATGCACAGCTAGGTGTGTGGATGTGTGATAGACTGACAAGGGAAAAGCAAACAAATACACCCCAAAGGAAAATAGAAAATTCAGAAAGCTTTCTCTAGGATGTTGACTGTACTTCCCTAATAGGGGAGTTCAATGCATTTTGCTTTAACTTACCAGTAAATTAGCTTTTAGAAGCAGACTACATTCAGAAACATTATTTGATAATAGAACCACTGAAATCTAGTACATAAGTACAGTTAAGTATATACAATTGTTAATGCTAATTGTAAACAACCAAATAGAAATTTATGTAATAATTGTATAACATTTCTATAAAAATAAGTCAGAAATCACAATCTGCAAAGACTCAGGTGCTCAGTCCAATTGCCTTCATTGATTCAAGCTAAGAATCTAATTGAAAATGTAGAAAAATTACAGTAGTGTTTGTGTTCCAAGAACACTGCAGCTCATACCAGCTTCCGATTAGGGGGGTGATTAAATCGGCAGGTAGCCCCAAATCTACAGAGGCCTGTTCTTATATAATAAGAACAATCTGGCTCTCCAGGACGCTCAGGATATGGCCCAGCTTCCATTGTTTCACTCGATCTCAGGTTCATTTGCCACATTGCATCTGAAAATGAAACTGGATAACTGAGTTCAAACATCTATGAGAAATATCAATCAAAGAGAACGGAGAATAATTTCCCAACAATCATTTTCTCCATAATCTCCTCCTATAATCTCTAGAATTCTGTTTTCACTGTCTCTAATAAGTAGAGTTGCTTCAATTAGAAAGTAAAGGGTCCAAAAATTGAGAAAAGTTTTCACTGAGGGATAAATACTTGGGATTTTGCATAATAAAGAAAAACAAACTTGTTAGATTCTTGAAAAGTTGAAATTGTTGTCATTCATTACATGCAAAACATTAAAAAAAAAAATGTTACAGTGATTAAAACAGAGGCAAGAATTCCAACCGTTTAACCAAACAAAGTAAAAGCACCGACAAAAACCAGAATTTCTTCCTACCTCCAAGATATAAAAAAAAAAAAACAAAACGAAACCTATGTTTTAATACAGAAACAAGCTGGAAATTGAACAAATTCAGACACGATCAAGCAAAATCTACGACAGACAGAGGGTAAAACAGAGAATTCCCAACTAGCACCACAAAGGCAAGCAACACGTGAATTGCATTTTTTCTCTCTCTTTTCTTTTCTGCATGAATTTTATTTTCAATGAAATACCACACAAACCTAATTCCTAATATATATTTTTTTTACTACTACTACTATTATTATTGTTATTAAAAAAAAACAGAGAGAAAGAAAAGAAAGAAAACGAGAACCTTCGCTTAAAGACGGTGACATAGAAGTTCCCTCGGTTACAGCTGGTAGACCACCACCACTACGAGACATCGGAATTCCGGCATCAAAATCCATTTCTTACTCTGATCGTTCTGTATATTAGGAAACTGACACTTTACCATTCTTTTCCAGAATCCCCATTCCAACAAATACACAAAAGCTGTCACTCTATCAAACCCTCCAAAAAACCAAGAATTTGTGTTTTTGCAGTGAAGGGGAGAGTGTTTTAGAGGGAGAAAGAGAGAGTATGCCTAGTTGTTTTCTTTTTTTTCTTTGTTTATTTATTTTTAGAGAGGAGGAGAAAGAGAGAAAAAGAGGGCGTAGTGTCCTCCTCTCCACAAAAACTCACGGAAGAATAAAAACCAACCAACAAACAATCCAAACAGAGACACTCCTCCCTTTCTTTCTCGCTTTTCTTTTTTCTTTTCCTTCTTTACCCGCGTTCTTACATGATAAATTACAAACTAGTCCCTTTAGTCTTCTAAAATGAATTGCGTAGTCCCTATAGTTTCAGAATCTAATTAACTAGTCCTTATCAGTTTTGTCTTTTTTTTCCTTCTTTTTTTTATTTAGCAATAAAGATATCATAACACGTTACACGTCAACAAAGATTAAGTCTCTCCCAACCATTTAGTAGGTGGCTCAATGATAAGAATTTTGGACTAAGAGGTTTGCTCTTCCTGTGGTCTCAAATTCGAGCCCTGTGATTATACGCAAACTGATCCAGACACTCATATTAGTAAAAAAAAAAAGATTAAATCTCTCCCTGAGCAAGTAATATATAATATATAGATGCATAGTCTATATACTAGTGCAATGCATTTAGAAGAATTTAATAAATTTTTCAAGATGTTGATATGAAGTTTGAACCTAGAAAATTAATAAAATGAGCAGGCCTCCTTAACCTTTAGATCAATTCCTTGGAATTCCTTAATTAGCATTGATCATGTTTAATTTAATATTATTTTTGTTTAAAAATATTTTTCTCTGATGGATCTTTTCATAATTTCTATTTTTTCTTTTTTTATTTCTCTGAAAAAGAAAATCGGAAAGGGACATCAAATGGATAAAAAGGACTGATTAATTAATTTTTAAATTAGAAGGACTATTAATTTATTTTGCTAGAAGAGCTAATTTATAATTTTCTCCGTTTCAACAACAATGTCACATATTCTCTCGTCTGTAAATAATTTCTCTACTCTCTTTATTTTAAGGACACGTTGAGGACCTTGAGGTTGTCTTGGCTTCTTTATTCATGTGTATGCTTTTGTTGCTTTTCTACACTTGACGTCAAAGCTGATATTTAGCTGGGATAACTAACATATTAGTCACTAACTTTCAAATTTTTGCTAATTTTTCCCATATTTTAATTGCTCTCATAAGTTCATCCCCATCAATTTCCTTAACATAAGATTGAAATTAAACAAATTTTATATTTCAATATATGCCTAAGAAACAAATTTTATATTTCAAATATATTTCAAATTTTAAATCTATTTTAACATAGTCCTTTCCTCAATTTTATATTTTTTTCCTTCTTTCTTTTTTGAGAAATAGAAAAAAAAAATAGGAGTGGATAAATGGGGTATTTTAATGGATCAAGAAGGAATATTTATTATGATACTATAATGATGAATTTTGCCTCAAAACATTTGATGTAGATATAGAAATAAGGTAGTCATTTTATCATGACACAAATATCTTTTACAAATTATATAGAGTTAGATTAGTTATTTTGTTTTTTTATTGCACAATAAAATTACTAATTTAACCCTATAATAAAAAAAATATAATGATTGTCACTCACGGGTGTTTTGGTCTTTTACTTTTTTTTTCAAAATAGTATAATTACTTTAATGCTCTTAAAGATAAAATCAACACAACTCTTTCTCCTTTTACATTGGTTTTATTGTTAATTTAAAGGTTATTCATGAGTATTATTATAATTGACCATATATTAAATATTATTAAAAAAAACATGTAGGCACTTGTGTAACACACGTCAATGAATAGACAACCCACGTACGATGTTATTTGACCATCTGCAAAGCAGCATTTAAAAGATCTCAGTGTTCCCTATACGATGAGGAGAAGCGTGTTCCAAATGCACCACTAGTTTGGCACCGATGACTTCTTCTCTCTCCTTAAATCTAGCACCAACTTCTTCAAAATTTCAAATCAACCCCTTCAATTTCGTTTTCCTTCACATTTGATCATTGTCTTTTTATTACTATTTTTTATTTTGAATAATTTATGAAATTTAAAATGTTTTTGATTTCACCCCCTTTAATTTTTTAATATTTTAAATTTGGTCATATTTTTGTTATTGTTATTTATTTTATTTGAGGTCATTTTTTATATTGTTTTTTTTCCTTACAATTTCATCCTTCATGGGTTTTTTTTTATCAAATTTCATCCTCATTCTTTTTATGGCTATCTTTTATGTTTTATCAAGTTTTTTGAATTGATTTTTTTTTTACGATTTCAATTCATAATTAACATCTAAATAATAAATTAACACTTTTTTCTTCAATTCATAAGACCAATACAACTAATTTAACTTTTTCCTGTTTCTAGTTTTTAATAATCAAACACATTTATTGTATATGTTATGTAAATATTTTAATTGATTAAATTTTATCATTGAATAGTATAAACTTTTATTAAAAATTAAACGGATTGTTAAAAGACAATTTTTTTCTGAAATTATAATGTTTTATTAGCAAATTATACAATATAGTCAAATAAATGATAAACAATTATATAAAAACTAGAATTACTTTCATAGAATTCTTTCAAATCAAATATATGATAAAAATTTAGATAGATTACAATAACCATCGGAGGTGTCCACTTAAAAGTTTGAAGATTTGACAAAAGCCTCCTATTATACCCAAAATTCCTATAATTGCTATTTAGAAAAACAATAGTTAAATTAAGAAATTTAATATATGTATATATAATTTTAAAAAGGAAACTAAAAGAATTTAAATGGAGAAATTAATATTGTTCATGTTTTAAAAAACCATATCCCATTTTATTATATTCTTTCGCTAGTTTTTTTTTTTTTGAAGCTCCTAATTTAACTATATTTTTAAAAAACCATATCCCATTTACAAGGTGATATAATCCTAATATTATTTGTTTAAGTGGTTATTTTCTTGCACGTTTATTAATTTCATCTCTATAATCATAATGATGCCTCATATTATTTTTTTCAGCTTTTCTTTAGTAAATCTTCTTTTTTATTGTGAAATTGATTATCATTTTCTTTCTTGAATAAAATTCTTGGCAAGGTATAAAATTTTTTTAATATCAATCTTTAAAAAAGATTGTTATTGTAAAAATGTGAGACATCATTTTGAAAAAGTCCAATGAGTAATAATAGCTTACTGTTTGCGAAATACTGTAGATGATAGGATCAAACTACTATATATCACCATGCAAATCTCTTTTTTCCTTCTCCTTTAAATTATTGTTCCATGTTATATTGATGTTGAATGCATGATTAGAAAAATGGGCTAATTTGTGTTTATCGTTGAGCTTATTAAGAAAAAGAATTAGTTTATTAAACTTTGATCATATCGCCTAATTCATTCCTCTTTTAAGTATTTGGGTTTACATATCACATAATAGTAAAACTAAATTTACTTTTCTTCTTGTATATTATAATGCTTATTAAGTGAAAATTTCAAGTTATTAGACCATATCTTTAAATCTGACATATTTTATCAAAATTGGGAATGAGAGAAACCATCCACTCTTTATTTTTTAATGAAATTTTCAAACTTGTTATTTGGTTTTTTTCCTATCAATTTGTGATTTTTAAAATTAAAAATATATTTTTTTTAAAAAAAATCTCTTTGTAAATGTAGAAAAAATGTACTGATATGTAATTTTTTAAAATGAAATTGTTCCATTGATTTTCGAAAACATAAAAATAAAGGTATAAGATAAAGTGATAACTCTATATGCGACTCTCAAATCTATAAATAAAAACTTGGATGGGGCACTTATAGTGGTAATTTGAATTTGAAATTTTAACAAATTCATTTCATTCCTTTTTAACTCATTGACCATATCAAGTTCTTTCTATTCATTTATAACTTTTTTATATGTTTTCCTCTAAAAAGCATTCGAGATATGATGGAATTGATGTTCAAAACTCACAAGTAAAGATTATATAAGTAAAAAATATATATTTAGTTTATAATCATGCAAAAATGTAAAAATATGGTAATAATTATAAAAATACAGCATGCTTGCTAAGCAAATACATAAACTTGCAAAACAAATATAGGAAAAACAATTATAGCATGCAAATTAAACAAGTATTAAAATTATACTTAAAAAAACTAGTTTAGAATACTTACTTGTTGAATTTCTTATGTAATTGCTTGTCTATTTTCATTGTGAGCAATTGACTTTTTCTTCAAAGAATTAAAGAGTATAATAAATCCATACTGAAGTGTTTATATATTTCCACAATGATGTGAACTCTTGATGTTTTCTCAAAAATCTGTCAAGAGGAGTGTCTTAATAACTTGAATGTTAAATTTAACCAGCTTTAGTCAATTCAAGGCATATTTTACTCCCCATTAACTGATATCGTACTTTCTTTTAAATCAATTGTACTTTTGCTAATAGTAAGTAAAACAACTTGAATTCTTCATTGTGCTTAAGATAATACCTTTACTTGGGCTTTTAAAAGAATAAAATTTCAAAAATGAAGACCATACAAAATAAAATTTGCCTTAATCCTAACAAAATGAAATTTGTAAGATTTAAAGGTATTAGATGAGGTATATTTATAAGATTTGCTTCTGTGCTTTAGTGTTAACAACCTATCACTTGTTTGAAAAACATAAAAAAACATAAACTTTGTACACACATATTTTTTTAATTTACAAATTTTATCTCTTTTAAGAATTAATGCATGTCACATAAACCAATAACTTTCCTAAAATATTAAAATCGTAGACCATTTAAAAGTTTTGTTAATAAGTCGGCCAATTAATATTTGATGTTCATATATTCTAAAAACATAATATTTAATTCAACCAAGTCTCTAATGAAATGATGTCTTATATCTATATACTTGGTTCTTGAATGTTGCACAAGATTTTTGGAGATACTAATTGCACTAGAATTATAACAATAAGCAGTTATAGTTTCTTGCGAGAAACCATAATCCTCTAATATCTTTTTCATCCAAAAAAGTTGTGTTTAACAACTTCCTACTACAATGTACTCAACTTCTGCAATGGACAATGATATTGAATTCTGTTTCTTATTCATCCATGCTGTCAAGTTGTCACCAACATAAAAACATCCTCCAATACTATTTTTTTGTGTCGTCAATATTACTTGTCTAGTCAGCATCTAAATAACTAATTAGAGTTAAGTTTGAATCTTTTGAATACTATACACTATAGTCAATTATAGTAATAAGGTATTTTAAGATTTTTTTTAATTGTTGTAAGGTGTGATTTTTTAGGATTAGATTGAAATTTAGCACCAATACCCCCATTAAAAGAAATATCAAGTCTACTAACAGTAATGTAAAATAGACTCCTTATCATGCTTCTATAAAGTGTAGAATTAACACACTTACTTGTAGAATCTGAGCTAATTTTGACAGATGTGCTCATAGATGTTTGAGTATGACTCTTTCTTTCCATAACAAACTTTTTAAACAAATCTCTAATATACATAGATTTAAAAATAAAAATTCAATCTTCACTCTACTTAATTTATATGCAAGGAAAAAGTTTAATACACCAATCATACTTAATCCAAAGTATGATTCCACAAAGCTCAAAGGGCTGACTAGAGATAAAGATAATAAATAGGTAAGCTTGAAAGACTCAATCGATTCAAAGAATACCTAAATCATTTCCCAAGTAATATTTTGTCTATGGTTTCGCCTCAAGTGTCATCAAACAAGTTTTAGAGTTTGTTAAGATCATACAAATTTATAATATTCGTATAAAATTTATCTAGGTATGCAAAACAATTGATAATCATGATAAGCATTCATTGAATATAGAAAACCTCAAATTAAGCAAAATCAAATCAAGGATTAACAAATAAACTCAAGCAATAAGAGTTTTTTTTCCTAAAATTATAATCAATTTCAACCATATTCTTATCATGTGATTTTTTTATTCATCAAGCTAATTCTCTCTCTCACCCTCTCTTTTAACATAAATTAGCATAAAACTAATTCTTTTCCCCCTAAACTTAATTAAAAAATTGTCCTCGATGAGAAAGAAGAGAAACAAAAATAAATTGAGAAAAAGTAAGAATTGCTCCATCAATTTCTAATTGAAAGTTGTCCTTGAAAGCATAATCGTGTAACTCATTGGAAAGCCCCTAAACTTACACAAACCTATAAAATGACATAAATTTAAAAAATCTAAAAATTAAAGAGAATAATAATATAAATAAATAAATAAAAACTTCGGTTCCGTTTAAAAAAGTGCTTTGTTTAAAGTCTATAGCTAGACTTCCCTTGGTTCTCATCATCCTACATCCAATAATTTTAATACTTTAGCCCGCACTACCTTTTATAAAGTCGGGTTTAATTGCCAGTGTAGTTGCGTAATTGGTTTTGAATTTTCTTTCATCAAAATCTTATTCATAAAAAGAGTTAAATGGTCACCTTTAATGTTTGTTATGGTCCATTCCAATGCCATTTCATGCTTTGCCAAAATCTTAAGCATCTTTTCTCTTTCCACAACACTTAAATGGGATGGTAGTGGCTTAAGTTCATTCTTAGGAGTCTCTTGAATGAATGATTTTATATTTTCAGTGTTAACCCTAATCTCTTTAACTTTTGGCTTCCTTTCTTAAAGAAATGGTTAAAAGGATTTCAAGTATTCATTACATTCTTTAATCATGACTTGCTTGGCATAAAAAAACTTGAGAGCTGGTAAGACATGCTTTAAGTGACATCTTTGGATTCTCCTCTTTAAAAGTGTTGGCTACCGACCTATCAATGCTATCCATCTAAAAATATGAATCATAACTAGATGAAGATTTTATAGACTTAAACATTAAACATTAGTTGTTTATCTTGAACATTTAAAATCAGTTTTCCTTATTAAACATCAATTAGTTTTCTCCTCTAATTCATCTTTGATCTGGTCTCCTCATGATCATCAGCTTTATGTTGCTCAAAACTTGTTGTTATGGTTGCTCAATTGTCCTCCCACTTCTCAATGATGTTGCTATGACATGTTTTTTTAGGATTGGTAATAATGTTATTTAGCAAAGTTCTATATTTCCTCTTTATAAGAATATTTAAGAGCTGACCAATTTGAACTTCAAGGTTATGAATCAAAGTTTAATCATTTTGGATTGCTAATTCTTTCTTTTGCATGTATTTCATGAGCATTTTCTTATGTGTCGGTTTATTTTCTTGTTGTTGAAAATTTTAAGGTGGTCTAGTTTCCCTTTGATTGTTACTCCATGACAAATTAAGGTGATTTCTCCATTTTAAATGTGTTCAAATAAGAATTGTTTTGATGTTGAAATTGAAAACATAATTAACTTCCTCATAATTTCGTTGAGCAAAAGGCTTCTCTAATTGGCAATTGATACTTGAGTGATTTTATGCATAATAATCACACATAACATTAGTTTGAATAACATTAACATTCATCTTACCTAGTTGTTTAGATAAAGTTGCATTTGTTCTGTCAAAACGATAATAAAATCAAGTTAAAAAACTTCATCCATTTTTTCTTTTATATTGCTTTCTCAAAAGGCCATTGGTAGTTGTTGGATGCCAATTCTTCCAGAGATCTATAAACTACTTCAAGAGTTTTACTCTTCGAAGCTCATTTAACTATTGCATTAACCATGGACTTGCTTGTAACTCTTAAACCATTCTAGAATGTTTGGACTTGAAGTCATGCTAAGAGTTTATAATGCAGACACTTTCTTAATAAATCTTTTATATCTCATACAAAGACTCATTTTTAAATTAAGTGAAAGTTGTAATATCATTCATTATCTTTGTTATTTTGGCCAAAGAAAAATACTTTTCCAAAAACTTTTGTGCTAACTCCTTCCAAGTAGTAATAACAATAAGTGGTAGAGAATTCAACCATGCCTTTACTTTTTTCTTTAAGTGAAAAGGAGAAAAGTCTTAAAAAATAACATCATCCTTCACTTTGTAATATTTGAAGGTGTCATAAATCTTTAGAAAATTTACGATATGAACATTAGGATCCCTCTGTGATAGCCCTCAAACTAAACAATTTGATATATCATTAGAATTTTCATTGGCTTTATCTCAAAATTATTAGCTTATATAATCGGCCTCTTTATGATAGATGCATACTCATTAACTGAATGCATATAATAATATTTTAAAGCTTTATTTGCCTCTTTATTTCGCTACTCCACCATAATAATGACAGATGTGGTGATTTATTTTTTCTTCTCTTTATTGATCTAACGCAAAGTTCTTTCAATCTCGGGAGATAGGTTCAAATGGTTTAGAACGGGTATGCACTTCTAAATATTGAAATAAAAAAAGAATAGAAAATTTGAGATTTAATCAAAGCAATATTTAATGATGATGATAATAACAACAATAATAATAAATAAATAAATAAATAAAATTATTAACAATTTAGCTAGTATCAATATCAATAACAAATAATAAATCCCCGACAACAATGCCAAAACCTTTATTTGATAGTATTTGCAAATGAACAAAATCACAACAAGTAGTAAAGTTTTTTTGAAGAAAAGAGTATCGAATCCATAAGTATTAATTATGCTATTAAGTATTAAAATTTACTAAATTAATTACTATTTAGAAATCAAACAGAGATTTTATAGAATTGACCACCTAAATCAAACTAAAGTGATTGACAAAAGTAAATTAAAATAAATAGAGAATAAAACTTAAGGTTTTAGAGATAATAAAAATAAATATAAAGCTTTTAATTTCACCGTGTTAATCTACACAATTTATTATTTTTTGTTATAAAATTCAAATTCCTCATGTTAATGATTAAAAGATCCCTAAATTATTCAATGTTTTCTTTTGAATAACATTAAAAATATCTCCACCTAATAATCCAACATATCTCTATGTATATTAAATTATTTAAAAATTCATTAAGTTCTTTGATTTTTTCTACAATATCACTAATCACAGTAAATTGTCTCTATATTTCACTCAATTAATGGTGTTTAATCTTGAAAGTTTCTAATTATAAATTACCTTTTAGTCTCATTATGGTTCAATAGATCAAACAATAATTGGTCAGAAAATTATAAGTAATAAGATCAATTATAAACACTCGACATGAAAGATATTGAAAATAAAATAACTTGGAATCTAAATTTTCCAAGTTACCTAATAAATAGGCCTTGGATACTACATAGATTATAAAAAAAAGGTAAAAAGAAAATAGCCTCATGTTTTAATTATGTTGTTTACAAGTGGTATATTAAAGAGATTAGTACTTAATAGGATTTAACCTATTCTTATTATCATCTTTGCTAATGAGAGAGTCATTAAACAACCATACAATATTGATAAAAGGGTGCAGAGAGTTCTTATCTCTACACCACCTCATATTAAGAGGTTATAGTAGACCATGATCTAATAAGAAAAAAAATAACAGAAGAAATCTCTAGAAAAATAGACAAAACTATCACTAAGATAATAAAAAAGATGGTGAAAAGTAGCCAATCTAGTACGTATGTTATCAAGGTCAAGGTAGAGATTAATCAACGACCACAATGATCGAACGAAGTTGTCCAAAGTGTTAGGCCAATAACCTACAAGCTTGAACACGGGAGACAAACACCATAAAATTAGCCCAAGTCACTATTTGGTGTGTGTGTGTAAAGATGACATTAGCTGTTAAATAATAGTAACAGGAAAGTGTTGTCAAGAAAGCCACCCTAATATAAGGAGAACAAACACCAGTTTTTGAAGAGATAACACTAATAGTGCTTGAGGACAATAAAATTCTCAAAGCTCTAAAAAACCCTATAAGTCATGTGAAGGCTTCAAAATTTTTTTTTGTTTAAATGAAAGACCAACTAGACAATGAAAATGATTTGATTATCGATGCAAATGATTTTTTAAATGATGAAATTATAGGAAAAAGTTTGGAAACCCCTTTTAATGATAACACATAATAAAATGAGAAAAAATAACTATATTTCTCAGTCCTAATACAATAAATAGGTGAGTAAGGTGCATTAAAGGATAGAGATTTGGAAAACATTTTAATATAAAGGTGAATTACCATAAGGGAGTTGCATTAACTGACATAATATTTAATCTATTATATTCCTTTAAAGCCAGACCTAACTAATTATTTTATTTGGACAATGATCATGAAGATAAAAAAAAGAAAATGAGAAAATAGTTGAGGTCAACCAATGAGAGCCCATGGTTGAACAAAAGTCTAGAATCACATTCCTAAGCTAACATTGGTAATAATTTACCATTTGAAACCTTTGTATATCACAATTATCATTAATAGTGTACAAATACAAATGGTTATAATTGAAGAAGGTGTCTCATTTAACAATATGCCCTAACATTTGATTGCTAAGGTTGGTCATAACAAAGCTGATATGATCCTATTAGAAGTGGTCATGTCCAAATTCTATAGGAGACATAAAAGACTATGAGGGCGTTATATGGAGACCTAACTATTAGGTCAAGAACCTCTAGTACAACCTTTTTTGTGATAGAAGCAAGGATAAGTTATAACATGCTATTTAGGCGAGACTATATACACGTTAGCATGTATATATGCCATTATATACACATCAAGTATTGACTTGTAGTCAATTTAGTAGTTACATGTGGCATTGATATTATTCATATAAAACATATATTTTTATATTTAAATGTATTTTTTATCTTTAGTATTTATTTAAGTTTGATTATTGAATCTAAAGTAAAGATGAATCCCATAAGATAAAAATTTTTTTGTAATGGAAAACTTAATTGGTTATAATTATAAGAAATTCTATTGAATCAAAGCATTGTTCCTAAATATTCTTGGTCAATGCTCTATTAGGAGTGAATATTAATTATAGTGGCCGAGACTAATACTTATTATGTTATTTTCTTTTATAAAATAAAGAAAATATTCTCATAAGATGAGATATGAAGAATAGCTGGAACTAATATGTAGGTGCTTATTAAATAACAAATATACCGAATTCATATATATATATATATATATATATATAAGGATTCCATATGGAGAGATTACAATAAGTTTATGAAAAGAATCATATGGAAGTTATGTAAGTGGGTTTTTTTTTAAGCTACAAAAATCTATTCTGGACTTAAGAAAGCTTCAAGAAGTTTGAATATCCATTTTGATGAGATAATCAAATAGTTTGATTTCATAAAAAATATATGAAGATGACATATATTTACTTTAGTTAATAAAGATCTAGTTTTTTGAGAATTTCAACATGAATAATATGAGAGAATCAACCTATAAACTAGGAATAAAGATTTATAAAGAAAGACCTATAAGGTTTTTTGGATTGTCCCAATCTAAGTATATAGACAAGATGTAAAAATAGTTTCGCATAGAAGAATCCAAGAAATGATACTTATTTCATATGAGATATATTTTTTCAAGGTTATATACCCTAAAACATAAATTAAAAGAGATAAGATGGAAAATATTCCTTATGCTTTGGTTATAGGATCCATTATATAGTGATGTTATGTACAAAACCAGATGTATCTTATACTTTGAGTATAACTAGTAAATACCATTCTATTCTAGATGATGGTCACTAGAAAATAGTGAAAAACATTCTTAAATACTTAAGAACTAATAATTTCTTTGTAGTTCATAAAAAAGATAAATTGGTAGGTCTTGGTTATTTGAATGCTAGTTTTTGGGTTGGGTTGAATTTATTTTCTCTTAATGTTGGGTCCTGCTGCCTAGCATGTCCCAATAACATTGGTCCTTCTTCCAGTAGGACCTAACACCGATTTCTTGCCTTTTTATATTTGTTTTCTTTTGTCTTATTTTTTTGCCTTTTATTTTTTTTCATACGATAAAGATGAAATAAATTGATGGGATTTTTTTATATTGTACAAAAGTGTTTGCACTATGAACGACACTGTAGCATCATGAGGGCGTTGTTTTTGCTGTTTTTTAAACAAAAAATGTTGTTGGGGGTGTTGTTTTTTTTGTTTTCGTGCCAAAAACTGTTGGGGTCTGACTTGGCAACCAGATCCACCGCTATAGAGTGTGGCATGGAAACCATACCCAAATCACATCCATAAGGTGTTAGGTTTGGCTTGGAAAGCCAACCCATCACTATAGGGTCTGGCTTACAGTCCACATATCTTGGGTTTAGTTGGGCAATCAGACTTGTAGAACGCCAAATATATTGGGTTGTGACACCTGAAATCTTATTAATAAGCTCAGGGTTTAACTCAGATCTTTGTGTTGCAGAACACCAAATATGTTGGGTTGCGACACTTGAAATCTTATCAATAAGCTCAGGAAAAGTACTCATCACTTCCAAAGTGTTTGGTGTTGGGTCTGGCTTGCAGCCAGATCCAAGGCTATTAGGTCCGACTTTCAGCAAGACCCATCAATTTTTTGCTGCTTTTCTTTTCTCTAATTTTATTTTTTTTCATACAGTAAAGAGAAAATAAATTAATGAAACTTTTTTTATATTGTATAAAAATTAGGTGATAATATTTTTTTTTTCATTTGAGGTTGGGTTGGGTTGAATTTATTTTCTCTTAGCGTTGGGTCATGCTGCTAACGGGACCTAATAGCATTGGTCTTGCTGCTAGAAGGACCCAACACCAATTTTTTGCCTTTTAATATTTTTTTCTTTTCTCTTTTTTTTTTCATATGGTAAAGAGAAAATAAATAGATGAGACTTTTTTATATTGTACAAAAGTGTTTGCACTGTGGACGATACTGTAGCGTCATGGAGGTGTTGTCTTTGCTGTTTTTTTAGTAAAAACATGTTGATGGGGGCGTTGTCTTTTCTGTTTTGTGTGCCAAAAGCTGTTGGGTCTGGCTTGTCAGTCAGATCCATCGCTATTAGGTTTGGCATGGAAACCAGACCTAAATTGCTTCCAAAAGGTGTTGGGTTTGACTTGGTAGCCAAACCCATCGCTATGGAGTCCGGCTTGCAGCTAGACTCACAAATCTTTGGTCTAACTAGGCAGTTGGACTTGCAAAATGCCAAATATGTTGGGTTGCGACACTAGAAATCTTATTAATAAATGTAGGGTTTAACTCAAATCTTTGTGTTGTAGAACGCTAAATATGTTGTGTTGTGACACCTGAACTCTTATCAATAAGCTTAGGGAAAGTACTCATCATTTCCAAAGCGCTTGGTGCTGAGTCTGGCTTGACAGCGAGACTCACCGCTATTAGGTCTGGCTCCCTACGAGACCCAAGGCTATTTAGTCAGACCCATCGATTTTTTGCCTTTTTAGAATTTTTTCTTTTCTTTTATTTTATTTTTTTATATGGTAAAAAGAAAATAAATTGATAAGACTTTTTTTATATTGTACAAAAGTTGGGTGATAATATATTTTTTTTCAATTAAGGTTGAGTTGAGTTGAATTTATTTTTTGTTAGCATTGAGTTTGGTTACCTAGCATGACCCAAAAGTGTTGGGTCCTGTTGCCTAGCAAGACTCACTAGTGGTGAGTTCGATTACCCAGCTAAAATCAATAGCTTTTAAATTTCTTGGCTGATATATCTAATAATTTTTAGGTCTAGATAAACAAATTCAATGCTCTTGAGTTTAATTTTTCTTTTTGCTAGATTTAAGAATATTAAGTTTGACTTAGCCGACGGATTCAAAGCTACTAGGTCTGTTTTTACCACTAGATGTGAGACTATTTTAAATTTGATTTGATTCTTAGTTTCAATAATATTAGATTTGATATTATCTTGCGACCCAAGACATTTGATATATTTTTTTATATTTAATTTTTTTTTTAATTTTAACCCGTCGCGGAGCACGGAATATTATATTGCAAAATTTGTGCGTACGCACGCATCTTTTCTTCTTAGGGATCTTGTCTGAGTGCCAGATCTCTTGCTACCTCTCCCCCGTCTGTCTCTGCTTTCTTTCGTAGAGATCTCGCAACTTGTAAACTTTTCGATTTCCTTCCGATCCAAAATCCCATATTGCCTGCTCGCTGATGGGGTTTCGTTCAAACCCTAGGTTTCTCTTTGGAGCTGCTGCTGCTTTTCTTCTACTATTCTCCTTCGCTTACATCGCTGCTGCTCAGGTCTGTTATTTCTGATCTTTAATTTTTTTTAATAATTTTTGTCCGTATATGTTTTTTTTTCTTGTGATATTATTTATTATAGGCAGATGGGGTGGAAAATGAGGGAGATGAATCAAGATCCTTTCAAGATCTCGGCCGCCGTGGCATGGTATTTATTCCTATTATCATTTTGTTTCTTTCTAAGAAAACCTATTTTTGGTCATACACTCATTTGTGGATGCAGATTGTTACAAATGGTGGTGATGCCAAATCTGTTCTTAAATTGGACTCTGGTTTTGGACTTTTTGATGCATTCTTTGCTAGCTTCTCAATGATTATGGTCAGCGAGGTCTGTGCTATCTACTCTTGTCTTATTTTTTAGATTAACCAGGGAAGAAAAGCAATTGTTATTATCATGTTTTTCTGATTGGTGCTCGGCTGTATCTTCTTAACTTTTCTCGGTATTTATTTTGTTAAATGTTTCTATTGCTTGACTTTTATGGTGCTTGCTAGATTGGAGATGAGACTTTTATAATAGCAGCTCTTATGGCAATGCGACACCCTAAATCTACTGTTTTGTCTGGTGCACTCACTGCATTGATTGTTATGACAGTAAGTTATCTGGTTATTTGTTTCAGTTTCTACTTCAACCAAAGAACTCTACCTTTTCTTTGTTTCACATCTTTTTTATCCCTTTCTTTCTTCTGACATTGCAAAGTGATTGGATAGCATTGAATGGAATGTCCAGCAACTACACTGCACTTTTCTTATTCTCAATGTTGTGAAGATTAAAGCTGTTGTGCTATCATTTAGGTACTTTCTACTGGACTAGGTAGGATTGTGCCAAATTTGATATCAAGAAAGCATACAAATAGTGCAGCCACAAGTACGTATTATATAAATTACATTTATTTATTCCTTCTCAGATACCAGTTGCTATATCTTCTTTTTATTATTCTTCTTCCCTAGGAAATGCCTTCCATGCTGCAATTTGTTTGTGGTTTTAAGCTTCTTTAGTCCATAGCTTTAGGTAGGTCGGTGAACTATGACAATCTATATGTTCTATTATATGCATTTTTTGATTTTCTCCTGTTTTGTACCATGAAAGATCTTCTGCCTTGTTCAGTCTGTTCCCGTTTCTTGCCCTATCTTAAGTTTAAGGGGTAAGGCAGAAAATTTGACTAATGTGTCCATGCTAGGAGGAAATACTCATGAATACTGGCAATTGAGATACCTGGTTGTAGTTCCAGTAAGTTCTAGGCAGGATTCAAATAGGATTATTGCAAAACATTCTATCAAACCTAGGAAGGTTAATAGTTGGTAGTTTCTGTCTTAAATTATTGCAAAACATTTTATTTTTAGAATCTCAGTTTTAGTCTTTGCCCATATATCAAAAATGCCCTGGCTCGTATTCTAATTCTTCATATTTAGAAAGAATTCTGAAAACTGGATGATTTATTCAGAGATAGATAGGGTGGATGTCCCATTGAATGATACAGATGTTGCCTGTGAATGAGGAGAAACAGCACTAAGTTTTGCCTGTCATTCCTTGTTAAAACACCATTTGAAACTTGTTAATTTTGACCTTTAAGAAAACCCCGTCTAGTTTAGCAAGACATCCATTGAAAATATGTAGTTTCCAAAACTAAATTAAATCCTAAGCATTCATTATTAGAAGATTTAAATACTTATCTACAAAAACAGGATTAAAATAATTTCAGTGCACTGTTTGGTTCTTAAATACATTCACTTGGAACACTATGCTAGCATATGAAAGTATGAATAGATATGTGCATGGAAGGATCATTGGTAGGCAATTGTTGAACTTGATGGGGGCAAGGATGTCATTTAGTCACTCCATCAAGAAATGTGTTGTCAATGTCCTGTTTCTTTGTTGTTAGTCACTTAAATGGGATCATTTTCTCTGGTCTTATGATCATGATAAATATAGGAAGAATAGCTTTCATTTTGACCTTAAATGGTTGCAAATCTTCTTGTCAGGTTTCACCTATTGGACTCTCATGTACATGTGGAACCAGAGTTGGAAATTTATGGGTTGTGTTTACTTGTGGGAGCTTGTCTAGTTTTCTTTGAAAAATATTTTAGAAAATAGAAAAATATAAAAACACATTTACTAATTTAAATGAAATCTATTTTGTTGAAAACACTTTTTTTTCTCTATTTCCCCAATTTCTGGAGAAATTGAAAAACACCAAAAAGTTGTTTTTCCAAATTCTCCACTGTAAAAAACAAGGGCCTTGTTTGGTTCACTAAATTTTCATGTCTATTTCTTTTATTATCTAAATGTAAGTTTAACAATACCCTTGTTTTCCATTTTATAAAATTTGTGTTCAATAAACATGTTTCCACAATTTTCCATGGAAAAATCATTTTAAAATAAATAAGAAAACTAGAGATGAAAACTACAAAGATATTTTCTGAAAGTAAACATGATCTTGGTAGTATGAAAATGTCACCTCAACAACAGAATCTTATAAATTATTGGAATAAGGATTTTGCTGCCTGCCTCGTTATAATCTATATAGGAACTAAACAACAGTGAAATTTCCACAAGAATAAAAATAAATTAATGTTGACTTGATTAGTCTTCATGCTACAAAGTTTGTACCCAATCATCTTTGTGGTTTAATTCTGTTGTAGAAAGTGCTACAAGCAAATTTTTAACTGGTGCCCTTATCAACTACAAGGAAAATTATGTTTGAAATTGCAGCCCTTTGATGATTTCCATATTTTTTAAAAAATATCTAAGAATTCAAAGAGTTGACTATAATTGAATAAATGTTTTAGGGGGACCTCTGTCAGTTGCATGGTCAGATTCCATGAGTTGTATAAATAATGTACATGGTGGAATTTAGTCCCACTGGTAGAGTAAATCTGAATGTCAATAGCTTTTGGTGCCCTTTTATATAAACTGTACTTGTCATCGTCATTAACAGTTTCAATAAAACATAGAAATCTTAGTTTGACTTCTGACTTCATATTTCACTTTCACATGGTAAATGGAATTTGGCTAATCTTATTTGTGTGCTAGAATTGGGTTCATTATGAAAATTAACCATTCTATTATTTCCATATGCAGTTCTGTATGCATTTTTTGGCCTTCGGTTGCTTTACATTGCCTGGAGATCAGATTCAAAATTATCTCAGAAGAAAGAAATGGAGGAGGTATGTTTTTCCTTTTCTTAAATCTGTTTTCTTCTCCTATCAAATGTCTAAATTGAAGAAGCATTTTCTTTCATTGCTGTTAAATAAATAATATCTCCTGTCAAACAAAAGAGAGTTTAAGATTCTTGTAGCTCTCATTTCTGGTTTGGGATGTCTCTGTGGATGAGTAATTGATGATAGGATGGTTAGCATGTTTAATCTGTGGGGTTTTATTCCTCCCCCCCTCCCTCTCTCTTTAATGCTTTGATAGGCTTTGGGCACATTGGTAAACTGTGTCTTTATCATAATATCACTATGATCCGCTGGTTTAGCCAAGTTGCTATTACATTCCTGATCATAACCAGTCTTCTGATCCAACTTTTTTCACTTCTTTTCTTCACATGTTTTTTTTTTTTTTTTTTTTTTTTTTAAAAGTTAATATTGCCTTGTTTTTGCCCCGTTTTATTTCTCTCTAAAAGTTCTCTATGCCATGGGGTCATGAACTGTCTGCATTCTTTCTTAATAAATGATCTGTTTGTGTAATTTATGTAGTTTTATTAATTTGATTATTTGAGGCTCCTAGCATGGTGGTACTTTATTGTGATTTCTTTTCAAAAGAAATTCTTGAGATATTTTTTGAAGCTTAAAATTTGATTCCCTTCTCTCTGCATTGGCCTTTCCTGAGATGGTATTACCTATATCTTGAAGCTGTGCATTTTGTGTTCAGGTAGAAGAAAAACTTGAGTCTGGTCAAGGGAAAACATCCTTCCGCCGTTTCTTTTCAAGATTTTGTACACCAATATTTTTGGAGGTATGTGTAATGCCTCATGCTTGTTCATCATTCTGATCTCATGAAATATTTCACTTTCTTTAATGTGTTATATAGTGATGGGATTTTGCAATGCCAAGTCCTTTTGCCACTCTGTATTTAAGTATGATGATAACTGCCTAAGATTATGTTCGTTTTAGGTATTTCTGTTATAATTCTCCTGATAGAATCTCAGCAGAAGCATTTTTGTTTCTCTATGCAGTCATTTATTTTAACCTTTCTAGCTGAGTGGGGAGACCGTAGCCAGATTGCTACAATTGCTGTAAGTTCATTTTCCGATTCTTGTTTTCTTATAGAAATTATAGTGGCATGGCTAAGTTATAGTTGCTCCTTTTGCCTTGTGACATTTTATTTGTTGTTTTCTTCTTGTGCTGATTGGTCATTTGAGTACTTGGTTTCCCTTTCATATTCTGTAACTTAGGATTTTACTCGAATGATTGTTGCAATAGGATTTTGAGCCTTTTCTCTTATTGTAGAGAAATAATTTCATTAAGAAAATTGAATATAATAAAAAAATGGAGGTTATGACATCCATGCTAAGAACAAGAAAATTTCTTCATTATATGAAGCTCTCCAATCTTTCTATGCTATATGGATACTCTAGTGACTCTCATGGTAGAGCGCCCGCCCCTAATGAAAATTCAAGAAACCACATTCTCCCAAAACTTCTGTAAAGGTAAATGTTTTTTGCGACAAGGCACTATTTAGGACAATTTGTTTTTTTTGATCTTTGGACTACAGTTTTGTATCCTAGACTTTCATTTGCATAGTATGGTTACTGTTACAGCATGTCATTGAAGTAAATATCACAAACCATCATACCTGTTGGTGGTGAGTCCTGATTAGCTGGTAGTATGTATGGGCTTTGATACACCTCACTCCAAATGAAATTCACATGTGATATACACCTTTGTCTTCCGAGTTTTTTGCCAAATGGCTTAAAAGCAATAAAATAACTTTCTTCTAGAAATGTGTGCTTAGCTGCTAACTACCAACCTAACTATCCATATCCATGTGCAGTACAAGAGAGCAGTAATGAGGCAGCTGAATTTAGCCTTTTAGGCTGTCATGTCTGTTGCTTCCTAGTTATGTAGAGAGTTCAATAAAGCGTTTGTTAGGTCTTGTAATGAGTTTTTTAGTCATTTTGTTGGATGTAATAGGATTTTGTGTTTGTGCATGTTAGGTTCTTGAGAGTTTCATCTAAACAGTGCAATATTTATATTAGTGCAGTCTTGTGTAATTATCAAAAAAGAAAAAAAAAGAAAAGAAAAGTCCTGGGTAGGCAAGTTGTCAAACCCCTTAAATTGTGTTCTTTATAATGCTGTGCATTTTACAATTTGCCTAACATGCAGTATCAGAACCAAGGTTTGGTTTGTCGTAACAAGATTTTGGACTTATAGTCTTCAAATGCGAATACCCCATTATCCACTTGATTTCATGGTTCCTCCTTCGCTGTGTGCATTCTCTCTATACAATTTTTTTTATGCATCTGACTTGCATGTGTTTGTGAGTTAGTTTGAAGTTGGAACACAGGAATTCATAAGCTCAAAAGCAGCTATGAATAAATTGCATGAAAGATCAAAATGGTTCCCCATAATTATGATGTCTGCTATTTGCTTTGCTTAGCCAGAGTGATTTGAAGGGGAAGATACTGTGATTAGCAAGCAATTGTGTTCTTTCCATTTTTATTATCTAGTGATGAACGCAATTGTTTTGGTAGAATATCAAACATGATTTATCTTCTTGATGCTGGGTGTTTTATGTTACTGTAGTCTCAAATTGCAATTTTGTAGACGCTAGGTATTCTGTCGCTGTGTTGTAAATTTTTGACAAGAATTTCTGGTCCTGCAGTTGGCAACACACAAAAATGCGCTCGGTGTAGCTGTGGGGGCTACTTTGGGACACACTATCTGCACTTCCCTGGCAGTGGTGGGTGGAAGCATGCTAGCATCTAAGATCTCACAAGGGACAGTTGCTACGATTGGAGGCTTACTTTTCCTTTGCTTTTCCTTGTCTTCTTATTTCTATCCTCCTCTATAAGTGATTATGTAGGCAAACCTCATATACATCTTTTTTTTTAGAAGTGTCGACGCTCTTTTTATTTTTTCTCGAAACAAGCACAATGCTAACTGGTTGACTCCAGACAGATGTTATTCTTTTGTACAATTAGCACATATGTCAAATGTTTCTTCAATTTTACTTGTGAGCACATTGATACTTGTTATAGTCCATCTCCTAGGTAGCTTATGTTTTACTTGGTTATAATTTCCTTCAATCTCTCCTCGTGTTTTTTCTTGTGAATCTCGTCGAAGAGAAGAGAGTTCTAGTAGAGAATCCCCTCATGCGAGTGTCCTTGATTGTATTATTTCAAGAATTGATTTTTTTTTTTGTACAATGTAAAATAGCATTTCATTAATACCAGAGTACAAATTAACAGATATACGAAAGGAGAACGCTGTATCGGTGTAATTTTCTTGAACTGTTATTTATTTTCTTCTCAATCTCTATTTTCATTTTTAATTGCACCCTTATCTATGAAATTGATGACTGATTTTTTATGGTTTGTTATAGGCAAAAAAAAAAAAAAAAAAAAAAAAAAATTTAGAAGATATAGTATTAAAGTGTAAAACAGGGAAAAATGTGTTGGTCAAATTAAAATTAGCACGACAAAGTTTGTTCATTTTGATCCTTATATTTTCACTTTCCTTCTACTGCAGTCTCTTTAGCTTATGAAAATTTTATTTTGTTTCAAAACTTTATTATATTTTTATTTTTCAGTCCTTCGTGTCGCACTAGATATTATAACGATCACTCTCTTTTGAAAGTATTTTTATTTAGAGGGGAAAAGGGATCTAAAATAAAGTATGAGTTGTAATAAAGTTACTATCTAGTATTATGATTATCAGATTTTCAACTGGTTTTTCAAAGTATCAAGTAAAAGATTAGTTGTATTAAAGGGATGATACTATTATGATAAGACATCTTACATGATGTAAGCTGGATTGCTCTGTCTTTTCTTACGATTACTCTCTTTAGTTTTTTTTATTTAGAGGGGAAAATATGTCTAAAATAAGGTATAAGTTGTAATACAGTTGCTATCTAGTATTATAGTTATCAGAATCTTAACTAATTTTTCAGAGTTCCATGTAAAAGACTAGTTATACTAAATGAAAGATACTATTATTATTGAACATCTTACATAAAATAAGCTGTATTGCTATGTATCTTTTATTCATAATGGGTTTAAGATGCTTATATGCTAAGGGTCTATCTATACTAGTGTATGAATACCTATGGTTGAAGATTGGTTTAAAAGAGGGAATTAGATCCAAGGGTAATTGCTACCAAATTACTTGTAACAACTCATTTATTTAAGGAATAATATGTGAATGACCACACATGGATGTGTTATTCATGATCAAGGCTTATGACATGTAGAGGTCTTTCAATCATCATTAGTGAATAACATGATAGGCCTATGTGGGTTTATGTTGACCGACCTTAAAACTTAGCTTAACCAAGATTTCAGGATAACAACTTGTGACAAATTCATTTGTCCTACTGGAGAATCACAGGCAATTTTGTTTAATGATTTATGTACCTCTATTCCCTTGTATTCAAATAGTGCCTACTATTAGTTCATTTATTTGGAGGTTTCTAAAAACAAATGTTTTTTTTTTATTAGACTAAAAGTTGTGTAATTTCAGGATAACAACCAATGATACCTCATTTATCATGAAGTGTATTGTTATGTTAGTTATTTATTGTTTCCTTTTCTTATAATGTTGCCCTAATCAATTTCTATACATATTGGTTGTGAAGACTCATTTATGCATAGACATTGTTAGTAGATTATCATTCAAGGTCAAAATTCTTATCATTGTTGTTAGTTAATCGTTATTTGAAAGAAAATGACATTTATGAATGAATGTATTGACCAACTTGTTACCTCTAATCGACACTTAAGAGTAACGACTTATGAGGGTTTATTTAC
>Ga0325403_1000167_pt1 | contig 38403 bp, 22 predicted proteins | sample PopdelMetagenome_19_FD_205665 | JGI IMG/M metagenome (GOLD analysis project Ga0325403, IMG submission 205665) | Populus deltoides microbial communities from Bellville, Georgia, United States - Xylem-PdKOR-R4 | ecosystem: Host-associated > Plants > Phyllosphere > Stem > Wood/Secondary xylem... | reverse complement strand
TTTTTTTAAAAAAAAAAAAAAAACATGATCCTAGCTGAAACTAGGAAGAAAAAAAATCAAGAAATAACAAAGACTAGAGATTAAAGGGATATGACCTAAAAATAACACAACCTCTAATATGAAATGATGCAGACATTTTCCAAGAAACGTTAAAATTATATTTAAATGGTTTGCAACTTGACCTAATAAGAATTTACCTTTGAGAATCAAAGTTATATATAATGATCACTCTTGCCTTATGTCGATAAAGAGATGTAAACGAATAATATAAAATCACGATAAAGTTGATCAATTCTTCGAAGAGTTTATAAGTCTAATTAAGAACTTAGTATATGAATCACTTAACCATACAAGAGATAGCAAGAATTCTGATTTATTTATTAAAAATAGTCTTTTTTTTTCAAAAAATCTCTATAAAAGAGTTTATACTATATATAAAAAAATCATAAGTCTAATAGGATATCCCTAATAAATATGGATAAACCTAATAAATAATAATAATCCAATGAACCTAAATTTAAATAAAAGCTCTAAACTAAAACACGTAATAATAACTAAAATATAAATAAAACAATAGCACAACTAATTTAAAAAAGATTAAAGTCGTGTTTGTAATCTGCTAGTATAATCGAAGTCCAACTTCAAACGCATAGTTTCATCTCTTCTTAATGAATTAGAAGGTGTACAATATATCATTAGAAATATATGAATGTATACTTTTCAATGCAATTAGAATCGAATTACAATTCTTTCTTTAGCTTTAATTATGACCAAAATTATAGTTAAAGGTCAAAAAATGACATATTTAAATCTTTTTATTCTAATATTTTTACAATGTCTAAATGTCCATCTACAAGCCCTTCTTAAATATGAATTAAATTAATCAAGGCTTTTATTTCATTATTTAATATCTTTTTGAAGTCTACCTTATCTCACGTGTCTTGAAGAAGTCCATTGAAAGCCTCTTTAAAACTCTTAGCTCTAAGTCTTGTCACTCGACCAATTAGAAGCTCTAACAAATCTATCAGTGTTACTTAGATCACATCATGCTAGGGCTTGAACTTCTTGTATATATATATAAAAGATAGTCAACACGTCACTAACTCTTTAAAAAAAAAATAGATAACGCGTCATTTACCTAAATAGATTTTGACCACCATAAGCAAATGAAAAGTTCAATTCCTATTTCTTTGGTTAAAAAAAAAACTCATTTTCAACCCTTTTTTCACTTGAAAATATCAATGAAACACCATAGAGACTCAATAAATCTATCTCAGCCTCAAACCACACTTTAATCTCTCAAAACAAATTAAAAAAACTACAAAGACCTGATCTATATTTTTATGGCAAGATAAATGGTAAAAAAAAAAAAAACACCTTAGTAACACTCCTCTCTTACATTAGAACTTATTTACACTAAGATCAGTATTTTTATTGTCAGAATATAGCCAATCGATCACTTTCTCTCTCCTTTCTATTTTTCTAGCGATTTTCTCTCTTTTCTCTCAAACTTGGTTATTAAAATATAAATAAATTAAATTTTTAGACAAAATACACACACACTAAAACTAAAAGGACCAAAATAACGTAACAAATTCCTTTCAAGTTTTAGCATGTGCCTAACATCACCAGCCTTTATTATGTCACCATGCTTTAAAAAAAAAAAAACCCATCAATTTCAGTAACTTCCTTTCATTTATCATCTATCAACACTACATGATCTTTATTATATTCTTTAAAACTATGAAACCATTCTTTTTTTAATAAAATATAAAAATAACATATATACAAAATCTTTAATCAATGGGTTTTTCAAAATTTTCCTTGCCTTTATAAACCATGAGATCATCATAATCATCTCTCATATTATATAGAAAACACAACATCTAGAAAACACATATCTCTCATATTATGGGGTCTTGTAGAAGAAAAAATAGAAAATAGACTACAATTGGATGAGATAGTATAAATTAGATGATTAAGGACCAAAATGAAAAGGTTGAAAAAGTTTGGAAGTCTAATTTGATCAAACAAAGGCTTAATTGAAGAGAAGATTTGAAGTTTATGGTGAAATTACAGTAATTGGAAAGCCAAGTATCTAGATAAAAGTGAAAGAACTTTGGAAGGCCTTAATTGATTCAATAAGGGGCTCAATTAAAAAATATATATATATTTGAAGTTAATTTAACCAGAATTAAAGGTTCATGGACTGAAGTGTAATAAAAGCCAATATTGAAGACAATTTTGCAAGTCATCAAGGGCTAAATTAAAAGAAATTATGAAAAATCAGCCTAATTAAAGGTTAAATTAAAATTTTCACAAACCGATGATTGATATAAAAAAACAAAATGTCAAAGTAACATGACCAAGCTGATTTTTCCAAAGCCAACATCGTTGGTCTTAAATTGACAGAACCTAAGACTCTAGCTATAAATATTGTAGTAGGAGTTGTTCTTTTAAAATACTTAATTATATTGAAATATTATTTTTTTATTTTTTAAATTTATTTTTACTTTTATTATATCAAAATAATATGAAAATATAAAAATTTAATTTAAGATAAAAAAAATAAAAGAAAATTATATTTTTAAACAATATTTTTAAAACGTAAAAATAAACTCTTTCTAAAATGAAAGAGATAACTAAGACCCGTAATTGGATAAAAACGGATTGACGAGTCACTGGCCACTTTTCTCAACTAAGACTTTGTTCTCTGGGCAGCGCGAAAGGAAACTTTTATCGAATTCTTGTGATTTTGCCTCCCATCAAGACCAAAGAAAAAAAAAAAAACATCCTCTTATACTCTGTTATACCACCTGCAACATCAGCTAAAAATCTTGCCACAACCAGCCCTGAACCCGCTGCCACAAGACAACCAAAACATGCCTAAACCTGCTGCCCATCCAGCCTCCTTATAGCCCTAACCTAGTACAAATTTTTACTTATGGTGAAGGGTTGAAGATCATCTATGGGGTTTTAAGGGTTGTCATCTTTCCAAATAAAGATAGTCTAGAATGTTCGTAGGTCTCTATAATAACATACCACTAGAAAAGAAAAGAAAAGGAGAAGGGGGAGAAGAGAGAAACAAAAGGGAGATAAGAGGGAACAAGGGGAAAGCAAGTAATACTACAAGAAAAAAGAGTGAAAAAGTGGAAATAGAGAAGAGAGTAAGAGGAGAAACTAGAGAAAGAACATAGTAAGAAAGGAGAAAGAAGGAAAGGAAAGAGAGTGAGGAGCAACAGTTTAGTTTGGGAAGTCATCATAAAAAACACACCCTTAAAGCCTAAAAAACAACCCTTAAAGTGGCATAATAGCAATTGGTTCTCAGCCAATATGTTAAAGACCCTCAGGTAAAAACTTTTGCCTTTGTAGCTTATCTGGTTATAAATATTTGCGGGTTCCTTCATTGTGTTGTGCCTTGCTAGGGTTTGATAAAGTTATCTCCTGTTTTGTGCTTTTAATGGTTTTAGTTTGAACCTTTCCCATGTCTTTGTTTGCATTAACCACATGCTCAAGCAATGCATATGTATTAAGACATGGCCTTAAACTATTTTTGCTTCTTTTATTAATTTGTTCATAACCTTACTGAGAATGAGAAGAAAACTATATGAGCATTTTGGCTTTAGAAAGGTACTGTGTTTTGTTTAAATATCTGAGAAATCTTGGTTGTGATTTCTTTCTTTTTTTTGCTGCGGGAGGAAGGTAAGTGACTTGAGAGATTGGTGTTTGATAGGGTGTATATAGCAGTACTTGAGAGTTTTTCTCTTTAGTGCTCTGATGAGAAGAGAGGTTTGCTTCTCTCGAACCCAGTTTTTCCATGTTTATTATCCCAAGAATAAGCTTAGGTCCTGGGTTTAGTCTAGTATTAACTTAAGATGACATGACACCATGGGATATATTGTTAGGCAGTTTCACTTTGAAAATTATCAATATTAACTGTGGCATGTTTGGATGATGGGTGTTGTTTTGTACATGGTAGTCTAATATTCCTACTAAGTTTTGTTTTATGGTTTTTAAGTTTTATTTTCTTAAAAAATATATTTTTATTCCATCTCAACGAAAATCCCACACTAAAATTTATCTTTTCGTATATGGCCAAGCTTTCCAAATGAAAAAAAAAAAAACAAACAAACAAAAATATTTGTCATGCATATTTTAGGGTTTTATAACAAGTTTATAAAACTCATTGAAATTTATCCCAGTACATTAGAAGGCTAGTTGGATTGAAATTCCAAACCTTCAAGAAAATCTTCCTTATTTTCTCACAATTCACGTTAAAAAATGTTTTGCTACTCACTTTCACTACTAGAAATTCGTTTAATATCAACGGAATTCCCGACGGAATAATTCTGTCGGCAATTTGAGGTCGCCATTACCGACAGAATTTTATCCGTCGGTACGGCCATCAGCATATACCGATGGAAAACATCCGTCGGTAAATACCGACGGACTTACCGACGGAATGTTGAGAATTAAAAAAAAAAAAAAGAGGGTGGTTCGCTGACATGGAGGTTATTGCAGGTATTTGTTACCGACAGAATCACCGAGGGATTCAAAACATCAGCTCCGTATGGTAATGAGACCGGTTCACTGATGAAAATGCTAACGGAATCACCGAGGGATTCAAAACGGCAGTTCTGTACGGTGACGAGACCGGTCCACCGATGAAAAATGCCGACGAAATCACCGAGGGATGCAAAATGGCAGCTCCGTACTGTGACATGTCCTATTTACCGTCAGAATAGCCGACGGAATCACGGACAGAATAGTCCACCGGTGAATCCGTCGGCAAAAGTTAATATATCCCCTCTTACTCGACCCTATCCTCCCCTATTTCTCCTTCTTCTTCTCCTTCTTCTTCCTCGTCTTAACTTTCCCTAACTGCAAACAACCAGCCCCCCTTCCAAAAAAAATCTCCCTCTTCTCAGCACAACAAGTCATATATCTTAAAGTCTTCTTGTCACAGCATCCGTGTTCTTATTTACCTACGAATTTTTATCAGTTTTTATAAGTAATTCTATCTTTTTAAATTTTAACATTTAAATATCATGGTTTTTATTGTTTTTTTAGCATATGTATTTTGTTAGTAGATGTACATGTTTTATTGTTATTTCTCAAACAAACTTGTAGTATATGAATGTATAATTTTATACTTGTTATAGTTTGTTTTAGATTTTGTAAGATTGTTTTGTTTGTAAATTGTTGAAACTTTATTGAATTACCGAATTACATGTGTTGTTTTGAAATAATTAATAGCTTGTTTAATGGGTCCGTTTTAATTTTTATCGTCAATGGTATTGCGGAGTTGTAATTTTTGTAAATTGATATATATGTATTAATTTGTATGGACGTTAATGATAATTGATAATGAATATTTAATATTTATGAGAAGTTGTAATTGGTTTGTTGGATAATATCGAGGTAAACTAATTTTTTTACAAATTTATTTACCTAACATAGTTAATTAATACATGTTATCATCATAATTTTATAAAGATTCAATAGAAGTCATGGATGATCGTTCATGGATGTATCGAGACTCACCCCAAGGATTGCGGAGGATGGATTATTGTAACGGGGTTCAAGGTTTTATTAATTTCACAACATCTATTCCCAGAAATTTTATTGGAGGCGGTATTAGGTGTCAATGCAGGAATTGTCAAAATAAAAAGTATATGCATCCAGATGTTGTAACGATGCATCTTCTACACAAAGGGTTTATAGAGAATTACCAGTGTTGGTATGCACACGGAGAAGTATTTGTTAGTAAAAGGAGAATGGAAGAAATAGTGGTTGGGTCAATTTCTAGTGTGCATGAAGCAGCAAATGACAACACTAATCCTTACTGGAATATGGTTATGGATGCAATGAGAATGAATCAAGGTAATGTCAGTCAATGTCCAATTGTAGAAGAAGAACCTAATACAGATGCAGTTAGGTTTTTTTCTTTGTTGAAAGATTCTGACGAACCATTATGGGATGGCTGCTCGAACCACAGTAAATTATTGGCCGTAGCACAGGTGTTCAACATCAAGTCAGATCACGGGTTGAGTGAGGCTGGGTATGACAAGATTATTGAATGGGCGAGAAGCATTTTACCTGAAGGGAACAGGCTGAAAGAGAACTTTTATGCTGCGAAGTCCATGATGAAACCCCTCGGTTTAGGATACCAGAAAATTGATATGTGCCCTAACTTCTGCATGTTATACTACCTTGAAAATGCTGAGATGACCGAGTACATGACATGCGGGCATTCCCGTTACAAACCCAGAACTGGAAGGGGAAAGACTGTAGTGGCATATAAAAAACTTAGATACTTCCCAATCACATCTAGACTGTAGAGGTTCTTCATGTCATCAAGGACTGCTAAGCACATGACATGGCACCAATCACATGATGTGGTTGATGGAGTGATGGTGCATCCTTCTAACAGCGAAGCGTGGAAACACTTTAATAGTGTGCATCCTCACTTTTCAGCTGAATCAAGGAACGTGCGTCTTGGGTTGTGTATAGATGGATTCAACCCATTCGGGTCATTTGATGCTCCTTATTCTTGTTGGCCGGTCATACTGACGGTTTATAACTTGCCATCGGGGATGTGTATGAGACTAAAGTTCATGTTTTTATTTATGATCATACCAGGTTCGAGCAATCCGGGGCGGAATATAGATGTTTGTCTTCATCCGTTGATTGATGAGTTGACGTAGTTGTGGTCCTCTGGAGCTTTGACTTATGACATCTCGAGGAAACAGAATTTTGTTATGAGAGCGGCTTTGATGTGGACTATCAATGATTTTCCAGCTTATAGAATGCTTTCTGGTTGGAGCATGCATGGGAAACTAGCATGTCCATACTGCATGAAAAACAAAACGACATTCACGCTAAGAAATGAAGGTAAAGCTTCTTTTTTTTACTGTCATCGTCATTTCTTGCCACATAATCATAGGTACAGAAAGAACAGAAAAGATTTCTTTGTTGGCAAAGTTAAAAAGGATGTTGCACCCCCACGTCTTTCTGGTGAAGAATTGCATGATGTTGTAAACTTGTACGGTGACATTGTCTTTGGTCTCCAATCAGGTAAGCAGAAGTTTCCTAGTTTTGGTTTGACCTATAATTGGGTAAAGCGAAGTATCTTTTGGGAGCTTTCTTATTGGAAGACCAATCTTCTCTGTCATAACCTTGATGTCATGCACATTAAAAAGAACGTGTTTGAGAACATTTTCAACACTGTCATGGATGTCAAGGGGAAGACAAAGGACAACATCAAGGCTAGATTGGATGTAGCTTTGTTTTGTAACCATCAAGATATGGAGTTGGTTTGTGATGAGTCACGGGTCGCAAAACCAAAAGCAAGCTTCGTGTTAGAGAAAAACACACAACTACTAGTCTGCAAATGGCTTAAGAGTCTATGTTTTCTGGATGGACAAGCCTCGAACATATCAAGGCTAGTTAATATGGAGGAATGCAAATTGTATGGAATGAAGAATCATGACTGCCACGTGTTTATGCAAACACTTATCCCATTAGCTTTTCGTGATTTGTTGCCAAAGGGGATATGAAATGCACTCATGGAGATCAGTCATTTCTTTAGAGATTTATGCTCCAGCAAGTTGAATGTTGATCATATTGAGAGGCTTGAAACAAATATCGTCGAGACACTATGCAAACTTGAGATGATATTCCCTCCATCATTTTTTGACTCAATGGAGCATCTCCCCATACATTTATCGTTTAAGGCAAAAGTTGAAGGACCGGTCTAGTATAGATGGATGTACCCATTCGAACAGTTAGATATTACAGTTGCAATGTAATTCATATATAAAAGTATTTTCTTTGTTTTTCTTCATTGAAAATACTTGATTAATTCAATGCATGTACTTGTTCAATCTTAAGAAAAAGTTTAAGAACAAGGCACATGTTGAGGCTTCAATATGTGAGGCCTATATTGTTGAGGAGATCTCAACATTTATCTCGTACTATTTCGAACCTCATCTGAGAATGAGAATCAATCGCGTTCCACAGCATGATGTTGGCGGTGAAGTGTCTTCCAGTGAGAACTTGTCAATATTCTCCAATCCTGGACGACCCACACCTAAAAATGCAGTAAGAGGAAGATATTTATGAGAAATAGAGTTCAAACAAGCACACAATTATGTTCTATTTGTGATGAGCTGAGACCTTTTATTCAGTAAGTGTATATATGTGTAATACTAATTAAACTTTGTCAATAATATACTATTAATTAGATATTGTAATATAATACACTCATTACCACTTGCAGGGAACATCGATAATAATTGTTATCCAAAGACTCATAGTTGACCGAATCCCAAATCTTTCAATTACAAGATGAACAATTTGCCACATGGTTCAGAACACATGTAAGCACTATCACAAACTCATTCTCACTTGCAAAATTATTAAATGCATGTCATTACGTGATTCTCGTTTACTGTTCATTGATGTACATTATATATAAGGTTTATCAAATGGAAAGGGGTGCTGCTAAGTCATTGTCTTCACTAAGCCTGGGCCCTGAAAGAAAAGTTAAGTGCTACAATGGGTATTTTGTCAATGGATATGTTTTCCATACTGAAAAACACGGGCATGGTAGAAAGACATACAACAATAGTGTTTGTGTTAAGGGATCGACTAGTAGTGAGTTAAAAGTTGACTACTAGGTAGATTAGAAGAGATCGTCGAACTGTAATATCATAGCGAGCAGAATAGAGTGTTTTTATTCAAATCCTATTGGTATGACACGACTGACAGAGAAATCAGAGTTGATCCGCATTATGGTCTGGTCAAAATCAACTCAAAAGCTAGACTCCGCAACATAAACGATGTCTTTGTTTTCGCAAAGCAATGTCAACAAGTTTATTACACATACACCCCTTCTTTTAGAAAGGATCGATTAAGAGTGGATTGGGTGTCCTTTTAAAAATGAAACCCAAGGGTCGTGTCGAGCTTGTTCAGGATGAGAACGAAGACACAAGTGTGCAAGATGAAGTCTTTCAAGTTAGCGAGTTGGTTGAATCATATCGAGTTGCTCCTTCGGTTGACTTGGAAGAAAATTCAAATTTTCATGTTTTCGATGACAGTCTTGTTAATGTTGACGCAGAGGAGTTGAATGTTGTTTTGAACTCTAGCGGACAAGCAAATATCGATGAAGATGATGATCATATTGAAGATTGCGATGAAGGTGATGACTATTTAATTGATGACGAAGAAAAAGAAAACTCTGACTAACTATCAAAATGAAGCCCTGTGTAAAACCTTTTTTTCATGTAATATAGATTATGGATGATATATTTTGTAACACGAAATATGTATTGTTTAAGCACTGTTATTATTGTTTTGTGCGATGGATAGTTTATCATTTAAGTGTTTGCAAGAACGTAAATAGGCAATAAAAATATAATTTTTCTTGTACACTTACCGACGTCCATATCAATGGAATAAGGTCCGTCAGCATTTAATAGAAAGTTCAAAAATAATCACTTAAAATGCCACAATCACTGACGAATGTACCGATGGAATAAAGACCGTCAGTAATTTGTCAGCGGATAATATTACCGACCAAATCACCGACGGATTGTGCAAATTCCAAAGGGCGGTGCATTAAATGCATCCATGACCGCATGAGTTTACCGACGGAATTACCGACGAACAGCAAAAAATATGGAGGGTAATTAAAAATGTTAGTGTGAAATTCAAAACTTACCGACGGATTTTTGAAACATCACCGACGGACTAAATTTAAATAATATTTTTTTATATCCATCAGTGAATCCGTTGGTAAAACTGCCTTATCAATCACAGCTTTCGCCCCTTCAGTTTATTTTTTCATCTCTTTCGTTCTTCACCTTCAATTTTGATTTTTTTTCCTCTCATTTCTCCAAGGCTTTCACCTACAATCTCTAGCAAGTGTTCTTGTGAATCTTCATCAGATTAAAAGATATGTGTTTCCTCTATTTCATTTTACTTTAAGGGTTTTTTTTTGTTTTAGCTATTTTTATTTTTTTTATGTTTTTTGTTTTAGTGTATTTTTATAATGTAGATAAAGTCTTGAAATCAATACATTATTAAGCTATGCATGTTTTATTCCTATATTCTATATTTGTTTTTTGAATTTATTGAATATATTTTATTGTTGTATTGGCATAATTATTGAATAATTTGTTGACTTGTAATTGTTAATATTGAATTTATCTTAGAATAAATAATTGAATATGTTGGAATAATTAGTAATTTTACTACATTATTGCATGATTTGTGTTTAATTATTTGCATTAATTTTAATTGTTAGTCTAGAGTTTTTGTAGAATTTATTGAATATTTTTTATTATTTGTATTTATATAATGATTGAATAATTTGTTGAATTGTAATTGTTAATGTTGAATTTACCTTAGAATAAGTAATTGAATATGTTGGAATAATTAGTAATTTTACTACATTATTGCATGATTTATGTTTAATTATTTACATTAATTTTAATTGTTAGTCTAGAGATTTTTTTAATTTATTGAATTTTTTTTATTGTTTGTATTTATATAATGATTGAATATGTTGTTAATGTTGAATTTACCTTGTAAGTAGTATGAATGTTATATGTATAGATGTTCTGTGATATACAATATTAGTATAGATGGAGTCAATTGGTTATGGCTGTTGTCAATATTTGTTGGTTTGTGGATTTTGGTAGTATCTAGTATAAGGGAGGTGCTGTCGAATTTTTTTAACATTCGAAGTTAATTATATAATTATTCGTATACAATTGTGTAGATGCATAGAACGAAAACCAGAGCTGGTCGCTCACATATGGTCGCAGCTAGTTCTTCTAGCAGCGAGGATGACGTATCCTTAGGTGCCTCTCAAGAAGAGACACCTACGCCACCTGCACCGTCTACTAATGCTGCCTCTTCCAACGTGGGTTCACAGCGCAGAAGTGGCGTGCCTTCACAGCGGAATCAGTTCACCCGCAAGTACGAGGCACAGTGGAAGGACGACCTTTCAATGTAAGTTTGTTAAGGTTTAAATTATAAAATAATTTATGAACAACTAATCGATATTTCATAAATTTAATTTATTTTCAGGTTCACAAACATTGAGGCCGCCCGAGTAATATTATCGACGTTTAAATCGTCGATGGAGATTCCATTATTTCAATGGAGTCAGGTATCCAAACATCCTGAATAGATAACTCAAATCGATGCATGGTTTAACAGATTTGAGGTTGGTGTTAATTTCTAATTTCCAGCTTATATCTAATAATTTATTAATATAATTGTTACTAAATTATTATTTTAATTTATCTAATTATTTATACACAGCACAAATTCGCCTGAGACAAGGCACATGACAAAGTTGTGAGGAGGGTGTGGGAAAATCACGCGGCAACTAGATAACATCGAAAATAATATAAGATTTTTTTAGAAAAAAAATTTATGTTTCAACTTCTAATTTCTCACTATGGAAATAGGTTGTGTGATTTTTGGTATGAATCACAAAAAAAGGCAAAAAAAACTGCGAGAGATAGGGGTCTTCAAGGCTGGAACGACATGGTGGTTTGGAGAGATTTCAAACCGATATACATCCCGGAAGATATATGGATGCACTATCTAGAGCACGTGACGTCTAAGCGGTTCACACGACGCTCACAGTCCAATGCTGGCAACCAGAATCGGCCAATTCATGGCTTGGTGACAACGCACACCAGCAACTCCGTTCTATTTGTTACACATGCGAAACGGATGGTAAGATTAATTTTAAAAAAATATATCGTTAGATTAATTTGTTGTTAATTAATCTTTTTTCATTATAGGCTACGTCTCTTGGACGTGAGCTGAGCCCAATGGAGCTGTTTGTGGAGACGCACGTGCGGAGTCTAGACCGCTAAAAGGGGGAGCAACAGTTCGTTGACAATCGTGCCCAACACTTCGTGGTATGTTTGTTCAATTATTTTATTTTGTAAGTTATTATTTTTATTGAATTGAATATGATGATTACTTTTTTATTTTCAGGAGACCTATAATAGCCGGTTAAGGGAGAGATATTGGGACGATCCTTTGACCCTTCCAGAATTTGATCCGGATTTGTGGATAGAGGTTGGATCGTCTGGTGGAAAAAAAAAATCGGGTTTACGGGCTCTCCAACACTACGGCCAGGAACTTGTGAGCGGCTCGTAGTGTTTCAACCATTGGGAACTCCCAATCAGTATCGAGCACCCAATCTAAGGAGTTTGTGGCCTTGCAGCAACATACGACTCAGCTCACCGAAAAATACGACCACCTATCAGCGGAGCATGCACAACTCAAAGCGGACCATGCACAACAAAACGTGGAGGATGCACAACGGTATGCACAACTCAAAGCGGAGCATGCACAACAAAAAGCGGAGCATAACCAGCTTCGCAAATTTGTCATGAACATGGCATCACAGAGTGGTGATACATGTGCGCCTACTCCTTTTTGGCCGTATAACAACCAGTCTCCTCGTCCTCCTCCAGCTCCACCATTATATTAATTTGTAAGGAATATTATTTAACTTTAATAGTTAATTTAACATTTTTTAAAAAAACACATTCAGTTTGTAATGATTATTATTTAATTTTATTTATTTTTTTATGTTTAATAAAAAAATTATTTGCATAATTGGTTTTTATTACCATTAATTTATAAAATTTTATATTATGTATTCTAAATGATTTTTTAAAAACATATTTAAAAATAATCACAGAGGGTTTTACCGACGGAATATATCCGTCGGCATTTGACAGTAGCTGCCACAGTCACCGATGAATTTACAGATGGATATATTCGGTCGGTATTACAGACTCATTGACAACTTTACCAACGGACTTAATCCGTTGGTATTTTACAGTGCCTGCCACAACGATCAATGAATTTACAGACGGAAATCTTCGGTCCGTATTCCAAACATTCACCGACAATTTTACCAACGGTTTTAATCCGTCGGTATGTCACACTATCACCGACGGGCTAAAATCCATCGGTATATTTCAAGTAGGAAACTTTTTTTTACGCGCAATTTCCATCTGTAAAACCATCGTTAATTGTTTTTTCTTTTTCCGACCGATATAACAACGGACTATGGTATTACCGATGAAAGAAAAGCCGACGGGCGTATTCCGTTGATGATGATGTCAGTAAATAAATTACCAACAAAATCTTAATCACATACCGACGGAATAATTCCGTCGGTGAAACTGTGAAATCTTGTAGTGTTTTGGTATTTAGAGTAAATTGACTCGATACGGGCCGTTACGTTGAATATTAAGAGTAGTAGTGCATCTTCTTGGTTTTTCAAATTCGAGATTTTAATTTTAATTTGGTCTATATTGTATCAATTTAAGCTCAAACTTCCTTAATTAATGTCGCATGTGGGCGCGTGGCATGGTGGGACATTTGGATCAAGGAATCGTGACCTAATTGTTTGGTTAAGAGTCACCATGAGACCCAGGTGTATTGGTCTTATCAGAAATTCCAAGAGTAAGAGACTGATTGTGATGAGGAAAGGTATTGGCACCCCCAACGCATATTACCTGAGATAAGATGCATTGTGTGGTCTAGATATGGTTTAAAGGTTTTGATTGATTCATAACCCATGGTCTGTCTATAGCTTGGAATAAATATTTACTCCCATTAATAAATCTTTCATTTCAAATTTATTATGGGCTCATATGTTCAAATAAATTCTTATAGGAAGGATCCATGTAGGTGCCTTGACAGTATTCACCTATCCCGGAAAGCAAAAGGGTTCTTGGCCAAGTCCTTAAGGAATTTTACAAACATGGGGTAAATTCCAAAAGATATAAAGAAAAATCAACACATGTATTTTTCTAAAACCATGGTTAAAAAAAAATTCTCTCCCTTTTCATAAATAAAAATGCAATTTTTTATAAGAATCAGGTCGTATACAAGTAAAAATCTTCTTTTTTTATTTTTAAAAGATTTTGTTTAAGGCCATGTTTGGCAAAATCATAATTTTATTCAAAACAAAACATGCCTAAGGATGTATTTGGTAAACACACCCTTAAGCTAAAATTCATTTTTATCAAAACAGTAGCAAACCAAACAAAGCCTCAAGTATTTGACCCGGTTTTGACCTAATTAGGTTGACCTAAAAAAACTGGTTCAACCATAAATTGAACCAAAAACCAAGATTTAACCCAAAACTAAACCAAAATAGAGATTTAAATCGAAACAAAATCAAAATTAAAAATAAAAAAATTAAATTTTCTAACAAAAACAAATCAAATATCAAGGCAAAATAAAAAACACGAAGAACAATGAAGAACATTCAAACTCAAACCCTGCAATGTAAACAATTATCCATTTGTTTCAATTATTGCTCAAACATCATGATTTTTGTCAAAAGTAGGTTTCAATTCAAAACTGAAACCCTAAGATTAAAACCCACAAAAACATGTTATTGATGCATGAAAACCCTAGATGATTTACTAATTATGATATATGAACTTGTAGAAACCAAAATCAAATCAAAATAAAACCTAAAACTAGCACTCAAGACAATGTTCTTCGAATGAACATAAAGAATATAAACCCAGATTACCCGGAAAAATCATCATACACTATCAAACCCAGAAAATACATTTTAAACCTTTAAACCAAGCTCTCTTAACGCAAACAAACCACATTATCATAAACAAACATGTTTGAATTAAAAAAACATTAGCAAATAACCTCGAATCATCAAGAACATATATAAGATTTCAACTTCCAAAATTGTAGCCCTATTATTAGTAAAAAAACAATATCAAAACTCAATCCAAAACTGACTCTTTAAATACTTGAGACCCTAACTAAACTCGGGAATCAAGAACATGCATTAGCAACCTAGACTAAGCCATCAAACACCTTTTATACCTTTGACATATTCCAAAACTAAACACGCTCCACCCTTGAGTTTTCACATAACCTTCTCCAAGCTTGCTGGCTATAGGCTGCTAGTTACATTCTCTTTTCCTTCCTTCTTTCCCTTTCCCTTTCACTTTCTATTCTTTTCAAAGTTTGCTAGACCTTTTTATGTTAGGTCTTTGAACCTTCACCCAAGAGTCTTTTTATAAAGTATACCCTCACATTTTTCTCTTTTCTCTCCTTTTTTTCTATCTTTGATTTTTAGGGGTATTCATAGGATTTTTCTAGGATTTTTTATGGATTACCTCAAATATTGATCAAAACTCAGTCCTTTGATCAAAATGAAAGTTTTTGACAAATGTTAACAGTTGTAACCTTTGTCCTTCAATGATTTTTTGGGATGATGGTTTTGCCTAAGTGCTATTTTGTTTCTTAGAGATAAATGCATGTATTTCTCATCTTCTGATCTTGAATGAAAGATTTATAACCCTTGATAAGAACCCTTTATGAGTTTTTAAGTGTAAACACATGAAAAGATTAAGTAGTTTTGCACAAATGAGTATATCAATCAAGGACAATTGAGTTGGTCATTTACAAGGCTTCGCTAGTGAAACTCTGATGTAAACATCATCGAAGACCACCTGAACTTGGTAAAGAAGATGGACATCTTTCATTTGGATTTATCCTTGCTTCATTTGGAAGCCTATAACTCCACCTACATTCCCTTGAAGGTGTCAATGCGATCAACCCAAAATCTGAAAATGCAGTGATGGTTGATCAGGGGAAAGATGTTGGAAACTTATATGGAAGAATTAGGATGTAAACGTCCAATTTCATAGAAATGAGGTTATAGAGGGGATATTCATCTTCTATTTGTTAGAACCCTCATGCCATTTAGAGGTCTAAAATTCCACAATAAGCTCTTGGAAAGTGTCAATCCGAACATTCAAAACTGCCAACGAAGGAGATAAATAGTGGGTGAATAACATGTCATCTATGTTAAACCCCTAGAAATTAGAGTTTTAAATTTGGGATATGACAAATTTCATGTCAGTCCCTATTCTTCCTATTTCTTTTAATTGCACTCATAATTGCCCCAAAACTTTTAATTTCATGCAATTTCACCTCTATCAAACCCAATCATCAGCCTTAAAGTTTAGCATCATTTTCATCTTGGTCTTTGGTTTTTGATTTGTGCATTTGGACCTTTAATTAACTATTAAACTTTTAATTTTCTTCAATTTAACCCTTAATTGTGAATTTCAGCCCTTGAAGTGTCGCGCCTTTTACAATTTGAATATTGGTTTTGAATTTATTCAATCAAACCCCTAATTAGTTATCAAACATTAATGTTTTTCACAATTAAGCCCTTGATTTAATCAATTAAACTTTCCAAAGTCCAATTTCAGTCCTTAAACATTAATTTCTTTCAATTAACACCCAAATTGACTTTAAAAAATTGATTTTCCTTGCAATTAAGTCCTCAATAAAATTAATTAAGCCTTTCAAAATTGTCATTGAGTCTTTACTCATCCAAATTTGTATTTCTTTACCCCAAATAAAAATATTTTGACCAAATGGGTCTTTTGTCAACTAGAATTGGGTCATCAATTTTGTCAATCTTGTACATTCTGGTCCTCCAACTTTTTCACTTGTCATTTTGGTCCTTTACCACCAACTTGGGTAGTCTTCTAGGCTTTCTTCATATGTATCCTCTTGTATTTTTAAATTTGTTTTCTATTTTTAGATTTGTTTTCTATTTTTCATGTGTATCCTCTTGATTTTATTTTTTTGGGTTAAAAATATATAACAATAATTAAGACAAAACTTATTAATTTTATGTAATTAGGCTATTGCTGAAAATCAATTGAAACCCTTCAAGTCTGGCGTCTTTTTCAACACAGTTTTTGTTTTCTAATTTGTTCTATTTAGTCCCCAATTAAACCTTAAGCTTTTATTTTCTTTAATTTAGTCCCTGAAAAAGTTTGGTATAGCCCAAAATATTACTCATCTTTTGTCACATATTCAATTTGGTCACTCCATCTGTTATTTATACATGTCAATTCTTCTTTAGCTTGCTCATGCCAACCAAGTCACTTGTCTTCTTGTATATTTTTACTTTTTAACATTTTCTCTCTCTTTTTTTTATTTTTGTATAAAAGAAAATGATAATTTTAGAGAACTTAAAGTTGGGTTATTTTTGTAAAATAGATAGGGCTCAAAAGCATGATATCTAGAAGACGAGGAATCAAAGGTGCACTCAAAAGAAAATTATGCCAAAAGCACTATGTAAAAAAAAGGCTAAAAGGCGCGTTATTTGGAAGGCGATAGCTCAAAGACACACTCAAAAGAAAATATTGTTGAAAGCACTATGTAAAAGAGATAGGGTTCAAAGGCGTATAATATAGAAGGCAAGGGCTTAAAAGCACACTTATAAGAAAATAGTGTTGAAAGCACTATGTAAAAAAAGATGGGGCTTAAAGACGTGTTATCTAGAAGATGAGAGCTCAAAAACGCACTCAGAAGATAATAGTGCCAAAAACACTATGTAAAATAGATAAGGTTCAAAGGTGTGCTATCTAGAAAGTGAGGGCTCAAAGGTTCATTTATAACAAAATAGTGTTGAAAGAACTATATAAAAGAGATATGGATCAAAGACGTGTTATCTAGAAGGTGATGGCTCAAAGGCGAACTTAGAAAAAAATAATGTCAAAAGCATTATATAAAAGAGATAGGGCTCAAATATGCGTTATCTAGAAGGTGAGGGCTTAAAAGTGCACTTAGAAGAAAAAAGTATTGAAAAAAACTATATAAAAGAGATAGGGCTCAAGAGCACGCTATCTAGAAAGCGAGGGCTCAAATGCGTACTCAGAAGAAATTAATACCGAAAGCACCATGTAAAAAAGATAGGGCTCAAAGGCGTGTTATTTATAAGGTGAGGGTTTAAAGGCGTTCTCAGATGAAAATAGTTCTGAAAGCACTATGTAAAAGAGATGGGTCTTAAAGGCGCATTGTCTAGAAAGCAAGGGCTCAAAGGCGCACTAGAAAAAATAGTGTCAAAAGCATTATGTAAAAGAGATAAGGCTCAAAGATGCGTTATCCAGAAGGCAAGGGCTTCAAGGCACACTCAAAAGAAAATAGTGTCGAAAGCACTATGTAAAAGAGATTAGGATCAAAGACATGCTATCTGGAAAGTGATGGCTCAAATGCACACTCAAAAATTGATAGTTTCAAATATGTTGTCTAAAACTAAGTGCTTTGAAAGCGCACTTCAAAAGATATGCTTCAAAGACGATGTCTAAAAGTGACTTAAAAGTGCACTTGAAAAGATATGCTTCAAAGTTGCATTCATATAATCTAATGATCTCATATTTTGACATAATTTTACCTTGTATCTGTGGGAATTGAACCTCTGATGGATTTTCTTTGCTAGAAAAAATTCAAATCCATCAAGGATTCTCTTCTTAGACTCCCTATAAAGATCAAAATGCAATGCTTTCAGGATTATATGTATGTATTTTTACCTGAGAAATATATGTCTCTTTTCTTCATGGACTTTATCTCTTAAAGCTTAAATCTTTGTAGCGAGTTTTCATGACTTTTCTGTTTAGGTCTACTCGAGCTATAACTTGTGGAATTGATCTCTGGGAAAGGAATGCTCATCTGATAAGCTTAGATGATCTTTGCATACATCTTTGTCTCATCAATTATAACCTTTCAAAGCTCCCTTACTTATCATTGTAATCATATGAGTATAAAAGCTAAGGTGTCATGATCACCTCTCGGTATTTATCATACATACTCTATGATAGCTTTCCTGGTTATATCTTGAGTTCTCAAAAGATATTAAAGGATTTAAACAGCTTACCTCCTATTCTTTTTCTTCTTAGAAAAGAAGTTAGGTAGCCAGTTGATGCGATCAAATGATTTATGTCTTCTTCCAATTGTAGGCGTGTCAAAGTAATAAATAATCTAGCAAGACTAAGGTCAATCCACAAGGAGGTTAATTATACAAAACCATAAATAATAAAAGAAATAGAGTTGAAGAGAACTTTGAGATATGATATTAATGTAAAGATTAAACAAAGATAAAACAATTACCAAGGTTAGAGGATCCACCAATGGTATTTCAAATAAGTATAGTCCAAACTCTATTTATTACTCAAATGAAAACCAAACACAAAGGAGGTTCCAATTGGATGATTTATCATTGATGGCTCATTTTAAATTGTTAATATGATCATAATAATTATCTTATTTTAAGTAACGCCAATACTTGTAAATGTTGTCAAGTATTCATGGTGCTAACTTATATCAACAACAAATTAAGTTTCTTTTATAGTACAGATGTTGGTTATCCATACAATAGGCTATGAAAGAATCAAGTATTTTTTGTGTCAAGGGTTGTACACCACGAATCTAGACTCACCACTTAACAAGTAGGGTATTAAGATTGAGTAAGATAACAATTATAAAACATTTTAATAGCAGACTTTCTTGAATATAATCATTAAAATTCATATTGAGTTTGTACTATACTTATTCTTATACCATTAGTGTAACCTTTTCACTTTGACAAAAATAAACTTAACTAAATATAATGAAGAAGAAGAAAATAAATAAACAAGACAAGAACATAGCCATGATATAAATTAACTAAGTATAGTAAAAGAAATGATAAGTATAAACAAGAGATTAATGTGAATATTACATGAAATAAAACTTGAATATCATAAAAATATAAAAAAACGAAGTAAGAGAAAGATCTTGATCTGAAAACCAAGATACCTGAATATATGGCAAATGCCTCCTTTTATATGCTAAAATTTAGAACTATTGATTTGGTGGCTGAACAAAATGTCATCAATCACATCAGAATTTGAATAAATGGTCTTCATGAAAGTTGTGGTTATTTGTCTCATTTCTCTAACAAAAAAAAAACACTCATTTAATTGTTTAGAACTCGAGATATGGGTTGAATATCGAACAATGTTTGAGCTGCATGACAGATTCAGACTTTTTTTTTGTTGCTAAGATTTGAACTTCAAACGGCAATATTGAATCTTGGACTCTTCGTGAATGTATTAGGCATATGTGTTAGCTTTCCTTCAAGCTAAACAACACCTAAATTCAAGGTCTAAAGCTCAAGTTAAGACCTAAAAACGGAATGGTGTTCTAGTTTTGAATTGAACCATCCCAACTAGAATTTCTTCTACAAGCTTAACCCTCTTTTTATCTTTTTAATTTCAATAGTTAAACACATCAATCAATACTTTGAATTATGAGATATGCATATTTTACAAACCTACATTTAAAATAAGTATTTACCATAAATTTAAGATATGTTATATTATCGAACTTTTTATTATAAAACATGTTTAAGTTATGGAATTTAATGATACTTCAAGTGCAATATGATGATATAAAACTTTAATAAAAATACAAGTACTTATCACACTCTCAACCAGCTTATTACTGATCCCTGATAATTAAAGCATTAAAATAAAATAATAATTTACAAAATTCAAAACCAAGTTAGTCATCATTTTACTTCACTGATCTATTCAAATAAACAAACTCTCATTAGATTTATGTGTCTGCTATATACCTTGTCACACCCGGACATCGCAGCGACCAATTAAAAATTATCACTTGATTGGAGAAAAAAAAGAACAAATATCTGGCATCATGTTCTTTTAGAGGAAAATGTCTTGTTTAAAAAGTCACCACCTAGTATTATGATCACTAGGAACCCTAACTGGTCAATAGAGATTCTATGATCCGGGACTAGTTACGTGAAAGGAAAGATGTTATCACCTCTTAAGCGTCCTACCTAAGGCAGACTCCATTGCTGATTTTGTCTAAAATTGCTAAAGGTTTGTTTGTGTTCTGTTCTTATGGTCATCCTATAATATTCTTAACTTTAGCGTTAGTGAATATTCACCTATGAATATTTCCAACTCTAGCGTTGGTAAATATTGTGCAATCCACAAAATACGGTATAACTCTTGACTTTAGCGCCAGTGAATAAATCCACAAAAATTTGAATAAAAAACTATTTTTTATTATGTTTTTTTTTTAATTTTGGTGGATCTAACCCAGTCTACATGGGATAGACCCAACCTCCCCGGTTTAGTCACTAGCATAAGCCAGTGACCTGGTTGAGACAAGTAAATTACAATTCACTTGCTACAGTAGCAAGTGAATTATAATTCATAGCTACTAACGTGAATTGTAATACAGGAGGGGATGCGACTTACTAGCACTGGCGATGGCTAGAGCCACGGTCGGAAAAGAAAAAAGAAAGCTAACCACGGTGGAGCAGGATCTTCTCCCGATTGAGGAAATAGTGGACGCTGGCAGGAAGAGCACGGTGGGGAGAGAGGAGTGCCTGTTGGAGCTTGTAGTCTGCTGTTGTTCACAGCTGGTGCAAGGGCTGGCGAGAAGAGTTTTACTGGAGTTGTTGTTATCGCCGGTTGAAAGCTGGTGCTCAGCTGGAGAGGGGAACTTAACCAATGCTACCTGTTGTTGAGAAGTTGATCCTGCAGTTGTCGATGGTTGGAGAAGAAGGTGCCGTTTTTTTGCTAGCAGGAAGATCTTCCACCACTGTTGTTGTGTTGCTGAAGACAACATTGTTGTTGTTGGGAAGGGAAGATTGCTACTGATTTCGACTGGGTCGATGAAGACTCCATTGTTGCCGTTACATGGAAGTGACCACACCCTATTGCTGCTACTGAGGGGTGGTGCAACCGGAGATGAGGATGATGGCGATCGAGATGTGATGTTGCTGGATGAACAAACACTCCCCTTGTTTCTTCTTATTTTCACTTGTTCTTGTCATTCTGTTTTCTTAGTCTCCGGTGTTGGCTTCGTTACCCTGGTCTCCTGCTTCATGTCCCCGGGTTTGTGGCCATCTGTTGGTCCTGGGTTCTTCCTTTCCATGAGCATGTGTAGGGAAGAGCTTGACAGGCTTGTCAGTAGACTTGTTCGAAAGACCATTCAAATAGCATCCTTTGAAACTAAACTTCTTGAACGTTATCTTTTTTGGCAATCTGGAGGTGAGGGGGCTGGAGTCTGTTGAGGGAAATCTGAGGGTGAAGGGTGAAGGTTGGTGATGTTAGTTCGGCTGAGAGGGGATCCCAAGGCTGGTGTTGTGAAGGTCTTGGTCTCAAGTCAGAGAGGAAAAGAAAAGCCACGGAGGGCTTGCTCTGGCTGTTTTTGGTGACTGGGGAAGAAGAGGAGGAAAGAAGCTGGGGGGAGGGGGCAGTGGCGGCTAATCTAGGATTCAGCCGCGCCTTCACTATTTTTTATAAATGTCCTTATTTTTTTCTGTAGGTTTCTGGTAATGGCCTTCTTCTGGGTTTCCTCTGCCTCCCTTTCTGCATATACTAAGATATGTAATTATAGTGCAAGAGTCTCATTACTTGCGAAAAATAAAGTCTCAATCAAACTCATTTTTTTTTTTTTTGAAGTTCAAATTAGAATCGAATTCGAAAGCAGACAATTATCATTATCTTGAAGATAAAGATAGAATGACAAAAGCATATTGTAGTCCTTAGTGTCCGTGCAAGCTAACAAATCACATTTTCATTGAAATAAATCTCTGATATTTTAATTTTACATTTTAAAACCTGTAAAATTAAATTTGAAACCAATAGGCTAAAATTGGGTTACAATATACCTCTTAATTAAGATATTAATAAACCTTTTTTTGGTGCTCAATATATCAACACATAGTTACGGGGCTTTGCTTGAAAGAAAACAAAATTTGTTTTAATGTTTTTCTAAGGTTAACTTCCTTGTGTTTGAGATATATATATTCTCTTTTTTGTTTTTAATAATATAGCTTAAAACACAATGCATCATTAACCTATATAATAAGCTTTAAGGTAATGACTCTCAGATCAGTTGGTTTTATAACATTAGGTGTTGAGACACTCCTATGAGTTTAGTAACTCAGGTTGCAGATACTTAAATGTAGATAATGCAATGTTTGATTCTCTTAAGCGTTCTCCTCAACCCATGTAACAAACATTAGGTCAGTAGCTCTCAGGTCAATTGACTTTAAGTTATTAGGTATTAAGACACCCCTTCAACCTTAATTGCTTAGGTTAGGGAGGCTATCAAACCAAACTTATTTTTGTTTTTTTAATTAGTACTACTACTACTACTGATATTATATTTATTATTATTTTTTATATATATAATCTCTCTTTTCCTTAGTTGTTATATTTAATAAAAAAAATATAAATAATGTAATAATTTGCAATTCATAATCATGAGTTAAAGTATGTGTGTTTAAATGATGGTTTATAAATACTTTTATGTTTTTGAAAATAAATAAAAAAAACAATTATGTTTTAAAATAAAAAAAATAGAAATTATATAAAAGACATGATATTTTTCCATCTTGGACTCTTCCATCTCTGGAAAAAGAATACCTTGATTCAAATTACCTAGGCTTCTACATTTGATCACAAGTCACAAGATGATCATTCATTGAGAATCATTCTTGTAATAAATCACGATGGCAAAAATGTTAATTAAATATATAAAAAAATACCTATCAACTCATCAATGAATATTTTTTTTTCTTTTTTTTTTCCAAAACTTAGTTTTAAATGCTCATGTAATCAGTGCAAATACATATAATATCATTTGGACATAAGAGGACGGAAATAACTATGACTGTAACAACATCACTGAAAGAAACTAGAGATCTCACCAATTACAAGAGTTTTTTTTCCAGTTGCCAACCTCGTTAGACTCAAAATTGTCACACCGAAGATGGGGATTGTATCATCACATCAGCTCCTTAGGACTCTACCGCATGGATCTGATGAATCTTGAGTTTCTTGAAGCATGATCCAAAGAACATGCAGAGTGAACAAGATCACCTGAAACCAGTGCATCATCATCATCATCATCATCATCATAGGTCTCCTCCCTTGTAGATAGATAGAAAAATAGAGCCTGCTGCAGGTACATTGCGTAGTAGTAGTCCAGTAGGGTGTGGCCCATAGAAATCCGAAAGAAGAAAAGAGGTAGATAGGCCTTGTAATTGCTTCAATAAATTTGTCAAATCTCCTCTCTAGATTTTCTCATCATTTTTTGTTTTGCTTGCATCACCATTTCTTGTAAGGTACACTGCTAAAAAGCCTGGAACAGTGTGTTTTCTAACATTAAAGTCTGAGATTTACAAATCCCAGTTCCTACACCATTTACTTCATTTTAATATTTAAAAAGCTTTTAAGCAACTGAATTTTATAATTTATTAAAATTAGGGTTTTTTACGTGTTTGCAAAGAGGTGTGATTCGTTTTGAAATTAACACTTTTTAAAAAACTTGATCTCGTAAACATTGTTCTTTCTTGCATGTATATCTGAAAGAAGTTTAAAGAAAAACGAAAACAAGCTGAGTAAATAGTATATTTTATTTATTCAATAAGTTTTATATATAAAAGAATTCAATTAATAAATCAAATTAATTCCTTCAATCTTTCCGAAAGCTGGAACATTTAAGATTCTTTGGAGAAAGTATAAACCTACTGTATTTCAATAACTCTCCTCCCTTATCACATTAGCTTCATTGTCTTAAAATAGCTAAAAGAGCAAAGGACTTTATCTGAAAAATGGTGCTGAGAAGACCTGCCATGAACAGAAGTTGTAACAGAGAGAATCCAGATATTTTGATTGTGATGATTGCAGAGGAACAGATAATGAGAGGTGGTGAGGATGACAAAGAGAGGGAAACAATGGGCCCTCAAAAGCCTGCAAGAGAAATGAGTGGCACTGCACCAAAGAGTAATTTGCTTCCTCATCACTCTTTTTTCTTCCTTTCTCTCTCCATCCCCTTGTTTTACTCTTGTGTGGCTCTTCTTTCTCTCTCTCTCTCTCCAGTTTAGTCTCCATGAAGGGGTCCATTTTATGCATCTCCCCATCTCACTGTGGAAGCTTTTTTTGGCTTTTGGGTAACCCTCTTTCTTGCTTTTTAGTGAGTTTTCAGAATTTTTTGTCCTTTATTTTCAACACCCATGTGTGTTTATGAGCTTTAAAATCTTGTGGAGAGAAAGACGGAAGGAGTCTGAAAATCTGAATCTCAGTTTCTTGGGTTTCGGGTTCTTGAAGAAAAAACCATACTTTCTCTGATCATGCAAACAAATTATTTTTTTGTTGTTGTTGCTTAGAGGAGGGTGGGGTTAGTGCATGAGTCCTTGTTGCTTCTTTTCTTTTCTTTTCTTTTTGTTATAGAAAAAACAAAAGTTGCCACTGTTTTTGGGCTTTTGATTGTGCTCTTAGTTTCATGGAGAAAGAGAAAGAGAAACCAATGATTTCATAGGAAATTTGTGGCTTTTGATTATAGCTTGTCTGGGTTGTTCGAGGGAGCCTCCATATATTGTCAACCAGTCCACTTTGTCTTGTGAGTGTATAAAACTTCTTATGTCTGATTTGGGAAATCCCATGAATCTGCATGAAAATTCTTAACTCTCATTATTTAGCCGTCTACAAGGTATGCTGGTCGACGTTGTATCTACAGGGGCTGTCTCTTCCTGGGTGATCACCATTCAGCAAATGTAAACAAGGTTGGTCATTTTCACATGCTTTCCTTCATATCTTCCTTTTTTATAATTCCAGCACTCCTGCTATGTCCATACATTAGTTCAAAACACATTTGAACTGTTAATTTTGCTTTTCTTTGCGCCTGATGTCAACTGTTTTAGCATACTCGTGCAGAGTTCTTTAGGTCTTTCTTCTCTCTTTTTTCCCTTGCTTTCCTTGGATGCTATTTTGGTGCTCTTTAGGCTTCAGTTACATGGTCTTTATCCCATCTCTGATCTCCCCTTTCTGCTTTTACACGAATAGTGCTCGAGAGCTCTGGAAGCTTTAAAAGTAAGCACATCTGCAAATCTCCTATAGCTAACTATTCGCTGCATCGGGAATGGTGTTAGTTACATAACATTCTTAGATTACAACTATGTTCTCCCTTTTATTGTTGATATGTTTCGTATTGACCCCTCCGTCAACTGTAAAAATTTCGATCCATGCTCTCCTTTCTTGCATATTTTCCATGGCCTGACGGTATTATCACTTGTATAAGACTAGGCTAGGTTCATTTGGGGCTGTGGTGACTGCAACTAAAGAGGCCCCAAGTCATAGATATCTGAACGAGATTGTTTATGCTGGCCTTCTTTCACATGTTTTAATGGCTAGTTGTAACTTCTTGAGAATAAACTGTTTTGATGGCTGATGGCAATTTGCTGTACTTCCAACAATTATCTTCACCTTTCTCTATATGTGGGTCAGTAAATGAAAGTGGTTGTTGATGTGCTTCCATGCGTGTGTGAAATGAATGTCCTCGGCTTAATTTCATCAAATTAAGTTGAAATAACGTAAAATGTACCTATGCTGGAGAAGGCTTGTGCGCCATGGTATTTTATTTTTTTTTACTTTTTTCCGACCTCACAGCCGGGGGTGGCCCTCCCCAATGACATTATTACAATTTGGTAAATTGCAATCATTGGGAATCAAACCTTGCTTAAGTGAAGGAAGTTATCAAGTAAACAGCCATTAGGCTATGCCTCCTTAAAAGTGCATTCTCAATGCTCTAGAACGTTTTCCAGTGAGAGAGAAAATGCAGAGAAGCCTGCAAACTAACAGCCTGATATTGATCGTTTTTCATCATCCATTTTTTTGCTGAATATATACTAGCATTGTTTTTCCTCTAATTATGGTTCTACGGTTTACTATTAGTGTGCTCTGACCTTATCAATTCATTGAAATTCTTCAGTTGAATTTTACTTGACATCAGAAATTAAAACCTTCAAGATTGCCTGCAAGAACTACGCATAGTTCAGCTATGGAATGTTGATTACTGTTCTGTTGTTCATGATCTTCAGTGAGAGGAGTTCCGCATAAGTGCAAGGAACGCTGTTTTGCAAGTGAAAGTGGTCTAACATACAAGTTAAACATAGGAACTTGCTATTTGTGTCTCTTGCCATGTGATTTAATTGATTCACAATATCATGGAGAATGGTTTGTTTAGTGTTCCAATAGATATGGCAGGAAGGAATTCTGTTACCATGGACTGTTCATCACAAAGAACCCCCAACTCACTTGTCCAGTTGGATTCATTTAACCTTAACCACCATAATCAAACATTGGCTGGATTTACCATGCTTCCAACATTGCAAGGAGAACCTATAAGTGATCTCCATGCAAACATTCACTCAGCAAATCGATCTTCATTTATGAACTCAGATGCATTAGTTGCATCTCTTGGAAGGAATGTTGTGGGGGATACTTTACCTGGCTGTTCACGTTCTGCTGGTAACCCTCCGTTTGAAGAGCAGTTTGGGAGTGGAATCCCTAATTATGCACTTGCTACTCTTGTGGCTACAAGAAGTGGTCTTCAAGAAACTCTGAACAACTTGGCAATTTCAGGACCATCAAGCTACCCTTTGGAAGAGTCAAGGTCATTTGTTTCGAATGATTGCACCAATGCTTTGAATTCATCATTTGCGTCATCTTTGAATTATGGATGTGGTGAAGTATTTGGTAGTACGAATGGTAAGGAGGATTTTGACAGGTTTCCTGCTCCCATAGAGCTCAGTGGACGAACACCTTTAAGAGCAGGGTTTCAACCACATTCGTCCGTTGGAAACCTGCAACCAAATGGCTGGATAACATCAAATGGTGTGAATGTGAGTGCAGATGAATGTTTTGCATCTGGTAAACTTACTAATGAGCTCTCTTTAAGCCTTGCCACATCTCAGCCTTCTGTCATGGATAGCAGAAGTATCCCTGATCAAAGCTCGGAGATCGCTCTTAATCATGTAGCACGCCACTTCTCGAAAGAAACAAGGTTAGGCTCTGAACAAACTTCTTGTAGCAGTAAGGAGCTTTCTTTGAGTTGCAGTTCTTACAAAACTGGTCAATCCTCACAAGTATTATTAGGATCCAGATATCTTCATGTAATACAGGAAATACTTGCTCAAATTGCAAGCTATTCACTGGAGAATCTAGAGCAGGGGTTCAAGACTGGAGCAAGTACACTATTCTCTTCAAGTTACGCAATGGAGGGAGGGATGCCGGCGATGGGTTTTGATAAATCTCCTGATGGGAATGATAGACTTGATGTTCAAATGGATCCAGCACTGCAGAAACGGGCACTGGAAGCAAAGAGAACACAATTGCTAACTCTACTGCAAGTGGTATGTCGATTTAATTATGGGTACTAACTAATTATGAAAGTGATAAAATCTTGTCTTGTCATGAATCATGCTTCTGATTAAAATGAATGTATTAACTCCTTACTTTTGTTATAATCGGTTGATATACATGCTGCTCAAACGAACTCTGTGGGATCAAAATCGAATAAATGTTTGAACATTGAAACTGAACTATCCAAATATTGAAAAGTTTAATGGCAAAGCTGTAATTGAAAAATTGCTTTATTCAAATATCATTTCCTGCCATATTTATAGTATAAATTGCTTGAAGCATGTGTGGTTATCCTATTACTTCTATGGTGAAAGCTACTACCTCTTGTTACTTTGTGTGGGTTTGTTGGACACAACATCGTGGCACAATAACAAGGCACCTACCTCATATGCTCAGGTTGATGAACGATATAGCCAATGCTTGGATGAAATACACACAGTTATTTCAGCATTCCATGCTGCAACTGAGTTGGACCCACAGATTCACACACGTTTTTCTCTTCAAACAATATCTTTCTTGTACAAACGCCTTAGGGAGCGGATCAGCAACCAAATCCTAGCAATGGGAGCTCATTTGGATAGTGGAGACACCATAGAGACAGAAGGATCTTTTGGAACTTCATACTTACAAAAGCAATGGACTCTCCAGCAGCTGAAGAAAAATGACCATCAACTATGGAGACCCCAGAGAGGCTTACCAGAAAGATCTGTCTCAGTTCTGCGTGCATGGATGTTTCAGAACTTTCTTCACCCGTGAGATCTTCTTTCCTAACTAACCTTGTTAAGAGGCCTTTACTATGGTAAAATGCATTAGCCTGGTTTGACAATCATGCGTCAAAAGTGAGTTATACGTTTGATGTCTTTCAGGTACCCTAAAGATGCAGAGAAGCATTTGCTTGCGGCAAAAAGCGGACTAACAAGAAGCCAGGTACATAAAAAAAGATTGTATAGTTGGATGGAATATTTCAAGAATTTGAAGGACATGCTTATACGCTCTTGTGTTTTGATCACTTGACGTTATAAGATTCAACATTTGTTCTGCTGTCTCATAATCTCCTTCACAAAATCTTGGAAATAAACAGGTATCAAATTGGTTTATAAATGCTCGTGTTCGTCTATGGAAACCAATGATAGAGGAGATGTATGCCGAGATGAACAGAAGAAAGGCTCACCAAAACGAAGAGGGAACCAACAGCAATCACAGAATTAGCATATCAGCTATCCAAGATTTAATGTGAGCTAGAGTTGGATGTAAAAATAGACATGGTAGTGACGTGAAGAACTACTTTGTTACTATTATGATTGAATAGGTGGGAAAAAAAAAAAAAGGCATCCAGCAGATGGATATAACTGTATATAAATGCTCCAAGGTGTTTTTGGGGTTAACATTTTAATCACGTATTTTTAATTGGGATATGTTCCCTCCACTAGCCATGGACTAACTGAGTGGATTTCTTATGCATGCATTGAACATGAATTCATGCCAATCTTTCTTTTATTGCAGACCTCATTGTATGCAGTAATACGTCTGGCTCGAGCCGCCCCAGATAAACATGTGAAGAACCCTGCTGTGTTTTTAAATTCCTTTGCTTGTAAATTCAAAGAAATCCAAGAGGCACAAGTAGCACAAGACAATATTTAGAGGTACACTTCGAGTTGTTTAGTAATTTAAAAAATAAGTACATTATTAAAAAGAAAGGCATTGTGATCTCTGCAGCCGACCCTCTATTATTATGAGACGACATGTGGGGTCCAAAGGTATGAGGTTTTGTGTTGGCGGTATTTTTTTTTTCTCTCTTCACCTCAAATTTCATGTTTCACTTTCAAAATCTCAAGACTTCTTCAATTTGATTCATATTTTTTTTTATTGCTATTCGTTTTATATAAAATGACTTGTTCATTTGAATTTATTTTAATTTTTATTTTTTTAATTGCTGTTTTATTTTTACATGGATAAATTTTTAAATTTGATATTTTTCTGGTTTTGTTATTTAACATTAAATTAATTGAAAATTGAGTTTATTGGTTGAGTTCAAATATGAAATTTAATGGATTACAAATTTAGTAGATTAACTCAAGTCTTGAAGATTTTTTTGGGTTTATTTTTTAAAAAAAAAAAAGCTCATAATTTTTCAGTTTTATCTTCAAAATTTATTTAATTTTAAATTGGGCATCGTTATTTTCTTATTTGCTTTCTATTGGATTTTTTATTGGTTTTGAAAATCCGACATTGAGTTTTTTGGTGATTAAACTTCATATTTTTATTTAATTTTCTTTCATTGAGACTACCCTGATTTAACAAAAAAGTTTGTCGTTGTTAATTTTTTTTTCAAGTTTAATTATTGTCATTGCATTTCTTATTCGTGTTATTAAATTAGCTGAGTTATTAAACTCGATTAAGTCTAACCTGAGTCTTAGATTGTTTTTATCTTTCTTATGAACACTTACGTCACCTTGATATTTTTTTTTATGTTGAAAAAAAATTAAATGGATTGCGATGTAGTGTGGGCCATCAATCTAGTTATTAACAAAACACTAAAGGGTGGCTAAATCATTGTAGTCACATCCATAAAAACTATTCATTATAATAGTGTTTAGTGTTTAGTGTTTTTTTTTCTTTTTTTAGTTTTTTTTCTTTCAATTTTACCCTTCAACAACCACATTTTCTTGTTTTTATTTAATTTTATTTAATTTTATTCTTTAATATTAGGTTGTTTTGGAAATTGTTCTTTGTAATTTTTTTTATTGGATTACATACTGGTCTTATGTATTTATTTATTTTTCTCGATTTCAGCCTTCAACATTAGATCTATTGGAAATTATGTTTCATTATTTCTTTTGATTTGTTTTTTATAAATTTATCTTTATTTTATAACCCAAGTCATGAGTTTAACAAGTTAATTTGTATTGACTCGGGTCATTTGATTTTTGCTACTTTTTTTAATTGATATTTTTTCAATTTTATCTTTCAACATTAAGTTGGTTGGAGATCAGGCTTCGTAATTTATTTATTTATTTTTTATAGGGTTATCTTATCTTAAAACCTAGGTTGCGAGAATGGTATATTATCTTGAATTAACTCTGTTGATTTTTTTAGGTCCTTTTTAATTGAACTTTGTATTTTATTTTATTTTTATGGAATTATCCTGATCTCATAACCCAAATTAACCTGATTTTTTTTTTCAATTTAACCTCCAACAACTCAATCTTCTTTTTATTTATTTAGTTTTTTTTTCAATATCATACTTTAATATTAGGTTGTTTGAGAATTAGACTTCGTAATTTTTCAATTTGCTTTCTGTAGAGTTATCAGGTCTTAGGGATATAGTTTTTTTTTTTTTTTTCAATTTCAACATTTAACATTGGATTTTTTGAAAATGGATCTTTATAATTTTTTCATTAGTTTTTTATAAAATAAGCTAATATGTGTTGACATGTTTAATAGGTTAATCTGTGTTAACATGGGTTGTTTTTTTTAATCATTTTTTTAATTGATTGTTTTGTATTTTCATCCTTCAACATTGTGTTAGTTGGGAAATAGGCTTCATAATTTTTTTTACTTTCTTTCTATAGGGTTACCTCAATCTCAGGACTTGACTTGTGAATTTAGAGGGTTAAATCGAGTAGTTTTTTTCCTTTTTTAATCTACTATTTATTTTTTATTTATTCCTTAAACATTTGGTTGATTAGGAATTGATCAATATAATTTATTTTGATTTATTTTCTATAGGGTTATAACAATCTTATGAATCGAGTCACAAATTTGACAGGTTAACCCGGGTTAATCTAATATGTCATTGTCTTAATATTTGAAGAAAAAAATACATCCAATATATCACCAGGTCAATATTTAAAAAATTTATTGTTTAGTATACATTATATTTTAAGTTCATGATTAAAAAGAAATTATAAGAAAACACCTTAGCAATACTTGAATATTTTTTACTTTAAAAAAATTGATCCAACCCACTATGCAGTGTGGGCCAATGATATAGTATTTTTTATAAGGCAATGTATAAAAAATACACCTCAAAATCCTTATTTTATACTATATAATTAAGAGCCTGCAATTTATATATCGTAGTTGTACAACATTGTTGTGTATAATCTAGATAATGTTTGGTTAATATCTCGAGACAGAAAAGACAAAGACAATGAAAACAAAGAAAATAGGATAAAAAAGAAGACGGAGAAAGAATTGTGTTTGGTAGTGGTGTACAAGACAAAGTGGTTGTTTTTGTATCTTGTTTGGTTATGGTGGACAAAACAAAATAAAATAAAATAAATCTTTCTTACTCTTAATATATATTACTATCAAACTTACATGTTTAGAAAAATAATTAGAAATTACTTTTTTTACTTTAGTTTATATTGAGAGTTAAAATTAATAATATTATAATAACTCTAGTTATAAAACAAGGATTGACTTATCGGGTTAAACCTGAACTAGGCCCATCGAGGACCTAGACTGGTTCGAGTTTAAAAAAAATAAAGGAATTATTGACTTGATCTAATCCGGTCAAAAACCCATGTTGATTTGGGATAAAACACATGTCAAAAACTCATTGAATTTTTGTGGAAAACTTTTTTTTGTCAAAACAAGATTGCTTTGATAATTCAAAAAAAATTGGTTAACCTCATTGATCCTCCCGACCCGTGATCTAAATCTTGTTTCAATTCGACTCTCAATCTAAACCCCTGACCTAAAAATCAGTGAATCAATATTAAATAGGGTAATTTTTAATTTAAAAATAATAAATTAGAAAGAAAGTTGTTGTAATTTGGGATGAACATCCCCAGTAAATTAACTTAAATTTCGAGTGAAATAAAGTAATAAAATCATAACACGAAATGTTAACTAGAGATAAATCACATAAACTTCTTAATCAGATAAAATAATTATTTCAAAGGAAGAATTTTGATAAATTTGGGGTGAGAATATTTATAAAAGATAGAATGGAATTCCAACAAAATTAATGTATGATTTTACATGCAAATAACGCTAACCAACCGGTATATGTCTTGTGTACAATCACACAGTTTTTAACCGAAAGGGAAGGAAATCTAAGGGAAACATTTTTATTAAGAAAAAAGATGAAAGTCTTCAATGATTTATTTGAAAATATTGATGATTTAAGAAAATGAAATTGTACGCGAATTCAAATTTTTGGCATAAAAATTTCTTCATATCCAGTTTTACAATATCAAGTATAATTCTTAATTTGACCATTGGATCGAGATAAAATTTTACAAGGCATCTCTTGACATATTTTTCTATCTTAGGTGAAAACGTTCATGGTAATTAGAGTTTTGAAAGGCCTTGTGAGAGTGTTAATGGTCGGACAAAAATACAAACTATAACACATGGACTCGGTAATGGTATTGTTGTAATTTTAGCAAATCATGCACAAATTCTTCATTTTTCTCTTCTTTCTTCTCTTCTTCTTTTTTTTCCCATAAATTTTCTTATGCAAAACTAGGTTTTAAGACATGATAAGTGAGGTTATTAGAGTTTAAACACATGATTTGGGAGAGATTAAAAAGGGAGTTAGAGAGAGAAACTAAAAGATTTGGAAGATAAAGAAGGATTAGAGGAATTCACTTGGAGGGCATATTTTCAGCATAAATCAACTAGTAAAGTGTTCTCTACCAATTATTTTATTATTTAATGAGGTTTAGGTAAATTTTGAGCAAAATCTCTAAACTTTCAATTAGGGTTCTTTGTCAAAATTGAAGGAAATGTAAAATTGGTTTTGAATGGGTTAATTAGTTTGGAATATGAAGTGATTAGTGTAACATTTTGATGAAATGAAAAAAGGGAACAACGAATTAAAAAGAAATATAGGGTCGGCTAAAGATGAGATCCTAGGGAATTGGATTAATTGATGATAAATTCTTATGAATTGTGATTAGTTTATATGTATTGTTGATGTGACAATATTTGGAAGGGCATTGGTTGGTATTATCCATTGAATTAGGACTATTAATATATTTTTAAGTAAGGATTATAAGTAGGAAAGTTGGAATATAGATAAGTGATGATAGATTGTTCAAGTTGACATGAAGTTAGCGTAAATGAAAATAGAAGGATGGAATGAATGAAACTAACTTAGAAAATTTGAAAGGAAACATGTTGGTAGAATCGGCCAAATTGAAAAGAAATGTAAGAATATCATGGTTGATTAAATGATTGTAAAAATATTTATGTATTGAATTTATTAGCAAGCTGAGAAAAGAATTTTGTGTAATATATATCTATACAAGTATGAGTGTTTCAAGGAAATGGGTTTTTAAATAAAATACCTTGTTATAAATTATATACTAAGTAAATGGAAAGTTGAGAATGAGTAAATGTAGTAATTTTGTTGTAAAACACATGATATTAGAATGCAAGACATATAAGAATGAAATATATGAATGCTAGAAGTAGAGTGTGTGAATATATTATTAATTATAGCAATACTTTGCTTGGAGATATAATAAAATGTTGGAGATTTTAGTGTTGAGTTATATAAAACTAATTGTTAGCAGGTAAAGTAGTAAGGTTTGAATATGAGAGAATGATGTTAGGGGACTCTAAAATACTTTTTTTTTTTGGATTCAAGGAAACCTCACCTCCCCGGAAAGCGCACTTTGTGGGCCTAGATGAGGGAATAAAACCCCGGCTGTCCCAGGCTCTTACAAGAGGTGCACACCCTGACTCTAAAATACCTTATAAGATAAAGTAGTAAAATTCAGAAATTATGTAATTTTGCAATTGAATGCATATTGATGAAATGCGAAGTTGAAAGAATAAGTGTAAATGATATGAGAACTGTTTTGTGGGTATGTATTATGGTGATATTGAGTTGAACATGTACTAAGAGAAATTGGAAAAAAAATTGTTAGTGTTGATTTACATAAATCAATTTTGAATGGTAAGTAAGTTACTAACACTTGGAAATAGAGATACTACATGATTTTAAATGGTATGACATATCTTTATGTAAATGAAATGGATGGAAGAAATATAATGCGTAATGCAAATAAAAGAAATAAGGGATTGTATATGTATATGTGAAACTAAATAGCTTAAATGGTTAAACGAGCAATATGATCAAAGAAAAATTATTAAAGGTTTAGGTTGAATTATGTGGGTTATGTAAATTATTGTGGGGTGAATGAATTAAGATTTTATATATATTAAAGTTAAAGGGAATGATTATGATGATGAAATTGTATGGATGAGATTAAAAATAACATGAATATTTGCATATATGATGAGATTGATGATATATTAAGATATACTAAGAATAACATCTTTTTCAAATCAAGAGAGGCACTAAAAGTAGGATCATCTGCTGTAGGAGGAGCTCATTTGGCTGGAGGAGCATGTAGGTACCTAGCACCTTGATCATTTTCAATTTAATGTATCTTTTGGCTAATATTCTTTTAACGTTGTTGTGTTATGTTGTTAAATATGGTTGGAATGAGAAAATTAGGTTATGTATGTAATATGGAAAGACATTCAATATGGTTGGAAAGAAAGCATATGAAAGTAAGTATTGAAATAGACTTATACGAATTAAGCTTGAAAAGAATATGAATGTAAATATGAATTACATACACGAAATGGGGACTATGGAGTTAGTTGGCCGATAATAAAAACTAAAAGTTTATGAATTACATAGTCGACCCATGAAATGAGGACTATGAACTTAGTTAGCTGGTAATGGCGACTAAAAGATTATGAATTATATAATCGATCCTTAAGTTGGGGACTATGGACTTAATTAGCCAAAAATAATAACTAAGAGATTATTAATTAAGAGTGGGGCCATGAGATGAGGACTATAGACTTAATTAGCCGGTAATGAAAACTAAGAGATTATGAATTACATAGTTGATCCTTAAATTGGAGACTATGGACTTAATTACCTAAAAATGGTAACTAAGTGATTATTAATTAAATAGTTTAATCCTTGAGTTGAAGATTATGTATTTAGTTAACCAGGAATAGTAACCAAGGGATTGTGATTTCAAGGAATAGACAATTATTTAGTTGATTGGAAAGTACTTTAAATATTTGCTTTAAAAATAATTATATGTACAGTGACCCATCATACAATTATGGATGAAATAAGTAAAAATATTATTGGAAATCCTACATAGTCATTAGAATAGAATTGGTCAGAATTGGCCATGATAGAAAGTGTGGTGTGATAAAGTTTAGGATAAATATATTTAATAAATCATGTTTTCATATAAGTGTGTCTGTATGTCTAATGGTTAACTAATATCCTTTAAAATTTTATATTTTGTACAAGCTATCACATACTTCAAGACAACGTTGATTTAGTTGTTATTATTATTGTTATTATCATCATCATCATCATCATCATCATCATCATATAGTTTTGTTAGGGTGTATGTGTGTGTGTGTGACAGCATGTGTGTTAAGGAATGATGTATTGAAGGGTTGAGTAATGGTTATAAGATGTGATGTGAAAGGCCTTAATGGATAAATAAATGAACCGGTGGTATGCGTGATGCTACCGTGTGGAAATATTTTGATGTGTTTATATGCAGGTTGTAACAGGATAAAACTTTAGGTATGGCCTTGTATAAAGGAGATTCTACTGAAACTTTGTTAAATTAGAAAAGGTTGTCAAACTATACAATAAACAGATAGCTAGTTTTAAAAGTATATGAAATGTTTAATAGATGTCATTTAAGAAAAAGAAATTATTGGAGAAAATATGAAAAAGATAAGTGGATGTAGACAAATGTCATAATGTTTCGAAATATCCATACCAATGAAATATATATATATATATATATATATATGATAATAACTTTTTTTTCTTATATTGACTCGAGTCAATGGTCAACCCCACTCATGACATGGGTCTTTCCCTTAGTCGATTCCTGAATTGAGTTTTAAAATTAGAATAATAATCACTTTTATTTTTACGATGACTAAAGTTAACTCGACTCATGACCCGGGTTTTGTCTTAGATCGATCCCTAAGTTGGGTTTTAAAACTATGATAATAATCATTATTATCCTTACATGTTTTATTTGGATAACTTTGGAATTAAATGTTTTTTACAATGATATTTTAAGAATAAAAAATAATAAATATTATTTCTAGATATATGTCCTCTTTTTATCTTCTATTTTGAAAAAACATAAATTCATTTCAAGACTACATCAAAAATATTTTTTTATTTTTTTATTTTTTTAACCAAATATATTTTTATCTTTGGTGATTCACTTACCAATCACAATCTATGATTGACTTTTAATCTAAAGCTGGTTTTGTTGACCATAAAAAAAAAAAAAAGCAAACAAGTGATTTAATAGGAGATGAGCTTATATGAGCCAGCACTTTCAGTAGACACTATTTTATTTGTTTGCTTGTTCTTCTAGTGTGTTTTTTATATAAAACTATTTGTAACAATTCAAACTCATCAACCAATACAATTTTCTTATATTTTTTTTCATATTAAAAAATACAATTGGGAGATATTAGCAATCTATGAAATCAATTAACAATTTGGTTTTTTTTTTCTTTTTCTCCTAGTGTGTTATCTATATGAACAAACCATATGTAACAATTCAAACTTATTTATCAATACAATTATCTCTTTTTCTTCTTTAATTTTCTTCATATTAAAGAGTATAACTAATAGATATTATGCCTTCATAGAATCAATTAAGAATACAAACTTATCATCAAAGGATCCCAATTTGAAGAGATGATGAGAAATCAAATATTTTATAATTGTAATTTATTTGATTTCCCATAATCCTTTTAAATTTGGATCCTCAATTCTATGTTTTTCTTTTTAATATCAGAATAACCTTTTAGAATAACATGAAGAAAGGGGGTAATTGAATTAATTATGAGTTTGGATTGTTATATAAAGAGAATACAAATCAAAATAAATCATAATTATAAAATATTTAATTTATCATAATCTTTTCAAATTGGGATTTTCAATTAAAAGGAAAGGTTTTATTATTTGGTATAACTTTTATGAATATTAATTTATAATTGATTGATTGTTTGCTATGTTTTTTTTATTTATTTAAAGCTCGGATTCCAGGCAATTAAAGTTTAAGAATGTCAAATACATGAAATTCTACTTAATAATAATAATAATAATAATAATAATAATATTTTTCGTATAAGAAAAGAAACCCAATAGAGAGACGGTATGAAAGGGATATTCTAAGAAGGCCTTAATTTAATCAAATAATTCAATGGATTTCACTTTGAACGTGGAAAAAGGTAAGGT
>Ga0325403_1000166_pt1 | contig 38457 bp, 36 predicted proteins | sample PopdelMetagenome_19_FD_205665 | JGI IMG/M metagenome (GOLD analysis project Ga0325403, IMG submission 205665) | Populus deltoides microbial communities from Bellville, Georgia, United States - Xylem-PdKOR-R4 | ecosystem: Host-associated > Plants > Phyllosphere > Stem > Wood/Secondary xylem... | reverse complement strand
CACCTCCCGTTCCGGCGCCCGCCGGAACGACCGCCCCCCCTCTGCCGCCGCCACCACGGCGTCCACCCCCGCTGACGCCCCCGTCAGCACCCTCCAGGCGCTGCTCGCCGAGTTCGCCGGCACCTTCGTGCTGGTCTTCGGCGGCTGCGGCGCGGCCGTCCTCGCAGCGGCCACCACCACCACCGACGGCACCGAGGTCGGCATCGGCTACCTCGGCGTCGCCCTGGCCTTCGGCCTCACGGTCTTCGTGATGGCCTGGGCCGTCGGCCCCCTGTCGGGCGGCCACTTCAACCCCGCCGTCACCGTGGGCCTGGCCACCGCCGGCCGCTTCGCCTGGCGCAAGGCCCCCGCCTACGTCGTCACCCAGGTGGTCGCCGCGGTCGTCGCCGCGGCCGTGCTCTACGCCGTCGCCTCCGACCGGCCCGGTTTCGACGCCGTCACCTCCGGCTTCGCCACCAACGGCTACGGCGACCGCTCCCCCGCCGGCTACGGCCTGACCGCCGCCCTCGTCATCGAGGTGCTGCTCACCGCGGTCTTCCTCGTGGTGATCCTCGGCGCCACCAGCGACCGCGCCCCCAAGGGCCTCGGCCCGGTGGCCATCGGCCTGGCGCTGACCCTGATCCACCTCATCTCGATCCCGGTGACCAACACCTCGGTCAATCCCGCCCGCTCCATCGGCCCGGCGCTGTTCGCCGGCCAGGGAGCCGTCGAGCAGCTGTGGCTGTTCGTCGTCGCTCCCCTGGTGGGCGCGGTCATCGCGGGCGTCGTGTACTCCCGCGTGCTCGACCCGGTCCGCGCCACCAGGGCCTGACCCCACCACCCTGAGGAGACGACCGTGCCCTTCCTGCTCGCCACCAGCCTCCGCCGCTGGATCCTGATGTCCATCGCCGTGCCCGTCGGCGCGTCCGTCCTGCGCAAGGTGGCCCGGACCATCGAGGCGCGCAAGGGCGGATCCACCGCCGTCACCCGCGGTCTCACCAAGGCGGCCGACACCGCCCAGCGCAAGGGCCGCAGGGGCCGCAAGGGCGGTCGCTGACCCGCTCCGCTCCACCTGCGCGCAGCGCCCGCACCGGCTCCGGTGCGGGCGCTGCGCCGTCTGCGCCCCCGCCCGGCCCAGCCCGCCGTGCCTCCAGCACCTCCGGTCCGCCACCATGCCCGGGTGTCCTCAGAGCAGAGGGGCCCCGCCCGCGCCGACACGACGACGGTCGTGCTCGTCGTCGAGCGAGGTGGCGACGTCTGGGTCTTCCCCACCCGGCAGCGGGCCGAGGCCCACATCGAGCCGTACGACGTCGAGCAGGGCGAGTACGCGGGGGCGTTCGGTCTCGACGGCACCGTCTACGCGCTGTCGACCGCTGGTGACCAGGTGGTCCTCCGCCCGCAGCAGACCCGTGACCCCGCGGCGCTCACCCGGGCCCTGGAGCAGTCGAACCGGCACTCCCCCGGCGGCCCTCCCCTCGACCCGGTGGCGCTCGCCGACGAGGAGCTGCGGTTCCAGTGGGAGCACCGCTGGCCCCGGTGGCCCGCCTGGCTGGACCGGCGGGTCAACGGCCATCCGCCCCCGCGACCGTCGGGTCCGGCACCGCAGCCCTAGGGCCTGCGCACGGGGACGTCGACGAGGCGCAGCTGCGGCGTGGTCCCGCTCTGCCAGGCGTCCGCTGCCGGGTGCACGGCGGAGGGTGCGATGTCCGCGCGGTTCCGGCGCTTCGCCGACACGGAGGTGCCCAGGCGGTGGTCCCGGGCCGCGAGGAGGTCGCTGCGCTCCTGCCCCTCCGCGGTGAACGCCATCATCAGCTGCGGCGGGCCGAGGGGGACCTCCTCGTCGCGGTCGTGCTGCCAGGTGTGGAAGGTCTTCCCGTAGGTGCTGACCAGGTGCTCCAGGTGCGCGTGCTCCGCGACCTGCGGGGCTCCCGGTGCCACCAGCGACCCCGAGCGGACCTCGTGGTCGTGGCTGTGCCAGAGGCGCTGCTCCTGCGCGGGCAGCGCGGCGAAGCGCTCGGCGCTGACGATGTACTCGACGCCGATGAGCCGGGCGTCCTCCGCACCGCTGTCGTAGATGACGCACTGGTGCAGGCCGTCCCGGCGGTGACTGCACAGGTGGGTCGCCTCGACCTGGCGTCCGAGGTCGTCGGCGTAGAAGTGGAAGCCGTTCAGGCAGGTGCTCACCGCCCCCAGAGGGCGCTTCGGCTGCACCAGCGCGCTGGCGACGTCGAGCACCCGCTGCCGGACGGGGTGGCCTTGACCGCCCCTGAGGACGGCGAGCGCCTTCCGGCCGGCGGCTGCGGTGGCGGCGAGCGCGACACCGGAGGCCAGGCCCCGGGCGAAGGCGCGGGTGGTCGGGTGGGGCACGGGAGCTCCTCGGGGTGCAGAGGGACTCGGGCTGCACCTGCCTCCGTGGGTGGGCCGTACCCACAGGGCCCGCCCGGACACCCGGCCGGACACCGCGAACGCACCCGCGCCGCTGCGGCAGGCTGTCACCGTGACCCGAGCGACGAGCCGCACGAGCTTCCTCGTGGTCGGCGCGGGCCTGGCCGGGGCGTGCACCGCGTGGCGCCTCGCACAGCGCGGCCACGAGGTGGTCCTGGTCGAGCGCACCCGGCCGGCCGCGCCGGACGGCAGCTCCCACGGCTCGGCCCGCATCCTCAGGTTCGCCTACCCCGAGCGCGAGTACGCGGCCCTCGTGGTCCGCGCGCTCGACGGCTGGCGCGAGCTCGAGGCGGCCTCGGGCACCTCCCTGCTGACGGCGGCGCCCGCCCTCGACCACGGCCCGGGCCGCGACCCCCGCGCGCTGGCGCGGGTGCTGGAGGGCGTCGGGGTCGAGCACGAGCTGCTGAGCGCCACCGAGACCCGGGCGCGCTGGCCGCAGGTCGCCGCTGAGGGGGAGGTGCTCCACCAGCCGGGCGGTGCGGTGCTGGACGCCGAGCTCACCGTCCGCGCCGCCGTGGCCCGGGCGCAGGCCCACGGGGCGCAGCTGCTGACGGGCTGGTCGCTGGCCTCGCTGGAGCGGGTGGGTGGCCGGGGGTGCGGCGCGACGACGCGCTTCACCGCGCGCTCGGGGGACGGTCGCGAGGTCGAGGCAGCGCACGTGGTCGTCGCGGCCGGGGGGTGGCTGCCCGACGTCCTCACCCGGCTCGACCTGCCCCCGCGCCTGCTCGCCGGCATGCCGCCCCTGACGGTCACGGAGGAGACCGCGGTGCACTTCCCGTACCGCGAGGAGCAGGGGCACTCGCCCTGGCCGACCGTCATCCACCAGCGCTCCGGCGAGCTGCCCGTCTACGCGCTGCCCGGTGGCCGGGACGCCGGGCACCACGGCCTCAAGGTCGCCCAGCACGCCACCGGGCGGCGGATCACCTCGGCGGCGCGCGCCCGCGGCACCGCCGACCGCGGCGCCGTCGAGCGCCTGGCGGCCCACGTCCGCGAGCACCTGCCGGGGGTGGTGCCCGAGCCGTACGCGGAGACGACGTGCCTGTACACGAGCACGCCCACCGAGGACTTCGTCATCGACGGAGCGGACGGCGTCACCGTGGTCTCGGCCTGTTCCGGGCACGGCGGCAAGTTCGCGCCGCTGCTGGGCGAGCTGGCCGCCGACGCCGCGACCGGCGACGCCCCCGTGCCGGAGCGCTTCCGGGTCAGCTGACGACCCGCCGACCCGTCAGCCGATCCGGAAGCGCTCGACCAGACCGTCGACGGTGGCGTTCCAGCCCTCGTCGACGGCTCGGCGGGCCGGGTCCTCGTCGTGCCAGGCGACGATCTCCTCCGCGCCCCGCTCGAACGGCACCACCGCGCGCCACCCCGGCGCGAGCGCCTTCACCTTGCTGTTGTCGAAGACCATCGAGTGGGCCTTGTCACCGAGCAGCCCCGCACCCCACTCGGGGTCGACGGCGTTGATGGCGTCCGAGGGCACGTGCACGATCTCGGGGTCGGGGACCCCGGCGGCGCGACCCAGGGCCCGGGCGACCTGGTCCCACGTCCAGGCGTCGTCACCGGTGATGTGGAACGCCTCACCCAGCGCCCGCGGCTGCGCGAGCAGCGGCAGCAGCGCACCGGCGAAGTCGGTGTGGTGGGTGAGGGTCCACAGCGAGGTCCCGTCACCGGGGACGACCACGGGCTGCCCGCGCCGCATCCGCTCCACGAACGACCAGCCGCCGTCGAAGGGGACGAGCGTGCGGTCGTACGTGTGCGAGGGGCGCACCACCGTCACCGGCAGGCCCTCCTCCCGGTAGAGGGAGGTGAGCAGGTCCTCGCAGGCGATCTTGTCGCGGGAGTACTGCCAGAACGGGTTGCGCAGCGGCGTCGACTCGGTGACGGGGAGCCGCTCGGGCGGGGTCTGGTAGGCGGAGGCCGAGGAGATGAACACGTACTGCCCGGTGCGGCCCCGCACCAGGTCGGTGGCGGTGCGCACGTGGTCGGGGGTGAACGAGAGCCAGTCGACGACGGCGTCGAACTCCAGGTCGCCCAGGGCCTCGCGCGCGGCGGCCGGGTCGCGGACGTCGGCGGTGTGCTGGACCGCCTCGGGCGGCAGCGGGCGCAGCGACGTGGTGCCGCGGTTCAGCACGTGCAGCTCGTGACCGCGCTCCACCGCGAGCGCGGAGGCGGCCGAGCTGATGATCCCGGTGCCGCCGATGAACAGGACCCGCAGGCTCGTCATCGCTCGATCCTGCCCCTGGCACCGGGTGCCCGCCTGACGATCTCCCCGCCACGGTCGAGGAGCCCGGCACCGGGGCGGAGCCCCCGTGATCTCAGGGGTGCGCGGCCCGCCGCCCCTGCCTACCCTCTCCGGGATGGTCCTCACCACGCCCGAGGAGCGGACGGCCCCGCACCGCCGGTTCCGCCCGCTGCCGTCAGGAGCCGTCGGGGTCGGCGACGCCGACGTCGCCCGCGCGAGCGAGACCGCCCGCGTGCTGCTGGCCACCCTCGACGACGACGGCCGGCGCTGGCACCACACCAGCGCCGTGGCGGCCCGGGCAGCCGAGGCCGCCGACGCGGTGGGCCCGGAGCGGGTGGGCCTGCTGGTGGCCGCCGCCTGGCTGCACGACGTCGGGTACGCCCCGGCCGTCGCCCACGTGGGGTTCCACCCCGTCGACGGCGCCGTCCACCTGCTCCGCACCGGTTGGCCCCCGGAGCTCGCGGGCCTGGTGGCGCACCACTCCGGAGCCCGCTTCGTGGCCCGGGTGCGCGGTCTGGCACCGGTGCTCAGCGCCCACCACCGGCCCGAGCACTGGTGCGGACCGGTGGCCGACGCGCTGACCTGGGCCGACCAGACCACCAGCCCCACCGGTGAGCTGGTCACCGTGGAGGAGCGCGTCGCCGAGGTGCTGGAGCGCCACGGCGCCGCCAGCGCCCAGGCGCGGGCCCAGCACGAGCGGGTGCCCGCGCTCCTCGCCGCCGCTGCGGCCACGGAGCGGCGGCTCGTGCGGGCGAGCGCCCTCGAGCTCAGCTGAGCTCGACGGTGAGACCCGCGGTGAGACCCGCGGTGAGACCCGCGGCCTCCCGGCCGGTGGCCCTCGTCAGGCCCCCTCGAGCAGGGCGGGCGGCAGGCGGTAGGTGCGCACCGCGGTCCCCGCGAAGGCCGCGCGCTGCTCGTCACGCGACCAGCCGGCGCTGATCTCGAGGAAGCTGCCGTAGACCTCCTCGTAGGTGGCGGTGAGGGAGTCGACGGGGAAGTTGCTCGCGAACATCACACGGTCGGCGCCGAAGGCCTCCACGAGCGCCTCGACCACAGGACGCTGCACGTCAGCGGTCCACGCGACCCCGGGCAGCCCCAGGCCGCTGATCTTCACGCTCACGTGCGGCAGCCGGGCGATGCCGCGCACGGCGGCGCGCCATCCCTCCAGGGCCGGCGCGGACCGGTCGGCCGGCAGCCCCGCGTGGTTCAGCACCACGGGCACCTCGGGGTGACGGGAGAACAGCTCGGCCGCCTCCGCCAGGTGCCACCACGCCGTCTGCAGCTCGAAGGCGAACCCGTGCCGGGCCAGGGCCGCGAACCCGCGCCGCCAGGCCGGGTCCGACAGGAGGGTGGGCGTCGAGGCCGCCGCCGCGGGCGAGCCCGCCTGCCCGGGCTTGTGGCGCACGGCCCGCACGAGGGGTCGTTCCGCCAGGGCCGCGAGCGCGGCCTCGACGTCGTCGTGGTGCAGGAGCGCCCGCGCGACCACGGCGCTCGGCAGACCGTGCTCGGCGGCCACGCCCTCGGTCCACACCACCTCCCCGAGGAGGTCGTCCTCGTCCCACTCGGTCTCCATCGTGACGCTCCCGACCAGCCTGGTGCAGGCGCTCGCGGCGTCGCGGAGCAGGTCAGGCGGCAGGTAGTCGCGCTTGATGGCCTCGTAGTCGCCGTAGCGGAACGGGATCGACGCGCCCGGCCGCAGCCACGGCTGGTGTCCCAGCCGCGGCTGCCAGAAGTGGTGGTGGGCGTCGACGACGGGACCGTCGTAGCGCGCCGTCACCGCGAGCCCGCCGTGCTGGACGGGGCGCCGGCGGTGCGGGCGACGGCGAGGGGGCGGGAGAAGTCGATGACCATCGAACCGGCGAGGTAGAGCACCCCGGCCGCGACGAGGAAGGCGAAGGCCCCGCCGAAGCCGCCACCGGCGGCGGCGATGGCGTAGCCCATGACCACCGGTGCAGCCCCGCCGCCGGCGCTGGACGCGACGTTCATGACGCCACCGACCGTCCCCACCTGCCGCTTCGGGGCCAGCCAGGCCGGAAAGGCCCAGTAGACGCCACCCATCTGGTTGAAGAACACCGCAGCCGACAGGGCCGTGAGCGCCCCCGCCGGGGAGTCCGTGGCGAGCAGCGACAGCAGGGCCACCACCTGCCCGGCGCCAGACACCGCGAGCACCGACTTCACCGCGGCGTTCGGGCTGCTCAGCCGCGAGCGGAGCCGGTCGGTGGCCGCGCCGCTGACCAGCTGCCCGACGACGCCGCAGCCGTACACCAGGAAGGTGCCGCCCCCGAGGGCCGCGAGGTCGAACCCGAGCTCGCTGGACAGGTAGACCGGGGTCCAGCCGATCAGCCCCCACCACACGGTGGCCCAGCCGAGGCGCCCGAACCACAGCCCCCACCACGAGGTGGAGCGGGCGTAGTCGCCCAGGCGGGGCAGGGGCGCGTCGTCGTCGGCCGGGTCCTGCTCGGAGCGGATGTGGGCCAGCTCGGCGGCGTCGACGCGCGGGTGCTCCTCGGGGGTGTCGCGCAGCGAGCGGTAGATGAGGACGGCGACGAGCACGGTGACGGCGCCGGTGATGATGAACGCCCACCGCCAGTCACCGGTGAGGCTGAGCAGCCCGGTGACCACCACGCCGCCGACGGCGGCGCCCAGCGCACCCGCCATGTCGACGAACGTCGCGCCGCGCGCCCGCTCCTGGGGCGGCAGCCAGCTGCCGTTGAGCTTGGCCGCGGCCGGGGAGGCGGGCGCCTCGAAGACCCCCAGGCCCAGGCGGGAGAGCACGAGCAGGACGCTGCTCGTGGCGAAGCCCCCGAGCGCCTGCATGCCACCCCACATCACCCCCGCCACGCCGATGACGCGCCGCGGGCCGTACCGGTCGAGCAGCCACCCCCCGGGGACCTGGCACAGCAGGTACGACCAGAAGAAGACGCCGAGCAGCCACCCCTGCTCCTGCGGGGAGATGTCGAAGTCCTCGGAGATGAAGGGCAGCGACACCGACAGCGCCGCCCGGTCGACGAAGTTCAGCAGCACCAGCAGCCACATCGCGGCGAAGACGTTGAGGCGGACCCGGGAGCGCCGCCCTCCGCTGGCGGGCCGGGTCGAGGTCGTGTCCGTCATCATCCAGCTCCTCTGCTCGGACGGTCTCGGTGGTGCTCGGTGGGTGCTCGGTGGTGCTGGGCCGGTCGTCCCGGTCAGCCCGAGGCGAGGTCGAGCAGCGCCACGAACCCCTCGGGGCGCCAGGCGGTGCGCCCGACGAACAGCCCGTCGACGCCGGGCACCTCCAGCACGCCCGGAGCCCCCTGCACGGTGACGGACCCGCCGTACAGCACCGGCCGCCCCGCGCCGGCACCGCCGGTCAGCTCCGCCAGGGCGGCGACGACGGGCGCCACCTCCTCGGGGCGGGCCTCGCGGCCGCGCTCGCCGATGGCCCAGACGGGCTCGTAGGCCACGACCACGGGCGCCTCCCCGGCGGGGGCGAGCGCGGCGCGGGCCTGGGCGAGCACCACCTCGACGGAGCCGCCGGCGTCGCGCTGGTCGGCGGTCTCACCGACGCACACCAGGGGCAGCAGCCCGTGGCGCAGCACCGCGGCGACCTTGAGCGCCACGCGCTCGTCGGTCTCCGCGAAGTGCTCGCGGCGCTCGGAGTGCCCCAGCTCGACCAGCCGGGCGCCCGCGTCGGCGACCTGGGGCACCGACAGCTCCCCGGTCCAGGCGCCGGTGTCCTCCCAGTGGGCGTCCTGGGCGCCGACCAGCACGCGGCGGGTCCCGGGCACGTCGAGCGCCGCGGCGACCTCGGTGATGGCCGTGGCGGGCGGCAGCACGAACGGCTGGACCCCGGGCCAGGCGTCGTCTCCCCCGCGCTCGGCAGCCGCGGCCGCGACGGCTCGCGCCCAGGCGACGCCCTCGGCGCGGGTCTTGGTCATCTTCCAGCCGGTGCCGACCCAGCGGGCCGCGCTCACAGGTGGCCGCCCAGGGCGGTCACGACGAGCGCGAACGACAGCGCGCCGGCGTCGGGCGTGCCGAGGCTGCGGTCGCCGTGGGTGCGGGCCCGCCCGCGGCGGGCGGTGGTCTGCGCGGTAGCCTCCGCCGCTGCGGTGGCGCGCTCCGCGGCGGCCCGCCAGGCCGGTGCGAGGGGGGTCCCGGCGGCCGTCGCCTCCTCCAGGGCCCGGACGAACGGGTCGGCGGCGTCGACGAGGGTCTTGTCACCCGGGCGGGCCCCGCCCAGGCGGGTCACCGCGTCGAGGCCGGCGCGCACCCCGCGGACGACGTCGTCGTCCCCCGGGTGACCGGCGTCGCCGAGGACGCGCCCGACGGCGGTCAGGGCCACGCCCCAGAGGGCCCCGGAGGTGCCGCCCCCGCGCTCGGCCCAGGCGTCACCGGCGCGCACCAGCAGCGTCCCGGCACCCGCACCGGCCTCCAGCGCCTCCCGGCCGGCCCGCGCGGCGGCGGTGGAGCCGCGGGACATGCCGATGCCGTGGTCACCGTCGCCGGCGACGGCGTCGACGCGGCCCAGGTGGTCGGCGTGCTCGAGCACGGTGTCGCGCACCACGTCCAGCGCGGCGGCCAGCCGCGCGGCCCCGGCCCGGGAGGCCTCGTCGGCGGCCGGGGGCACCGGGTCCGGAGGCACCTCGCGGGCCCGGGGGACGGCGAGCGGCCCCGTGGGGCGGGCCGCAGCGCCTCGGCGGAGCTCGGGGGTGTCGCACGGCGCCGACCAGTACCGCTCGAGCTCGTCGTCGAGGACGCTGAGCGTCAGGGAGACACCGGCCATGTCGAGGCTGGAGACCAGCTGGCCGACCTCGGGCCGGACCGCCACCAGCCCCAGCCCGGCCAGGCGCTCCGCGACGCGGCGGTGCACCACGAACAGCTCCTCGGCCGTGGTGGAGCCCAGGCCGTTCACGAGGACGGCGACTCGCTGCCCCGGGGCGGGCTCGAGCTCGGCGAGCAGGCCGTCGAGCAGGACGTCGGCGACCCCGTCGGCGCTGGTGAGGTCGACCTCACCGACGCCGGGCTCGCCGTGGATCCCCATGCCCAGGCCCATCCGGCCGGGCGGCAGGGAGAACAGCGGCTCCGGCGCGCCGGGCAGGGTGCACCCGCGCAGCGCCACGCCGAAGGTGCGGGTCGCGGCGTTGGCGGCGCGCGCGACGCGCTCGACGCCGTCGAGGTCGAGCCCCGCGGCGGCGGCGGCGCCGGCGACCTTGAGGACCACGACGTCACCGGCGGTGCCCCGGCGCCGGGTCTCCTCCCCGACCGGGGCGGAGGCGACGTCGTCGGTGACGGCCAGCTCGCGCACGTCGACGCCCTCGCTCCGCAGCCGCTCGGCCGCGAGGCCGAAGTGGAGCACGTCACCGGCGTAGTTGCCGTACGCCAGCAGCACACCGCCGCCCGCCTCGGCCTCCAGCGCCACCGAGCGGATCTGGGAGGCCGCCGGCGAGGCGAACACCCCGCCGCAGGCCGCGCCGGCGGCGAGCCCCTCCCCCACCCAGCCGGCGAAGGCGGGGTGGTGCCCGGTGCCGCCGCCGACGACGAGCGCGACGCGCCCCCGCGGCAGCGGCTCGGCGCGCACGACGCCACCGGGCACCAGGCGCACGTGCTCGGGGTGCGCGGCCGCGAAGCCGGCGAGGGCCTCGTCGGCGAAGGCCGCCGGGTCGTTGACCAGCTGCCGGCTCACGCGCGGGCCTCCAGCTTCACGGCGAGCAGGTGACGCAGGTAGTCGCGGTTGCGGGCGGCGACGGCGAGCCCGTCACCGCCGTAGTGCTCCACGCAGAAGGGACCGGAGAACCCCACCTCGAGCGCGGTCTGGACGGCCCAGCGGTAGTCGATGACACCGAGGTCCATCGGGGCCGGGGCCGTGGCGTAGGAGCCGGTGGCCGGGTCCTCGTCGCGGAAGTAGCTCTTGACGTGCCAGTAGTTGGCGTGCGGCAGCGTCAGCTCCAGCGTGCGGCGCCAGTGCTCCACGGGCCGGTGCAGGCGCACGAAGTTGCCGACGTCGGGGTTCAGCCCGACGTTCGCGAGCCCGACGTCCTGCACGAGCGCGACGGCGGAGGGGCCGTCGCCGAGGTAGGTGTCCTCGTACATCTCCAGCGACACCTGCACGCCCCGCTCGGCGGCGCGGCGGCCCACGAGCTGCAGGCGCTCCACGCAGGTGGCGCGCACGGCGTCGTCGTCGAGGGGGTCGCCGGCGCCCTCGGCGAGCCAGAACCAGTGCGCCGCCTCCTGGGCGGGTGTCAGCGGGCGGTGCAGGCCCACGCAGAGCACACCCACGCCCAGGTCGGCTGCGGCGTCGACGGAGGCGAGCGTGTGCTCGAGGTTGGCGTCGGCGACGGCGGGGTCGGGGTCGATGACGCTGCGGCGCGTCAGGGAGACGGCGCTGACGCCGAGGCCCACCTCGGCCAGCAGCTCGCGCAGCTCCGCGCGGCGCTCGGCGGGCAGCTGGCCCGGGGAGACCCAGGCGTCGGTGAGGTCGACGTGGTCGAAGCCCGCGGCGCGCACCTCGCGCAGCACGCGGCGCCAGACCGCCGTCGGAGCGGCCGTGGTCGGGGTGCCGTCGGGCTGGGTGCCCGGGAACTGCATCACCGCGGCGCCGATGGGCCAGGCGGCCGCGGTCGCGGCGGCCTCCGCCGGGGCGGTGCCGGGCAGGGCGGTCGGGGTGGGCGGGGTGCTCGTGCTGGTCACGGGGGTCTCCAGGGGGTCGGGCTCAGCCGTCGGCGACGACGCGGGCGCGGACGGCGGCGAGGTGCTCCTGCATGCGGGCGGCGCCCTGCAGCGGGTCGGGAGAGGCGAAGCCCTCGAGCACGTGCGCGTGCTCGGTCAGGGCCTGGCGGGCGTCGCTGCTGGCGTGCCCGGCGGTCTGGCGGAGCCGGTGCAGGTGCGATCCGAGCTGCTCGGACATCTGCAGCAGGAAGCGGTTGCCGGAGTGGCGGAAGACGGTGAGGTGGAACTCCCAGTCGGCGTCGAAGTAGGCGCGCAGCAGGGGCAGCGAGGCCACCGCCCCCTCCTCGCGCAGCGACGCCTCCAGCGCCTCCGTCGCCGCCTGGTGCGCGGCGTGCGCGGCCCGCAGCTCCGCGACGAGCGCGGCGGCGTCGGCCGCCGCGGCGTGCGCCGCGGCGATCTCGACCACAGCGCGGGCGTCGACCAGCTCGACCATCGCCTCCGGCGGCAGCGGCGGCGCCACGCGGTAGCCCTTCAGGGCCGTGCGCTCGACCAGGCCGGTGTGCTCCAGCTGGGCCATGGCCTCGCGGACCGGGGTCTGGGAGACCCCCAGCACCCGGGCGACGCTGTAGATGCCGATCGACTCCCCCGGGGTGATCTCCCCCGAGAGCAGCATGTCGAGCACGGAGTCGTAGACGTCGTCGCGCAGCGCGCGGCGCTGCAGGGGTGCGGTGGCCACGGGCACACCCTGGCGCACCGGGACCGCGCTCACGCCACACCGGCCGGTGCGGGCGCCGGAGCACCACCGGACGCGCTGCCACCGCGCCCGCCCGGGCCACGGCCGCCGGAGCGGCGCCGGGCCAGGCCCCACAGCTGCGGGCCGAAGGCCAGCAGGGCCGCCAGCAGCAGCACGGTGACCGCGATCGGGCTCTGCAGCACCACGGTGAGGTCGCCGTTGCCGATGGCGGAGGTCTGCACCAGCGCCTTCTCGAACAGCGGGCCGAGCACCAGCCCGAGCACGAGGGGCGCCATCGGCAGGTCGAACTGCTTCATCACGAAGCCCGCGGCGCCGGCGGCCAGCACGATCCAGATGCTGAAGACGTTGTTGCTGATGGAGAACGCGCCCACGCAGCTGGTGATGAGGATGATCGGGTACAGGTAGCCGTAGGGGATGCGCAGCATCTGCGCGAACACCGGCGCCAGCGGCAGGTTGAGCACCAGCAGCATGAGGTTGCCGATGAAGAAGGACACGAGCAGGCCCCACACCAGGCGCGGCTGCTCCTCGAACAGCAGCGGGCCGGGCTGCAGCCCGTAGATGGTGAACGCGCCGAGCAGCACCGCGGTGGTCGCGCCGCCGGGGATGCCGAGCGCGAGGGTGGGGATGAAGTTCGCGTTGGCCGCCGCGTTGTTGGCGCTCTCGGGGGCGGCGACGCCCTCGATGGCGCCCTTGCCGAACTCCGCCTTGCGGGGGCTGACGCGCTTCTCCACGCCGTAGGCGATGAAGGAGGCCAGGGTGGAGCCCGAGCCGGGCAGCACGCCGAGCAGGAAGCCCAGGCCGGAGCCCCGCAGGATCGGCGCGACGCTCCGCTTGAGCTCCGAGCCCTTGATCGCCAGGTCGCGGAAGCGGGCGCGGATCGGGGCCTCGGCCCCCTGGCGGACCTGGTGGAGCACCTCGCCGAGCGCGAACAGGCCGATCATCACCTCGACGAAGGGGATGCCGGAGAGCAGGTCGACGCTGCCGAAGGTGTAGCGGGCCTCACCGGTGCCGATGGCGACGCCGACGGTCCCGAGCAGCAGCCCCAGGCAGGCCATCGCCAGACCCCGCGCGAGCGAGCCGCCGGAGAAGCTGACGATCGTGGCCAGGCCGAGCACCATCAGCGCCAGGTTCTCGGGCGGCCCGAAGTTCAGCGCCCACCGCGCGAACGGCGGGGCCAGGGCGATGAGCAGCGCCAGCGACAGGATCGCGGCCACGAACGAGCCGATGGCGGCGATCGCCAGCGCCGCGCCGGCCCTGCCGTTGCGCGCCATCTGGTAGCCGTCGAGCGTGGTCACCACGCTCGCCGCCTCACCGGGTGTGGAGATCAGCACCGAGGTGATCGTGCCGCCGTACTGCGCGCCGTAGTAGATGCCGGCGAGCATGATCAGCGCCGTCAGCGGGTCCATGGCCAGGGTGAGCGGCAGCAGGATCGCCACGCCCGTGGTGGAGCCCAGCCCGGGCATCAGGCCGATGACGGTGCCGAGCAGGACCCCGACGAAGCACCAGCCGAGGTTCTGCCAGGAGACCGCGGCCTCCAGGCCGAGGAGCAGGTTGTCGAGCACGGGAGCCCCCTAGAGGACGCCCAGCAGCCCGGAGGGCAGCGGGACGCCGAGGAAGTTGACGAAGACGAGCCGGGTGACCACGACGACGACGACGGTGGTCACCGCCGAGGGCAGCAGACCGCGGCCCTCGACCTTCCAGCTGAGGACCAGGAGCAGCAGGCCGAAGCTGATGAGGAACCCGACCAGCGGGATGGCCAGCACGGCCAGCACGAGCAGCCCGGAGACGACCAGCAGGAGGCGCTTGCGCTGGGCGGCCGTCCTGCCGAAGATGTCGCGCTCCTCCTCGGCCGGGCCGGTCACCGCCGACGAGGCGGCGGTGGTCGTCGTGGGCACGAGGTCGGCAGCGGCCAGGGGCAGCCCGGGGCCCACCGGGGCCCCGGACGCTGCGCGCTGCGGCGAGGTCCCGCGGGCGCGCCGGGCGAGCAGGTCCTTGGCCACCTCGACGGCCGAGAACAGGGCGAGGCCGCAGCCGGCGAGCACGGGCAGGAAGCCTGCGCCCACCTCCCCGTCCTGGCCGGGCACGGTGATGCCGTAACCGGCGCCGACCACCGCGGCGACCACGCCGACGACGACCAGCACCGCGTGGATGACCGTGCCCCCGCGCGACGGCGCAGGGCCCGCCTCCGGCTCGGCCGGGGTCGGCGCCGCCGCGGCGGCGCTGCGGGTGTCCATCAGCCGATCGCCGTCGCGAGCTGGGAGTCGTACTCGGTCAGGTAGTCGTCGAGCTCCTGGCCGTAGGCGCTGACCGGCTGCATGTAGTTCGAGGAGATGTACTCCTCGTACTCGGGCGTCTGGGTCCAGGCCTCGGCCGCGTCGGCCCAGTAGGTGCGGGCCTCCTCGGACATGCCGCCCGGGCCGATGAAGCCGCGCCACTGGGTGAAGGCGACGTCGATGCCCTGCTCGGCGGCGGTGGGAATCTCCGCCAGCTCGGGGTAGTCGGTGTAGCGCTCCTCGGCGACGGCGCACAGCGCGCGCAGGTCACCGGACTCGAGCTGGCCGACGACCTCGCCCGGGTTCAGCGAGGCCACCTGGACCTGGCCGCCCAGCAGGCCGGTCAGGACCTCGCCACCGGACTCGTAGGGGACGCGGTCGAACTGGACGCCGGTCTCGGTCTCGATGAGGCGGAAGACGACCTCGTCGAGGGAGACGGCGCCGGACACCGCGACCACCACCCCGTCCGCACCGGCGGCGGTGATGACGTCGCTGCAGGTCTGGAACGGGGAGGCCGCGGGCACCACGATCAGGGTGGCGTCCTCACCGATCTTCGCGACCGGGGTGAAGGAGGTGGCGGTGAAGTCGACGTCCTGGCTCAGCGGGATCGACGACAGCGAGGTCTCGGCGGCGAGCAGGGTCTGGTCGTCGCCCTGGCGGCTGAGGAGGTAGGAGTAGCCGACGGCCCCTGACCCGCCCTCGCGGTTCTCGACGATGACGTTGGTGCCGGTGGCCCCCTCCAGGCCGGCGGCGATGGCGCGCCCGGAGGCGTCGCTGCCGCCTCCCGCGGAGAAGGGGACGATCATCGTGGCGTCGCCCTGGGGGGCGAAGGTGCCGTCGGCGGTCGTGCCGCCCTGGTCGGCGGCGCACGCCGTCAGCGCCAGCCCCAGGGCGGCGGCGGACACGGCTGCGGCGAGGCGGGTGGAGGTCTTCACGGTCGGTCTCCTCGGTGAGACGCGGGCGCGCGCCCGGCGGGGCCCGCGCGTCCTCGCGCGGGCCGGTGGTGCTCGGTGGTGCTCGATGGTGCTCGGTGGTGATCGGTGGTGCGGGTCGTCCGGGGGCGGGTGCCTCAGGCGGTGGCGGCCGCTGCGCGGGCGGCGCGGCGGCCGGCGACGGCGATGGCGACGTCGAGGGCGTTCTGGCTGGAGGTGGGGCTGGCGACGCCCTTGCCGACGATGTCGAAAGCGGTGCCGTGAGCAGGGGTGGCGATGACCACGGGCAGACCGCCCTGGACGGTCACCCCGCCGTCGAAGCCCAGCAGCTTGATCGCGATCTGGCCCTGGTCGTGGTACATGGTGACGATGCCGTCGTAGCGGTCGCGGGCCAGCCAGATCGTGTCCGAGGGGAACGGCCCGGCGACGTCGAGCCCCTCGGCCTGCGCCGCGGCGACGCCGGGGGCGATCTCGTCGATCTCCTCCCGGCCGAACAGGCCGTTCTCGCCGTTGTGCGGGTTCAGGGCGCAGACGCCGATGCGCGGGGAGGCCAGGCCGGAGTCGCTCAGCAGCTGGTGCAGGAGGCGGATCGCGTTCGTCGTCGCCTCCGCGGTCACCCGGGAGGCCACCTCGGCCACCGAGATGTGGCTGGTGACGCGGGCGGTCCACAGGCCGTCGATGATGTTGATCTCCGACGTGGTGCCGGTGTGCCCGAGCTCGTCGGCGAACCACCGCAGCTCGTCCTCGGCGTGCATGCCCGCCAGGTGCAGGCTCGTCTTGTTGAGGGGGGTGAACACGATGGCACCGACCTCACCGCGCCGGGCCAGGTCGAGGGCCCGCAGCAGCTGGTGCATCGTCCGCTCGCCGGCCTCCTTGGAGACCTGCCGGGCGGGCGCGGGGACGGTGGGGGCCGAGCCGTCGTCGAGGAGCACCGCGTGGCCCGGCGCCGGCGCGTCGGCCAGCGGCGGCAGGTCGACCCCGGCCACGGCGGCCGCGGCCTCGAGCTCGCTGCGGTCGGCGAGCACGAAGATGTCGGCCTTCTCGAGGTTCTCGCGGCGGGCGAGCAGCTTGGCGGCCAGCTCGGGACCGACACCGGCCGGGTCGCCGAGGGTGAGGGCGACGCGAGGACGCGGGGACGCGGCGGTGCTCATGCGGTCTGCTCCTGGGAGTCGCGAGCGGCGCGCTCGTGGGCGGTGATGGAGGCGACCTTGGCCGCCGACGGCGACCCGGGGTCGAAGCGGTGGCCGGTCCACTGGCGCACCAGCAGGCGCGCGAGCTCGGGGCCGACGACCCGCTGGCCCAGGCAGAGCACCTGCGCGTCGTTGCTGAGCACCGACCGCTCCACGGAGAACGGGTCGTGGGCGGTGACGGCCCGGACGCCGGGCACCTTGTTGGCGGTGATCGCCATGCCCAGTCCCGTGCCGCACACCAGCAGCGCGCGGTCGGCGCCGCCGCTGGCCACCAGCCGGGCCGCGCGTGCGGCGACGTCGGGGTAGGACTCCCCCGACCCGGGGTCGAAGCCGGCGTCGGCCACGGAGGCCACCCGGGGGTCGGCCTCGAGGTCGTCGGCGAGCAGGCGCGCGAGCTGCTCGCCCGCCTCGTCACTGCCCACCACGATGCGCCAGGGGCGCTGGTCTGTGCTGTCCACGGGACTCCTCAGCGTCGAGTCGTCGATCTCACGTCTGCGTGCCGCTATAGGATGTCGGCTATACGTTCCGCCCGTCAAGTGCTCCGGGCGCATGCTGGGCCGATGAGCCGCCGCGCCGCCGCCGAGCAGTTCCACCCCGACCTGCGGCGCGCCGCGGTGACCTGGGGGCGCCTCACCCCGCGCACGGCGGCGGGTCACCGGCGCCACGTGCGGGTGGCCGGTGCGCTCCTGCGCCTGGGTGGCCCGCTGCGGTCCCTCGCGCGCACGCCCGCGGGCGTGGAGGAGCTGACCCGGTGGACGACCCGCCGCGACGGGGGCGGCCGGCAGCGCCTCGTCGTCGTCAGGCCGGCCGCCGCACCGGCCGACCCCGGTGCCGCGGTGCTGTGGATCCACGGCGGCGGGTACGCGGTCGGAGCACCCGAGACCTCGCTCGCCACCGCGCGGCGGCTCGTGGAGGCGACGGGGTGCGTGGTCGTGCTCCCCGACTACCGCCTGTCGGTGGCAGCGCCCTACCCGGCGGCCCTGGACGACTGCTACGACGCGCTGCTCTGGCTGCGCGAGCACGCCACCGACCTGGGTGCTGCCCGCGACCAGCTGGTGGTGGGCGGGGAGAGCGCGGGCGGCGGGCTGGCGTGCGCCACGGCGCTGCGGGCCCGCGAGCGGGGAGAGGTCGCCGTCGCCTTCCAGGTGCCGCTCTACCCCATGATCGACGACCGCCGCACCGCCTCCTCCGCCGCGAGCACGGCCCCGGTGTGGAACACCGCCACCAACGACAGCGCCTGGGACCTCTACCTGGGACCGCTGCGCGCGGCGGCCGAGGTGCCCGACACCGCGGCCCCGGCCCGCGCCCGGGACCTGCGGGGGCTGCCGCCGACCCTGACGTTCGTCGGTGACGCGGAGCCGTTCCACGACGAGGTCACGACCTGGGTGCACCGCCTGGAGGCCGCGGGGGTGCCGGTCCTGGCGCGGGTCTTCCCGGGGTGCTTCCACGCCTTCGACCTGTTGGCGCCGTCGGCGACGGTCAGCCGGGAGGCCACGGCCTTCCTCGTCGACGGGTTCCGCCGCTGGTGCGCCGAGCACCGAGCCGAGCAGCCCGACCAGCAGCCCGACCAGCAGCCCGACCAGCAGCCCGCCCGGCAGCCCGTCAGCGGGCGCGAGCCGTCCGGCTCCTGAGCCCCAGCAGTGCGTCGACGAGCAGGAACGCCACGAGGCTGACGCCCAGGACCGGCATGGCCCAGCCGACCGCGGCGGTCACGACGACGACGGCCGCGAGCACGGGCAGCGGGAGGCGCCGCCACGCGCCGCGCGGCGCGGGCCGCCCGACCCCCCGGCGCGTGGAACGGTCGGGCCGGCGCTGCCACCACATGCGGTAGCCCTGCACCACCGAGGCCGTGATCCCCGCCGCGAGCGCGAGGAGCACGAGCTGGTTGGCGAGCCCGAAGAGCGAGCCGGAGTGCGCGTCGATGCCCCAGCGGGCCACCTTCGCCATGAACGGGTAGTCGGAGAACCTGACGACGTCGAGCGCGGTCGCGGTCGGGGCCACCCGCTCGCCGTCGGCGACGAGGGCCACGGCGGCGCTGTCGACCTGCTCCGGCCAGGACCTGTCGACCTCGTCGACCTTCCACGCCGCCCCCGGTTCGGCGGGCGGCCTGACCTCGAGGAGGCCGGCGGTCAGGCCCGCGCCGCGGGCCGCCTCCAGGACGGCGCTGACACTGCCGGGCAGCGCCGCGGCCGTCAGCGCGCCCTGGTCAGGTACCGCCGCCCCCGCGGTGTGGCCCTCGTGGCCGCCCTCCTCCCCACCCGCCGCCGCACCCGCTCCGGGGAGGGTGGTGTCGACGGTCGGCGTCGTCCACGACAGCGCCTCCCGCAGCGCCGTGACCCGCTCCCCCGCGTGCGTCGACCAGGTGAGGCCCGTCGCCGAGAGGGCGAGCAGGCCGAGCAGGATCCAGGTCCCGGTGACGGCGTGCAGGCCGCGGGTGCGGGTGCGGCCGGTGAGCCCGCGCTCCAGCAGCAGCGTGCGGCGGGCCCGCTCAGCGGCGCGGCGGGAGCGGACGCGGCGCGTGGTCCACAGGGCCAGGCCGGAGACGGCGAGCACCGACAGCCAGGAGGCCGCGAGCTCGCTGTAGAGGCGGCCGGGCTCCCCGAGGTGCAGGGTGCGGTGCAGCTCGGACAGCCACGCGCGCAGCGGCATCGCGCCGCTGGTGCCGTAGACGGGCAGCTCGCCGACCACCTCACCGGTGCCCGGGTCGACGAACACCGCCTGGCGGTAGGACTCCCGCAGCGAGGGGTCGCTGAAGAGCACCCGGGTGGTGTCCGAGGGCGTCGGCGCCGGACGGACGGCCAGCAGGTCCGCCTCGCTGCCGGGGCCGCGTGCGGCCAGCGCCGCGGCGACCTGGTCCGCCAGGGGCACGGCGGTCGCGGCGGGCTGCACGTGCAGCTCGTGGGCGTGGACCACCTGCTCCACCTGCGGGGCCACGGCGTACAGGCCACCGGTCACCGCCGCCACGAGGATGAAGGGGGCCACCAGCACCCCGGCGCAGAAGTGCAGGCGGAGCACCAGGGGCCGCAGCAGGGCCCACGTGTCCGGCGCCGGGCGGCCGGGGGGCGAGCCGTCGGCCGGGTGGGGCGGGTCGGTGGGGTCGCCGCCTCGGCGGGGCCCGGGCAGGGGGTCGGGCAGGGGTGGGGCCGTCGTGTCGTGCGCGGTCATCGGGGTCCTCCGGGCGTGGGTCGCCGCCGCGCGAGGTGACGGGGTCGCCCTCGTCACCGGCGCGGCGGCCTGCGGGCACGAGCGCCGCGCACCGCGGGGACCCGGCGCTCGCGCGCTCCCAGCGGGGGCGTGGAGGCGCAGCGGTCAGGCGGGCGCGAGGAGCAGCCGCGGCGGACCGCGTCGCAGCGACCGGCGCGCCAGCAGCAGCGACCGCGGACGCGCGCGCGGGGCGGCCACCGGCCGTCGGGGCAGGCGCGGGACGACGACGGACGCAGCCGCAGCGAGCACCGCCGCCAGCGGCGCGAGCCACGCCAGGAGCATCCACAGCGAGCGGTCGGCTCCGGCCAGGACCACGGCGGCGACCAGGGTGGCCACCACGTGGGCGGTGAGCATCGCGGCGGCAGCGCCGGCCGCGGGGCCCGCGGCGTCGGCGGGGCCCGTGGCCCCAGCGGCGCTCACGACGCCGGCCGCGGCGTCGACGGGCAGCAGCAGACCGCTGTGCGGTCCGCCGTGGGCGTGGACCTGCAGGACCCCGGCCCGCGGCACGACGCCGGCTCCGGGTGGGGCGGCGAGCACGGTGAAGGCGGCGTGCAGCACCACCTGCCCGGCCCCGAGCAGCAGGAGCACCGCCGGGAGGGTCAGCCGGCGGGCCGTGGCGGCGTGCGCCGCGGAGCCCGCCGCGACGACCACGCCGGCCAGCAGCAGGCCCGGCGGGAGGTGACCGCCACCGGCGAGGTGGGCCGTCGAGGCGATGCCGACGACCACGAGCGCCAGCGCGAGGCCGCGGGCCGCGCGCAGCGCGCCGCCGACCGGGTGCCCCACGGACCCGACCGTAACCGAGCACCGGTCCCCGCTCGGGGACGTCGGCGGGACGTCGGCGGGACGTCGGCGCGACGTCGGCGGGGAACCGGTGCGCCCGTCCGGAGCACGGCGGTGTGAGCGCTCTCACCGGCATCGGGCAGGCTGTGCCCGTGGCGACGCAGGCACAGACCCCCAGCACGTCCAGCACCTCCATCACCGAGGGCCGCACGGCGCTCGGCGTCGAGCTGGGCTCGACGCGCATCAAGGCCGTGCTCATCGGCCCCGACCACGAGGTGCTCGCCGCGGGCAGCCACTCCTGGGAGAACCAGCTGGTCGAGCGGGTCTGGACCTACGCCGAGGACGACGTGTGGTCGGGCCTGCAGAGCGCGTACGCCGCGCTCGCGGCCGACGTCCGCGAGCGCCACGGCGTCGAGCTGGAGCGCGTGGGCGGCCTGGGCGTCTCGGCGATGATGCACGGCTACGTGGCGCTCGACGCCGACGGCGAGCTGCTCGTGCCCTTCCGCACCTGGCGCAACACGAGCACGGGCGAGGCGGTGGAGCGCCTCAGCGGCCCGCTCGACTTCAACGTGCCCCACCGCTGGAGCATCGCCCACCTCTTCCAGGCGGTGCTCGACGGCGAGGAGCACCTGCCGCGCCTGGCGACGGCCACCACGCTGGCCGGCTGGGTGCACCACCGGCTGACGGGCGAGCACGTGCTCGGCGTCGGTGACGCCAGCGGCGTCTTCCCGATCGACTCCGCCACCGGCACCTACGACGCCGAGCGCCTCGCGACCACGCAGCGCCTCCTCGCCGAGGAGGGCTTCTCCACCCCGCTGGAGCAGGTGCTGCCGCGGGTGGCCTCCGCCGGCGAGGCCGCGGGCGCGCTCACCGCCGCGGGGGCGGCGCTGCTCGACCCGAGCGGCCGGCTGCAGGCGGGCGCCCCCGTCTGCCCGCCCGAGGGCGACGCGGGCACCGGGATGGTGGCCACCGGCTCGGTGGCCCCCCGCACCGGCAACGTCAGCGCCGGCACCTCGATCTTCGCGATGGTGGTGCTGGAGGGCCCGCTGTCGCAGGTGCACCGCGAGCTCGACCTCGTGACCACCCCCGCGGGCGACCCGGTGGCGATGGTCCACTGCAACAACGGCGCCAGCGAGCTCAACGCCTGGGCGGGCCTGTTCAGGGACTTCGCGGCCGCCGTCGGGGCTCCCGCCGATGACGCCACCGTGTTCGGCGCCCTGTTCCGCGCCTCGCTCGAGGGCGCCGCGGACGGCGGCGGGATGCTCGCCTACAACTACCTCTCCGGCGAGCCCATCACCGAGCTGGAGGAGGGGCGCCCGCTGTTCCTGCGCACCCCCGGCAGCCCGTTCGACCTGGCCACGTTCATGCGCACGCAGATCTACTCCGCTTTCGCGACGCTGCGGATCGGCATGGACGTGCTGTCCGCCGAGGGCGTGCGCCTGGACGGGATGTTCGCGCACGGCGGCGTCTTCGCCACCCCCGGCGTCGCGCAGCGCCACCTCGCCGCCGCCATCGACTCTCCCGTCTCCGTCGGCGACGTCGCCGCCGAGGGGGGCGCGTGGGGCATCGCCGTGCTGGCGGCCTTCGCCGCGGGCACGGGCGGTCGCGCCGAGGGCCAGTCCCTCGCCGACTACCTGGCGCACCGCGTCTTCGACGGCGTCGAGCTCACCACGGTCTCGCCGCAGCCCGACGACGTCACGGGGTTCGCCGCCTACCTGCAGCGCTACGTCGCGGCGCTGCCGGTCGAGCGGGCGGCCGTCGAGCACTCCTGAGCGCGCGCGGGTAACGTCCGCTGCGGTGCGCCGGGAAGTCTGGTCGGCAGCGTCTCCGTCGACCCCCGCACCTCCGGGAGCCACCCGTGCCCACCCCGTCCCGAACCCCGTCGCCCACCGCCGCGCGCCTCTTCGCCCGCGGCAGCTGGTCCGAGGCCAGCCGCATCGCCGCCCTCCTGCGCAGGGAGACCGTCGGCGGGATGCTCCTGATCGCCGGTGCGCTCATCGCCCTGGTCTGGGCCAACACGCCGTGGGCGCCCGCGTACGAGGGGCTGCGCGACACCGTCGTCGGCCCCTCGGCCCTGCACCTCGACCTGAGCCTGGGCACCTGGGCCGCCGACGGCCTGCTCGCCGTCTTCTTCTTCGTGGCCGGCCTGGAGCTCAAGCGCGAGTTCGTCGCCGGTGACCTGCGCGACCCGCGCAAGGCCGCCCTGCCGGTGGCGGCCGCCGTGGGCGGCATGGCCGTGCCGGCGCTGATCTACACCGCCATTAACCTCACCAGCGACGGCGGGCTCGTCGGGTGGGCCATCCCCACCGCCACCGACATCGCCTTCGCCCTGGCCGTGCTCGCCGTCATCAGCACCCACCTGCCCTCGGCGCTGCGCACGTTCCTGCTCACCCTCGCCATCGTCGACGACCTGCTCGCCATCACCGTGATCGCGGTCTTCTACACGAGCTCGCTGTCGTTCACCCCGCTGCTGCTGGCCCTGGTGCCGCTGGCGCTGTTCGGGCTCCTGGTGCAGAAGCGCGTCCGGCGCTGGTGGCTGCTGCTGCCGCTGGCGCTCGCCACCTGGGTGCTCGTCCACGAGTCGGGCGTGCACGCCACCGTCGCCGCGGTGCTGCTCGCCTTCACCGTCCCGGTGCTCCGCAGCCGGGCAGCCGGCGGCCCGGAGGCCGGTCCCGGGCTCGCCGAGCACTTCGAGCACCGCATCCGCCCCCTCAGCGCCGGCATCGCCGTCCCCGTGTTCGCCTTCTTCTCGGCCGGGGTCACCGTCGGCGGGTTGCAGGGCCTGCGGGCGTCGCTGACCGACCCGGTGGCCGTCGGCATCATCGCGGGCCTGGTCGTCGGCAAGGCCGTCGGCATCATCGGAGCGACGTGGCTCGTCAGCCGCTTCACCAGGGCCGAGCTCGACGAGGACCTGCGCTGGCCCGACGTCGTCGGCCTGTCGCTGCTGGCCGGCATCGGGTTCACCGTGTCGCTGCTCATCGGCGAGCTCGCCTTCGGTGCGGGCTCGGTGCGCGACGAGCACGTCAAGGTCGGCGTCCTCACGGGGACGCTCCTCGCGGCGCTGCTCGCCACGGCGGTCCTCAAGCCGCGCGACCGGCACTACCGCCGCATCGCGGAGGCCGAGGCCCGCGACGACGACGGCGACGGCGTCCCCGACGTCTACCAGGGGCACCCGAGCGGCGGCCCCGACCTGCCCCACGGGTCGCCGCGGGAGACCGTCGACGAGGCCTCCGCCCGCCGTCGGCGCACCGACCCCGACAGCGTGCGCTGACCCGCAGGTTGCGGTCGGACAACGATCTCGTCGCAGGAGACCGCTGGTCACAGGCCTGGACCGGTCCGCAGACCCACCCGTGCGGGTGCAGCGCGACCGGCGCGGGCGCAGCCCTCCCCCTAGCGTCGGGACGGTGGCAGCAGACCTCGGCACCCACCAGGAGCACCCCCCGGTGACGTCCCCGCAGCGGCGACCGCCGGCTCGCGAGCCGCTGGGCGGCAGCGTCGTCCCGTGGGTCTTCTGGCCCGCTGCCGCGGTGGTGCTCGGGCTGTCGGTCTTCGCGATGGTCCTGCCCAGCAGCGCCTCGGCGTTCTTCGGCGCGGCCCAGTCGGCCGTGGTGTCGGCGTTCAGCTGGTACTACGTGCTGATCGCCGCCTTCTTCGTGGCCTTCGCGCTGACGATGGGCTTCAGCCGCTTCGGCGACATCAAGCTGGGCCGCGACGAGGAGGAGCCCGAGTTCTCGGCGCTGGCGTGGTTCGCGCTGCTCTTCGCCGCCGGCATGGGCATCGGGCTGGTCTTCTACGGCGCGAGCGAGCCGCTGAGCCACTTCGTCACCCCGCCCCCGGGCAGCAGCGGCACCCCGCAGGAGCTGGCGCTGGGCGCCCTGTCGCAGACCTACCTGCACTGGGGCCTGCACGCGTGGTCCATCTACGTCGTGGTCGGGCTGGCGCTGGCGTACGCCATCCACCGCCGCGGACGCCCCATCTCCCTGCGCTGGGCGCTGGAGCCGCTGCTGGGCCGGCGCGTGCACGGCGGGTGGGGCAACGCCATCGACGCCCTCGCGCTCATCGGCACGGTCTTCGGCGTGGCCACCTCGCTGGGCCTCGGCGTGCTGCAGATCGGCACCGGCCTGCAGGCCGTGGGGCTGCCCGACCTGGGCTCCTGGGCCGACGTCGCCATCATCGGCGTCATCACGGTCTTCGTGCTGGGCTCGGTGCTGTCGGGCGTCGCCAAGGGCATGAAGTGGCTGTCCACGGCCAACCTGCTGCTCGCCGCCGCGCTGCTGGTGTTCGTGCTGCTCGCCGGGCCGACCGTCTCGGTGCTGCGCGAGCTGGTGCAGTCCGTGGGGGCCTACGCGCAGGGCTTCGTCGGCCTCGCCTTCAGCGTCAGCGCGCTGCAGGGCACCGAGGGTGAGGCGTGGCAGGGCGCGTGGACGTCCTTCTACTGGGGCTGGTGGATGTCGTGGGCGCCCTTCGTGGGGGTCTTCATCGCGCGGGTCAGCCGCGGGCGCACCGTGCGGGAGTTCGTGCTCGGCGTGCTGCTGGTGCCCACGCTGCTGACCATCACCTGGTTCGCCGTCATCGGCGGCTCCGCCGTCATCCGCGAGCTGCGCGACCCCGGGTCGATGCTGACCCCCGACGGGACCGTCGACCTGCAGGGCGCGCTCTTCCAGCTGCTGGAGGGCCTGCCGGCCGGCGCGGTCCTGTCGGTCGGCGCCATCGTCCTCATCGGCATCTTCTTCGTCACCTCGGCCGACTCCGGCGCCCTGGTGATGGGGATGATCGCGACGGGCGGCTCGGCCGAGCCCGCCCGGTGGGTGCGGGTCTTCTTCACGCTGGCCACCGCGGTGCTCGCCGCGGCGCTGCTGCTGGCGGGCGGCAGCACCGGGCTGGAGGCGCTGCAGAGCGCAGCCATCATGGTGGCCCTGCCCTTCAGCGTCGTGATGCTCCTGCTGTGCTGGGCCACGGTGATCGCCTTCCGCCGCGAGCGCCGCGTGTACGACCGCGCGCGGCGCCACCAGCTGCTGGAGCAGGTCGGCGAGCACTACGGCCTCGAGGTCGAGACGCCCAACGAGGGCGGGGTGGAGGTGCCCGCGTGGCTGCGGCGGCGCCGCCCCGCCGGCCCGGGCGCGGGCTCCGGCTCCCGCACCGGCAGCTCCCGCGAGTCCGGTGCTTGACAGCCGTCGGCGGTGGTGACCATGCTCGCCGGAGGTCATGAGCGGTAGCGCGAAGCCCTGGCTCGCTACCCGGCAACCCTCCCCCACGGCGGGGTGCCCCAGGTGACGACCCGGCCGGACGCACCGTTCGACAAGCGTGGTTCCACCGCTCCCACCCGGGGGCAGCGCTCGGTCTTCCCACCCCTCCCCCAGGAAGCCGGTGCCATGACCCCGCCCGCACGCCGTTCGCCCACCCGCCCCCGCAGCCCGTGGGGAGGCCGCGCGTGAGCGCCGTCGGCCTGTTCCTGGTCGGCGCCGTCCTGTTCGTGAACGGGCTGGTCTTCCTCGGCCGCGCCGACGCCCGCGGCGCCGCCGTGGTCAACCTCTTCGTGGGCGCGTTCCAGACCTTCGCGCCGGTCTGGCTGCTGGCCCACGACACCTCGGCGGACGCCGTGCTCGGCGCCGCGGCGGTGGCGCTGTTCGGGCTCACCTACCTGTGGGCCGGGGTCAACGGGCTGACCGGCGCCGACGGGCGCGCCTTCGGCTGGTTCTGCTTCTGGGTGGCCGGCACGACCGTCTTCTTCGCGGGGGTGAGCGCGCTGCGCGGCGGTGACCCCAACCAGGCCGTGATCTGGCTCTGCTGGGGGTTCCTGTGGGCGGCCTTCGGCAGGGTCCTCGCCCTCGGCAACACCCGCATCACGGCGTCCACGGGGTGGCTCGCCATCGTCCTGTCCGTCTGGACGTGCACGGTCCCGGCGCTGCTCGGCGTGCTCGGCTGGTGGTCCCTGGCCCCCTGGTGGACGTCGCTGGCGCTGACCGCGGTGACGGCGGCCGTCGTCACCGCGCTGGCCCGCACCGCGCCGCCGGCCACCCCGCCCGCCCCGGTCGCCGGGGACACCGCCACCACCGCGGCCGGGTCCGGACGTCCCGTCCCGGTCTCGTGAGGCGGGCGGAGGCCCACCGGCGCGACGACGGGTCAGGCGCGGACGGCCCGGCGCCCCACCCAGGTGAGCAGGCGCTCCAGCGGACCGCGGCCGAACAGGCGCAGCCACAGCGGGCACAGCACCAGGGCCGCACCGGCGAGGGCCAGGTACAGCCAGGCACCACCGACGAGCCACGACGGCTCTGCGGCGGGGTCACCGCTGTAGGCACCGGAGAGCTGGGTGGTCACGGCGAGGGCCACCAGGTGCGCGGAGTAGACGGTCAGCGACATCGCGCCGACCGCGACCACCGGCGCCACCAGCCACCCCAGGCGGCGCCGCCCCACGGCCTCGCTCACCACCAGGCAGATCCCGATCACGGCCAGGGCCACGCCGCCGGAGCCGAGCACCTCCGGCGTGGTGCCGCTGTGCGGGGAGGCGCCGAGGAGCCGGTCGGCCGTGGGCCACATGACGCTGACGCCGTCACCGCCGTCACCGCCACCGCCCCACTCGTCGGCGGTCTCGGGGGTGATGGGCGACGGGGAGTCGGGTGAGGTGCAGTAGTAGGTGCCGTCCGCGTAGTCCATGCACCCGAACCCCGTGAGGTCGACCTCGTCGCCCTCCACGTACTCCGGGTCCTGGTACGGAGCACCCGACCAGGACGCGCTCGACGTCGTCGACCCCGCAGGAGCAGAGGAGCTGGACGAGCCGGCGTGGGCCGCAGCGGGGTCGACGCTCGGGAGGACCTGGGTGGCCGCCCACGAGCTGCCGTACCCCAGCACCGCCAGGCTCGTGCCGGCGACCACGAGCCAGCGGCGCACCCGCACGGCGCCGAGGTCGAGGCGCCCGACGCCGAGGCCCGCGAGGACGAACGCCGCCCAGACGACCACCGGGTAGGTGCCGCTGAGGGCCAGCGCGCCCAGCTCACCGCCACCGCCGCTGAGCCACGGGACCACGCCCGACAGGGTCTGGTGGAGCACCAGCGCCGAGGGGACGACGAGCGCGATGGCCCCGGCGGCGGCGAACAGCCAGCGGGAGCGCACGCGCAGCAGCGGCACGCACAGCACCAGCAGCACCGCGTAGTGCTCGAGGATGACGGCCACCGGCGTGCCGAGCAGCTGCACCGCGCCACCGACCACGAACAGGCAGACGGCGCGCACCAGCAGCCGCAGGCGTGCCCGGACCAGCTCCTCCCCCGCGGGCGGGGTGGTGCGGCCGGTCATCAGCGCCACCGACACCCCGGCGAGGGTGGCGAAGAGGATGGACGAGCGGCCGTGGACGACGCCGGCCCAGGTGGAGGGGTCGGTGGGCACCAGCTCGGGGGCCATCGACACGTGCGCGGCGAGCATGCCGAGCATCGCCAGTCCGCGGGCGAGGTCGACCCCGCGGACGCGCGGGGAGCGCACCGGCGCCGGCCGCGGCTGCTCACCGAGCGCCGGCGGCGGCGCCCACGCGCCGGTGGACTCGGCGGCGGGGGCGCCGGCCGGCTCGGGGACCAGCGCCTCGGCGCCCTTCGTCTGCACGGCCGAACGCTAGGGGTGCACCCCCTCGCCGGCCGTCACCCCACGGGATGGTGTCGCGACCCCCGTGCGAGGGACGGTGCCGGCCCGGGGATGACGGGAGTCCCCGCCGGTCGGCGGGTCAGAGCCAGCCGCGGCGCTTGAACGCCACGTACAGGCCCACCGAGAGCACGAGCATCAGCGCCAGCGCGAAGGGGTAGCCCCAGGCGGTGTCCTCCTCCGGGATCCGGAGGTTCATCCCGTAGATGCCGCTGATGAGGCTGGGCGTGAAGAGGATGGCGGCCCAGGAGGAGATCTTCTTGACCTCCTCGCCCTGGGCGTAGCTGGCCGCCGTCATCGCCTTGATCTCCTCGTTCTGGCGCTGGCCGACCAGGATGGAGTTGACGGCGAGGATGTCCCGCAGCTGGGTGCGGTAGGTCTCCACCCGCTCGGTGGTGAGGGTGACGTGGTCGGCGACGTCGCGCAGGGAGCGCTGCAGCTCCTCGTCGACGCCGTACTTCTCGTACCCGCCCGCGAGCCCGGCGAGGATCGTCTGGAGCGGGGTGACGGCGCGCAGGAAGTCGACGACCTCCTGCGACAGCTCGTAGATGCGCCGCGACACCTCGGGGTCACCGGTGAAGACCTGCGCCTCGATCTCGTCGATGTCCACGCCGAGGCCGCGCACCACCGGGCCGAAGCCGTCGACGACGGCGTCGAGGATCGCGTAGAGCACCGCGTCGGTGCCGCGGGCGAGCAGCTCCGGGTCGGCCTCCAGGCGCTTGCGCACCGCGGACAGGTCCGGTGACTCGGCGTGGCGGACGGTGATGACGAAGTCGGGGCCGATGAATAGGTGCAGCTCGCCGAACTCGACCTCCTCGTGCTCGTCGTCGTACCGCGCCGCGCGCAGCACCACGAAGAGCGTGTCGCCGTAGCGCTCCAGCTTGGGGCGCTGGTGCGCGAGCACGGCGTCCTCCACGGCCAGCTCGTGCAGCCCGAACTCCTGGGCCAGGGCGTCGAGCTCGGGTCGGGCCGGGCGGTACAGGCCCATCCACGCGATCCGGTCGCCGCGCTGCTCGAGGGCGGCGACGGTGCTGGCGAGGTCGCGCGGGGAGGCGACGCGCACGCCGTCCTCGTAGACGCCGCTGTCGACCAGGCTGGTGCCGCGGGCCAGCGGCCGGGTCGGGATGGCGCCGTCCTGCGAGAGGTCGCGCGAGGGGGCCATGCCGCGACGGCCCATCGAGGGCAGCGGCAGTCGTCGTCGGGGCACGGGGCGCTCCCTCGGGTCTGGCTCGGGTCCGGGCCGGGTCGGGCCCGTCCACCGGGCCGGGGAGCATCCTGCCCCCTGGACGGCGGTCCGACGGTGCGCCCTGCCGCCCGGGCCCCCAGCCCGCTGTCAGGGGCACACCTCGAGACCGTGATCACGGGCTTCCGGAACCACCGGGCTCGCACCACGCCCCCTCCCTTGCGGCAGGGCCCGGCGCGTCAGGCGGCGGCGCTGACCTCGAGCAGGCTCTTCCACGGGTCCTCGAAGCGCAGCGTGCGCCCGTCGTCGCGCACGTCCACCCGCGCGGCGCGCAGGCGGGAGGCCAGCGCGTCGAGGTCGGAGCGCCCCGGCAGCACCAGCGACACCTGCCCCAGCCCCAGGGTCGCCGCGCGCGCCCCTGCGCCGCGGCTCGACCAGGTGTTCATGGCCATGTGGTGGTGGTACCCGCCGGCGGCGACGAAGAGCGCTCCGTGCCACTCGGCGGTCACCTCGAAGCCGAGGGCGTCGACGTAGAAGGCGCGCGCCGTCTCGACGTCGCCCACCTTGAGGTGCACGTGGCCGACCTCGGCGCCGCTCCTCGAGGGCTGGTCGAGGGGCGCGGAGACGTGCTCGCGCAGGAACGCGTTCGGGTCGAGCGGGGCGTTGTCCATGACCACGCGCCCGGCCTGCCAGTCCCACTGCTCGCGCGGCCGGTCCCAGTACAGCTCGATGCCGTTGTCCTCGGGGTCGGTGAAGTAGAACGCGTTCGACACGAGGTGGTCGGCGGAGCCGACGTAGCGGGAGCGGGGGTGCTGCGCGGCGCGGGCCACGGCGTCGGCGAGCCCGGCGCGGTCGGGGAAGAGCAGCGCGGTGTGGAAGAGCCCAGCCTGGCCGCGCTCCGGCGCCGGCAGCCCCGGGGTGTGCACGAGGACGACGAGCGCCGTCGCCCCCCGGCCGAGCACGGCGTGCCGCGCGCCCGTGGCCGAGGGCGAGGCCAGGTCGACGGCGGTGCGTGCGGCCGTGCCGTCCAGCTCCACCAGGCCGAGGGCGTCGCGGTAGTACGCGGTCGTGCCGGGCAGGTCGGCGACGTGCAGCGTGACGGCGTCCATCGCGGTGGTGCCGGGGAGCAGCAGCTCGCTGGTGGTCGAGGTGGTGGTCATGGCGGGTCCTCCGGGACGTCGACGAGCGGGTCAGAGCAGGCCGAGGGTGGCCCCGCCGTCGACGCCCACGGCGGTGCCGTTGACGAAGGCGGCGGGCTCGGAGCAGAGGAAGGCGACGACCCTCCCGAAGTCGGCGGGCGAGCCGGTGCGGGCCCCGGCGGGGACGCCGCGCTCGAGCAGGCGGTCGGTGGCGTGCAGGCCGGGGCAGACCAGGTTGATGGTCACGCCCCGCGCGGCGACGTCGGCCGCCGCCGTCTTGGTCCACGCCCACAGCGCGGTGCGCGCGGTGTTCGACAGGGCGAGGTCGGGGATCGGCTGCTTGACGCTGGCCGACGCGACGAACACCACGCGCCCCCAGCCGCCCTCGACCAGGTGGGGCACGGCGGCGCGCGCCAGGCGGACGGACGCCAGGGCGTTCGTCTCGAAGGCGGCGCGGAGCGCGTCGTCGTCGACGTCGAGGGCGCGGCCGGCGGGAGGCCCCCCGGCGTTCCCGACGACGACGTCGAGCCGCTCCCAGCGCTCCAGCGCCGCGTCGACGAGGCGCTGCGGCACGGCGGGGTCGGTCATGTCACCGGGCACCGCGAGCGCCTCACCGCCGGCGGCCCCGACCTCGTCCACCAGGTCGTCGAGGAGGTCGGCCGAGCGGGCGGAGACGAGCACGCGAGCGCCCTCGGCGGCGAGGGCCAGCGCGCTGGCGCGGCCGAGCCCCTTGGAGGCGGCGGTGACGACGGCGACGCGGCCGGAGAGTCCGAGGTCCATCAGGCGAGCCTGCCCTGCGGCGTCCCTGCGAGCGTCGCGGACAGCCAGAGGCGCAGGGCGGCGACGACGGCGGCCGTCATCCCGTGCCCTCCGGGCGTGCGCACCGCGGTGAGGTCCGCGCCGGAGGTCTCGTGCAGGTACGCCCAGGTGCGGCGCTGCAGCTCCGGCGGGATGACGGTGTCGGCGTCGCCCTGCGCGACGAAAACCGCCGCGCCGTCGAGGTGACCGGGGGTGGTGGGCACGCCGGCGTCGAACGGGAGGGTCGCGAAGAGGGTGGCCAGCCCGGCGTAGCGCGAGGGGTCGGCCAGCAGGGCGCCGCCCGCGAAGGTGGCTCCCCCGCTGAACCCGACGAGGACGACGGGACGCGGCCGTTCGACGTCGAGGGGCGCCTCGGCGTCGAGCCAGGTGCGGAACCAGGCGGTCGAGGTGGCGAGCGAGTCGGGCAGCGGGCGGCCGACGCCGGCGTTGGCGAACCACGCGAACCCGCCGCCCTCGGCGGTCGGGGCGCGCAGGGCGACGAACTCCGGACCGCCCTCGCCGGGGTGGAGGTGGTCGGCGAGGCCGATGACGTCGGCCTCGGTGGCACCGCGGCCGTGCAGCAGGACGACGAGCGGCGCTGCGGGGTCGGTGCTGCCGCGGCGCAGGACGACGTGGTCCACGGTCGAGCCCCCTCAACAGTTGTTGCTTCAACTTGTTGGGGTGACAGTAGCACCAGGAAGTTGTCTCTACAACCATCATGGGCGCAGGATGGGCGGGTGGACGTCCCCTGGCTCGACAGGACCCAGCTCGCCGCGTGGGTGCGCGTCGCGGCGCTCCTCGAGGTGCTGCCCGGCGCGCTCGACGGCCAGCTGCGGCGCGACGCCGACGTCACGCTCTTCGAGTACTTCGTGCTGGCGATGCTGTCCGAGGCGCCGCGCCGCGAGCTGCGGATGAGCGAGCTCGCGGCGCAGACCAGCGCCACGCTCCCCCGCCTGTCCCACGTGGTGAAGCGCATGGAGTCGCGCGGCCTGGTGGAGCGACGGCCGGACCCCGACGACCGGCGCGCCACCACCTGCGCGCTCACCGACGACGGCCTCGCGCGCATCCAGGAGGCGGCGCCCGGCCACGTGGCCGCGGTGCGCGAGCACGTCGTCGACGTCCTGACCCCGGAGCAGCTCGGCCAGCTGACCGGGATCGCCGACGCGCTGCTGCGCAACCTCGACACCAGCGGCGGGATGGCGGCGATGTACCGCCGCTACGACGGCGACACCGGAAGCGCCTGAGGCGTCAGGCGCGCAGGTACCAGCGGCGCCGGTGCAGGACCAGGGCGAGCACCCACCAGCCGAGCAGCAGCACCGCGCTGAACCCGACCTGCGGGCTCACCAGCCACGCGAGGCGGTCCGCTGCGGACTCCGCGAGGCTCGGCTCCGCCGCCGGGTCGGCCCGCAGCGGTCGCAGCAGGAGGACGGCGGCCAGCACCTCGCTGCCGACGTAGACCAGCAGGCTGTTGCGCCCGAGCGCCACGAACGCCTCCCGGAGCGCCCGCGCTCCCGCGGCAGCGCTCGGGGTCGCCGACCGCCGCCGGTGCGCCCGGTGGCGAGGGCCCCCGGAGCGCACCCGGAGCGCCGCGGTGCCCGCTGCTCGCCGGCGCTCGACCCGCGGGGCGTCGATGAGCAGGTGCACCACCGCCACCACCAGGACCACGCCGGCGGCCACAGCCAGCCCGAAGGGCGCCGTCCACAGCCGCTTCACCGCGGGCACCCACAGCGACGCGACCAGGGCACCACCCGCCAGCACCGCGGCGACCACCGCCAGGCGCCCCGCGGCGCGCAGCACCCCGGGGCGGTCCGCGGCGCCGCCTCGCCCGCGCAGCGCGTGCGCCGCGGCGACGCCCGCCGCGGCGGTGGCGCAGGCCCCGAACGCCGCGACGAGCCCCTCCGGGTCGTGCCCCGCGACCATCTGCCGGTACAGGTGCCCCACCGGGACGACGGCGGGGTCGATGCCCAGCGACGGGTTGCACTCCCCCGTCACCTCCCCGCCGGGGCAGGTGGAGGCCCAGCGCGCGACCAGCCAGGTGTGGGTGGCGGCGAGCCCCAGCGCGACGGCGGTCCAGGCCACCCACCCCCGCACCACGAGGTGGACGAGGGTGACCACCAGGGCCACCAGCGCGAACAGCTGCAGCACCCCGGTCCACCGCAGCTGGCCGGGGTCGACACCTCCCGTCCGGGCCCACTGCACCGCGGCGTTGTCGACGAGGCCGGCGGCCAGCAGCACCAGCACCCGCCGCGGCAGCCGCGCGAGCGGCACACCCCGCGCGCAGGCGAACCCCAGCCCGACGCCCGTGAGCAGCACGAAGGCGGGGAACAGGACGTCGAGCGGGTGGACACCGGCCCACGGCGCGTGGTCGAACCACGCCGGCGGCTGCAGCAGGCTGCCGCTGAGGACGATGGCGACCAGCAGCAGCCCCCGCACGACGTCGACAGCGGCCACCCGCTGCGCGGCGGGCCGCAGGGCTGGTGGCGCCGACGTGCTCATCGGGGCTCCGGGGGGTGGTGGCGGGGAGTGCTGGTCACCCAGGATGCGCACGGAGGGCCACGACCCTCCCGCACGACGCGCCGCCGGCGCCAGCCACCGGTGCAGGCGGGCTGCTGCTCTCCGGGGTGAGACTGACGGCGTGGACACCCGGGTGGCGGCCTACGCCGTCGTCGTCGAAGAGCGCACCGACCAGCACGGCACCGGCCCCCGGATGCTGCTCGCCCACTGGCGCGAGGAGGGCCGCAGCGGCTGGACGCTCCCCGGCGGCGGCATCGACCCCGGGGAGGACCCGGCGGACGCCGCCGTCCGCGAGGTGCTCGAGGAGACCGGCTACGACGCCGAGCTCGACGGCCTGCTCGGCCTGGACTCGCACGTCATCGCCCCCGAGGACCGGCTCCGCACCGACCGCGGCCCGCTGCACGCGCTGCGGGTCGTGTACCGGGCGCGCGTGGTGGGCGGCGAGCTGCGCGACGAGGTCGGCGGTACCACGGACACCGCGGGGTGGTTCCCGCTCGACGCCGTCGACGGGCTCGACAGGGTGGGTCTCGTCGACGTCGGCCGCCGCCTCGCCGGGCTCCTGTGACGCCGCCCACCACCGCGGGCGTGGGCGGCTCAGGTGCAGGGGGCGGCGAGCTGCCCGAGGGCTGAGCGCTCGCGCAGGTGCGCCAGCGCTCCGGGCTCCCCCGCGAGCCGGGCGGCCACGGCCTCCAGCGCCTGGCGGGCGCGCCGCGGGGCGACGTCGAGCACCCCGTCGAGCAGCTCCCACGCCGCGACGGCCCGGCCCCGGGGGCGCCCCTCGGCCTCGGCGCGGCACAGGTCGGCGACGCCGTCGAGCACGTCGTCACCGAGCCCCGCGGGGTCGGTGAGGCGCACCGCGGCGTCGACCACGTCGAGGTCCTCGGCGTCCCAGGCGTCCTCGTCGCCGGCGTGGGCGAGGACGAGGGGGTGCAGCTCGACGTCGCCCAGCGCCCCCGCGGCCTCCAGCACCAGGCGCGAGACCAGCCCGGGCGGCTCCGCGAGCACGCGGCGCACGGCGGGGAGGGCACGCGGGTCCTGCCGGTGGGCCAGGCCGAGGAGCGCCTCGTCGCGGACCTCGGGCTCGTCGTCCAGGCGCGCGGCGAGCGCGTCGTCGACGCAGGGGTGCGGCAGGTCGCGCCACAGCGTGCCGAGCGCGAAGCAGGCCGCCTCGCGGACGCCCGGGTGCTCGTCGGCGGTCAGCCGCACGACCGCCTCCACCAGCGCGAGCACTGGTCCGTCGGTCCCGTGGGCCATGAGCGGGAGGCGCTGGGCGAGGGTGCTCCGCACCCCGGCGCGGGGGTGCGCCGAGAGCGCGACGAGCGTCGACGCAGCGCCGGTGTCGGTCGGCCGGAGGGTGCGCAGGAGCGCGTCGAGCTGCTTCCCCGGGACGACGTCGGCCAGGGTCAGGACGGGCGCTCGCACCGGAGCATCGTCACACCAGTCACACGCGCCACAGTTGCGACACGCCCGGGCGCGGGGGTGCAGACCTCGGCGTGGCGGGTGTCCCCCTGAGCGTGCACACGGGGTCTCGCGCACCCCCGAGCGTCCTGTGGGGTGGGGGCCGCCGCGCGGAGGCCGACGCGGGAGGGGGGTCGGATGCGCACCAGCGCACCGGCTGGCCCGTCCCCGTGCACCGACGGGTGGAGCGACCCCGTGGCGCACCTGGCGGGCGTGGCGTCCGCGGCGCCGGGGGGCGACCCGCTGGTCGTGCGCGTCGACGCTCCCGACGGGGCCTGGTGCGCCGTCGCCGTCGTCAGGGGCGAGACCGGGTTCCAGGAACGACCGGGGCAGGGCGTGACGACGGACGTGCCGACCCCCGCCAGCAGGACCTCACAGGGGCTGCAGCGGGACCTCTGCCCGTCGGGCGTCACGCCACCCGCCGGCGCCGGCTGCGAGGATCACCCGGTGACCGAGCCGAGCAGCGCCGCGGAGCGGGTGCGCCGGGTGGCCGTCGAGCTGGCGGCCCTCGCGCAGGACGGCGCGACCTTCGCCGCCGACCCCTACGACCAGAAGCGCTACGCCCAGGCGTCAGGGCTGGCGGCGGAGCTGTTCGCCGTCCTCACCGAGCGCCCCGCCGACGAGCTGCGCGCCGAGCTCGGCCGTGACAGCGGCTACGCGACGCCGAAGGTCGACGTGCGCGGCGTCCTGTTCGACGACGACGAGCGGGTGCTCCTGGTGCGGGAGCGCTCCGACGGGTGCTGGTGCCCACCGGGAGGCTGGGCGGACCCCCTCGACACGCCCCGGGCCGCCGTCGAGCGGGAGGTGCGGGAGGAGACCGGGTACGGCGCGCAGGTCGAGCGCCTCGTCGCCTGCTACGACCGCGACGTGCAGGGCCACGAGCCGAAGCTGCCGGTGGCGGTCTACAAGTTGTTCTTCCTGTGCCGCGCCACCGGCGACGTGGTCCCCGCCGAGGAGCTGGAGACCCTCGAGGTCGGGTGGTTCGCCCTCGACGCGCTGCCGCCGCTGTCGCGGGCCCGGGTCACCGAGCCCCAGCTGCGCCGGGCGCTGGAGCACCACCGCGACCCGTCGCTGCCGGTCGACGTCGACTGAGCCCGCCCCACCGCCCTGGGGCAGGGTGGGACGGGTGACGCACTGGACCACCACCCCGATCACCGCCGACCTCGTGCGGGGAGCGCTCGACCTGGTGGTCACCGACCGCGGCCTGCTCCCCCAGCGGCTGCCCGCGTGGGCGCGGGCGCAGCTGCCCGACGAGGCCAGCGCCGAGGCGGTGGCGCGGCCCGCCGGCGTGCGCCTGGCGCTGCGGACGTCGGCCACGCAGCTGGAGGTCGACGTGGTGCGCACGCGCACCACCGCGGTGACCCCGGCCGGGCCGGGCCCGCTGCCGCCGGACGGCGTCTACGACCTGCTGGTCGACGGCGTGCTCGTGGCGCGCTCGACCGCGTCGGGCGGCGACGTGGTCGAGGTCGACCCGACCACGGGGGCCGCCGAGCTGCGGCGGGGGCCGGTCGGCTCGGTGCGCTTCCGCCACCTGCCGCCCGGGGACAAGGACGTCGAGGTGTGGCTCCCCCACACCGAGATCACCACGCTGGTGGCGCTGCGCGCCGACGCGCCGACCGCGGCCGCGCCCGTGCCCGCGGCCCGGCGCACCTGGGTGCACCACGGCGGGGCCACGGGCACCGGCGCGGACAGCCCGAGCGCCACGTGGACGGCGCTGGCCGCTGCGCTCGGCGGGGTCGAGGTGGTCGACCTGGGCTTCGACGGCGCGGCCCACCTGGACCCCTTCACCGCCAGGGCGCTGCGCGGCACCCCGGCCGACGTCATCAGCCTGGAGGTCGGCCGCGACGTGGTCGCCGCTGACAGCCTGCGGCGGCGCGCGTTCGGGCCGGCGCTGCACGGCTTCCTCGACACCGTCCGCGAGGGCCACCCCGAGGTGCCGCTGCTGGTGGTCTCGCCGCTCGGTGACCCCGACCTGGAGGAGCTCCGCGCCGGGGCCGGAGCCCACGACGCCGCGGCCGGGCGCCTGTCGCTGAGAACCTGCCGCGAGGCGGTCGCCCGGGTGCTCGGTCAGCGGACCGCCGACGACCCGCAGCTGTTCCTCCTCGACGGCCGGGACCTGCACGACCCCGCTGGGGATGGCACCGACGACGCCGCGCTCGACCACCACCGGGTGGCGGAGAGGTTCGCGCGGGGCCTGTTCAGCCCCGGGGCGCCCTTCGCCGCCTGAGCCGGCGCCGCCGTGGCCGGCGCCGCCCGGGCCGGGGTCAGCGGCCGCGCTTCTCCAGGAGCTCCTCCTCGGTGGGGGGCCTGTCGACCTCCAGGCGCCGCGCCACGCGCAGCACCTGCCAGAAGACGACGGCCAGCCCTGCGACCGCGGCCAGCACCCCGAACAGCGTCAGGTCGACCCAGTGCTGCCAGCGCACCTGGGCCTCGACGGCGTCGGGCTGGTCGGTCACGCCGGCGCTGACGTAGACCATCCAGTTCGCGTGCGCGTTCACCGCCGCGACCAGGCAGACCAGCGACCACAGCAGTGCACCGAGCACGACGAAGCGCGCCACCCTGCTGATCACCACCACCCGAGCAGGGTAGGGCCGCTGCCTGGGAACCGGGTCCCTGCGCGGCCGGCTCAGCGGCCGGTCTCGTCGATGTCGGTGCTGGCCGACAGCTCCGCCCACTCCTCGAGCTCGGCCCGGCGCCGGTCGGCGATCTGGCGAGCCGCCGTCAGGGCGTCGGTGCCGAGCAGGAGCAGCGCCGGGGGCTCGGCCGCCGTGACCGCCGCGATGATCGCCTGCGCGGCCTTCGCGGGGTCTCCCGGCTGGGTGCCGTGGACGGTGTCGTTCTCCTTGCGGCGGGGCCCGACGGTCTCGGCGTAGTCGTCGATGACGGTCGAGGTGCCGTCCAGGGAGCGACCGGCGAAGTCGGTGCGGAACCCGCCGGGCTCGACGGCGACGGCGGTGACGCCCAGCGGTGCCAGCTCGGCGCGCAGCGACCCGGTCAGCCCCTCGAGCGCCAGCTTGGTGGCGGCGTAGTAGCCCGACCCCGGCGGGCACAGCTGGGCGCCGATCGACGACACGTTGACCACGACACCGCGGCGGCGCTCCCGCATGCCCGGCAGAACGGCCTTGGCCATCGTCACCGCGCCGTGGACGTTCGTGTCGAACAGGGCGCGGACGGCGTCGTCCTCGCCCTCCTCCACGGCCGAGCGGTAGCCGTACCCGGCGTTGTTGACCAGGACGTCGACGGCACCGAAGCGCTCGTGCGCGGCGCGCACGGCCGCGCGCGCCTGCTCGGCGTCCGT
>Ga0325403_1000164_pt1 | contig 38700 bp, 10 predicted proteins | sample PopdelMetagenome_19_FD_205665 | JGI IMG/M metagenome (GOLD analysis project Ga0325403, IMG submission 205665) | Populus deltoides microbial communities from Bellville, Georgia, United States - Xylem-PdKOR-R4 | ecosystem: Host-associated > Plants > Phyllosphere > Stem > Wood/Secondary xylem... | reverse complement strand
GTCATATAGCCATGTCCCGGCTGTGGTTGATGAATATTGGAGTACTGATGCCTGAATAATATTCAAATAGTTAAACTTAGAACTGTTATTCTAACTTGGTTGATTTTCTAGTTCCATTATGTGCACAAAAAAAAAAGAGAGATAGAGAGCTCAGAAAGACTCGAAAGATCCTCGTCAATTTTGGTCAAGTTTATTATTTTCATGATTAAAAAAGTGTATATATATTCGAGGTTAATACCATTGATTCATTGGAGGTTGAGGTCCAGGTAGCATTGCAGGCACTTGATTGCTCATAATTGGTAACTGATAATTAGTCAATTGTTGGTCCCTAAATTAGCAACACTTGTTAGTAATTTCTTTATACATATGCATAATTCTTTGCTATTAATCCACTAAGCATTTGATATCATTTTAGCTTACCTCAAAGGATTGGCACATTGAGGATCAAATAAATTAGGATTAGGCTGACACCTATATTCAAATATAATGAATTCATTTAGTGTGAACAGGAAGAAGAAGTTAAATAATGATGAATATTATGTACCTTGGTGGAGCTTGAGGCCAATTTGGTTCATTTTGGTTGATCCATGACGATGATGTTCCATCTAAATCTCCCATTGTTGTCTGTTTGTTTAACAATAAACATTTTGAAGATGCTCGAGATAAATTGATACACGAAAACATAAAACTTTTTGATCCAATGGGTGATACAAACACTTGCTAATTCAATGGACATTGTAGCAAAGTGGAGTTGTCTGTCCACCTTGATCAGTTGTAGCATGAGCACTCACCACGGTTTGAGGAAATGAAGGTGGAAACTGATCAGTTGTCTGTCCACCTTGATCATTGCATGATATGGAGCCTTGGTTGTCTGCCGGCCTGCTTCCATGGAATAATATATAGGATAAACTGTAGAATAACTAAATTGCAAGTAATCATCTTCTGATAAAATATGCTTAAGAATGACGTACAAGAGAAGCTCAGATATATTGAATGAATCTTCTGGTGATTGAATATCGAACTGATTCAATGTCAAGTTGACATCATCCTCATTACAAGACGGCGGGACTCCTTCCATCTGAGGTTTAAAAAAGAACAGAAAGCGCAGATTATATATAGACACACACACACACATACATGACTTATTTGTTTGTTAAAGAAATTCGGATGAAAAATAGGAAATATAAATGTTGCTAAATTATTTGTCACAAGTTTAATGAAAGGTAATTAATACTGATCAAGTTAATTCATGAATCAGTAAGAGACAATTTCATTGAATCATTATGTCAGAAAAATATTGGATAAAAATAATTAATGGCAGTCCCACAGGGCATGGATTACAAAATCTAGTATTGGAAAAGAAATCCCATATATAAGGAGTTAAAAACAGCAAAGAATCTTGAAAAGACGAAAACAATGAATTCAAGGTTTAGGGTTAATTTAATCAGTATGAACACCACAGGGCATGGATTACAAAATCTGAGAAAAAGATCGATTAATTTATCATGGATTACTTTAAAGATTCAGACAAGATGAAGTACAATTAATTTACCTGGATTCAAGATGTTCTTCAAGTGCTAGCTGGATTCCCTAATAAGGAAGGTAAATAGGGAACTGTATAATGAGAGAGAATGTTACAGTACAGCCGCTAGCTCCCTTACATACTATTATTTATTAGTAAGGTCGCCTCAATAATAATTAATTAATTAACGTATTGTTTGATAGGAAGGAAGGAAGTTGCCAGGAAGCAACCCAAACATTACATTAATAGACAGTTAATTAATTAATTATAAGATATAGACAGTTAACGTGTGGACCCGCCCCAATGTTGACACTTCGAAGAAGCTGCCAAGAAAATGTAAACACATGAATACGAGAAAGAATAGCATATTTCTGCATTGTCTGAAGGTTTTTTTTAAAAAAATATTTTTTATTTAAAAATATATTAAAAAAATTATTTTTTATATTGTCACGTAAAAACAATTCAAAAATATTAATTACAAACAGTTAATTGATACAATTTTACAAACTTTTAATTAGCCTCATTCATTTGAGCCATGTCATGGTTAATGGTTATCACTTATCAGTATCAGTGACTCTCCATTCCGTGACCTTTCCGGCCCTACCTAGAACAACCAACACCCTGACAAAAATAATAATAATTTCACAGTTGAATCATGTTTTTTAAAAAACTTGATATTTTTTATTTGAAATTAAATTTTTTAATATTTTTAGATTGTTATGATATTTTAATGTTAAAAATAAATTTTTAAAAATAAAAAAATTACATATGCTCTTATCTTTAACTTTTACTTTGAAGTGTATAAACTTCCACACTCGTGTGTGTGTGAAGCTTTGTGGTGGCTAAAGAATACATTTTGGAAAGTTGAATCAATAATATTGCCTGTGCTTGTCAAGGAATATAACATCCCAAATTTTACCACTAATATTGCCTGCCTGTGCTTGTCAAGGAAAAAGATTGACTGTAGAGAAAAATTGAAGGAACGTCATCCTCGTGGATGCTATAATCTGTAATTATTGACAAGGCTTTAATAATCACAGCAGCAGAAGATGATATACTGTCCAAATAGATTGAAGAAACAGCTATCCCTTCAAATATGGACTCAAATTGTTTTATATCACAGCTAGGCAGATAGCAGAAGGCTAGAGGAACCACTGCTGGGCTAGAAAATGAATGTTGCCGTTTTTCAGTTTATTAGAGAGAGGGCAGAAAGCCTTCATTAGGAAATAACTTCATATTCTGGGGGTAGAAACCCCAGGAACGCAATCAAGCATTTGCTTCAAACAACAAGAGGGAGCTTCAGTGCAGTAGGAAACTTCAAGATCTACCGGGGTCTGTTTGGGAACGCGGTGTAAAATGCATTCTCTTAAATTTTAAAATTTTAAAAAATAAAAAATTATTTTTTTATATTTTCAGATCGTTTTAATATGCTGATATCAAAAATAATTTTTTAAAAATAAAAATATTATTTTAAAACATTTCTAAACGAAAAATACTTTGAATCGCAATCACTACTATAATTTCAAACATACCCTTATGATTTGCTATCCAATCTGCACATCAATTCTCCATTAATACAAAGATCTCTTTTTTTTTGTCCGGAAATTATCAACCAATAACTTTCTATCTTTTTTCAAGTTTTTCAGTGATTTTTTTAATCTCATATTCATGAACTAAAAAGTAAATAAAATAAAATTTTAGATCAAAATTAAAAATCAAAATCAAAATGCAAAATGCAAAAACTTTAGGGATCAAAATTTTAAAAAACACACCTAGGCTACTTTCTGGTTTCAATATCATATTTGATCTTGGAAGTTTCAATTATTTTTAATGAATTAAATTGAACAAAATTTTGCCAAATCAAAAGGTAGCAGCGTGAAGCCTAGGAAATTCTACTACTTCTCGAGATAATAGTGACTTTGATGGCAAGTTTTAGCTAGGCCATGAAATGTACATGTGCTAGTGATTCGTGTTAGTCCAAATCCGTGCCAAGACATTTCCAGTCTCTACGAGATCCTCCCACTAAATTTTAACGTGTAAAAGACAGCCGAAAGGCTTCCCAGATTGACTGCAAGGAATCAAGAATTGTCCAATAAGTTGCAGTGGAAAATTATACGTAGACTTAGCTTTTTGATGATTAAAGTCTCCCCGTTGTGTCTTTCACGAAGGCCTTGGATGAGATTATAGAGAGAAAATATTGAGCATTCCTTAGAAATTTCAGTGGTTATTGAATTAATGGGACCATTGAACAACTGGTGTTGATGAATAAGCCAAAAGTCCATGAATCGAGTGGCCAAGAGAGAAATTTACGTGATTTTGTTTGTTTGTCCAATAAGTTGCTGGTTTATATTGCAGTGGAAAATTAAACGTAGACTTAGCTTTTTGATGGCTAAAGTCTCCCCGTTGTGTCTTTCACGAAGGCCTTGGATGAGATTATGGAGAGAAAATATTGAGCATTCCTTAGAAATTTCAGTGGTTATTGAATTAATGGGACCATTGAACAACTGGTGTTGATGAATAAGCCAAAAGTCCAAGAATCGTGTGGCCAAGAGAGAAATTTATGTGATGTTTGTTGCTTGTGTAAGCAAGTCGTGTTTTCATAGGCATTGCATATGAACATATGCCGTGGGATTCATCATTGGCAATTTGTGTTATCCGCAACTAGTGGGTAAAGCTCTTAAATTAACACATCATTCTATGACAATCCTCAATTTAGTCCTTTCATGTAAGATTGTTACAAACTTTTAAAAGATGTCCAGTTCTCTCTTTTCTTTATTTTTTTTTTCAAAAAACAGCTTTTAAATAGAAATCATCGACGGATTTGAATACAAGGCAAAACTAAGAATGTTTTATGCATTAAAGACGTCACTGAAGAAAACAATAAGGACCCAATCGAGAATTGGTTATAAGTTGGGGGCTTGTATGAAGCTAGCCCTTATCCAAACCAATGAAGCAAGTGGGATATTTAATTTGCTAAACTAGAAAAAAACATCAATTAAAAAAAAATAAAAAAACACGACTCGAATTAAAATGCTAAATTATGACGGGGATAAGCCTGCATATAAGAAATCAAATAAAATAATAAAGTTCAACTCTCAAATAAACTAAATAATGAAAGGTAAAACAAAAAAAAAAAAAAACAAGTGTCAACCTAGGTTAACTCGACTAGCTCGTGACCCAGGATATTAAACCGAAATAACCCTATAAAAAAACGAAGAAAATCATGAAAACTAAAAGTAAATCAAACTAATTTTTAAAACTCGTGACTCGGGTTGTGAAACCAAGATCACCCCATAGAAAACAAAAATAAAAAAACTAAAAACTAAAAATAAAATTGGATGGTACCATAATTAATGAAAAGAAAAGAGAGGATAATAACCCTGGTTCGTATTTGAAGCTCACAAGTCATGAAGGTTGGTGTCCGTCCCTTTACATCAATGGGACCATAATTAATGGGTCAGTGTAAAGTTGGCATCTCTCATGCAAGTGGCTCGCACCATTTAAGAGATCGAACAGACTCTGTCTAGCCAAAAAGGTCGTACATTAATCTATCCATTTCATCAAGTGGCGAAATAGAACTCCAGGTGTTGATATCTATAAATGGTCACCAAACGAGTTGAATGGTTAAATTAAAATTAGTTTTAGTTATCTTCCATTAGAAATCTAATTTTGGCCCCAAGAACTGATCCAGGTGTTGTTCATGTCTGAAAGGGGAAAAAAAATGCTTAATGGAATATAAATCTCTGTAGAATTGGAGTGCTAAGCTCTGTTTAAGTTGTAGCGAGTACTGTCTTAACTCAAGCATTCATGAGTTGAACAAACTACCCTTTCATTTTCCTGCTGTTCTGTTATTCAGGATTTTATATCTTTATTTATTTATTTATTTATTTATGTTAAAGAAACATTTTAATTCAATAATTTAAATTATTTTTTAAGATATAATTTATATTATTTTTTAATACACTCCTTTAAATGAAAGCTCTTTGGACTTGCAGATTCATATTATCTTGTACTTAATTTTTATCAAATAAATAAGAATGGTGAGATTCGAACTGGGCTTTCAGACCTATATTACCCTGTGCTTAATTTTTATCAAATAAATGAGGATGATGAAATTTGAACTCGTGACCGCTTGGTCATTAAAGCTCTAATACCATATCAAAGAACCATCTCAACCCAAAAGTTTAAGCTGTTAAGTAAGATCCCAAGATATGATTTAAATTATTCTTTAACACACTCTCTCAAGTGAAAGCTCTTTGAACTTGAAACTTGTACAGGCTCATATTACCTTGTACTTAATTTTTATCAAATAAATAAAAATAATAAAATTCGAACTTATAACTGTTTAGTCATTAAAATTTTTATATTATTTTCTAATAATTAAAAAAAAAAAAACCCTTAAACGGTGCCAGCTAGTAATGAGATACCCAACTAGCTAGGGATACGATGAACCTTTTTTTGACGGCCTTGTAACCAAGCAGATTGGAAAAAATAACCATGCTCTAGCCCAAGACCATGTTTATTCATTGCAGTGATGATATCTATAAATGGTCACCAAAAGAAAGAAAAATTAGTTTTAGTTATCTTCCACTAGAAATCTAATTTTGGCCCCAAGAACTGATCCAGGTGTTGTTCATGTCTGAAAGGGGAAAAAAATGCTTAATGGAATATAAATCTCTGCAGAATTGGAGTGCTAAGCTCTGTTTAAGTTGTAGCGAGTACTGTCTTAACTCTAGCATTCATGAGTTGAACATTCTAGCCTGTCATTTTCCTGCTGTTCTGCTATTGACTTTATGTCATTATCATGATAATTATTTTAATTTAATAATTTAAATTATTAAAAAAAAATTAAAATATAATTTATATTATTTTTTAAAATATTTTTTCAAGTAAAAATGTTTTAGGCTTGCAAATCCATATTATCTTGTGCTTAATTTTTATTAAATAAATAAAAATAGTGAGATTTGAACTAGTCTCGCAAACTTATATTACCTTATACTTAATTTTTATCAAATAAATAAAGATGATGAAATTCAAATTCATGAACGCTTAGTCATTAAGGCTTTAATACCATATCAAATAACCATCTCAATCTAAAAGTTTAAGTTGTTAGGTAAGGTTTTAAAATATAATTTAAATTATATTTTAATATACCCCTCAAGTGAAAACTCTTTGAACTTGAAACTTACTCAATTTCATATTATTTTATACTTAATTTTATTAAATAAATAAAAATGATAAAATTTTAACTATCATTTGATCATTAAAATTTTTATATTATTATCTGACGATTAAAAAAATAAAACTTAAACGTAGCCAGCTAGTAATGAGACACCCAACTAGCTAGGGATACGATGAACCTTTTTTTGACGGCCTTGTAACCAAGCAGATTGGAAAAAATAACCATGCTCTTAGCCCAAGCCCACCAACATCACCCCCAGCAGATTGGAAAAATGCTCATAACCATTTCGGAAAAAACACACCTAGGCTACTATGGTATACTAGAAAGTGGAAATAAATCGATATTAATCATCAAATAAATCGTTAGCAGAAACCAAAAATAACAATAAAATTGTTCATACTACTTCATCTTTTTGATGGGAATGACTTTCTGATCACCTGCATACATATATAAGGACTCCTGCTAAAATTATCTGATAAATTATCATGTAAAAATTTAATAAAATCAGAAAATAATTATGAAACACTTTGTAAATTAAATAAAATGGAGAAGAAAACTCAGGAAATAAATGTCCAATTCGACAATAAAGAATGAAAGTATTTCTATTTAATAATACTTCTTGACTCACAAATAAGCTAGCAAGAATCATATGAGAATCAAATCTTCCCAATCACATGGTCGTATAAAATACTCAGCACTCAGAAAGAAAATTTATAGAATAATAAGTCTCAGATCCTCTATCACCAATAACTCCTGGATTCCTAGGTCAACTCTATTCAACTGTGCAGGTGAACACAAAATTTACAATCCAAGGAAAAAAATTAGAAAGCATTCCTCAAACAGGTTGGAAAAGATACTAGAGACAAGAAGATTATAAGCAATAGTAGCAGAAAATATAGAGCATTATTGTGCAGAAAATGTGATATAATTACAAGAAAAGCTCATCCTAACTTCCTTGGCTATTGTTTATGATGGCAGTTTCAGGTTTAGAAACCAAAACTCATTCAATAGAAAATGAATGTTCAGTTCATAATCTCTCAGAGGCAGAATCATAATTCTTAGCCTTCCTCATTTGATCTCCTTAGTGCATACAGTGCTACTACTTCGTAGAACTCATTTAACAGAGTTTTTCAGTTATTTTCCCAAACCGAGTTGATAAACAAGAATTAGCTTTTGATGAATTAAGCAAGGTTGGAAAGGGGAAGAGTGCTCCATCTTGTGTGCAGTACCTGTACTCAAATTCACTGAGGTAGAATACTACTTTAGACATGTTTACGACAAGACATTAGCATGAATCAAACTTCAAACCGAACCATTTTTCTATTCTATGAAATGGATTTCTGGATAAATCATATATATATATAAATATTGATGAGCTTCATCAGATGCAAACCCTGCCAAGCCTCCAAGCTGGTTTTTAGTTATGGCAAGGACAGATTGGAAAAATATGAAAAAAAATTTAGGAAGAATTTATTTTTGTGTTTTAAAAGTTTTTTTTTTAAATTTGAAAATGTTTTTTTATTTCCAATTAATATTTTTTGATATTTTAATATTATTTTAATATACTAATATTAAAAATAAATTTTTTAAAAATATTTTAAAAATAACAGGCAATTCGTTTTCTAATGTAAAAAAGAGTCGGACATCATCATTATAGAGCTTGTTTAACAGTATTGTTGCGGTTGCTTTTCAAATAGTTTTTCGTGCCAAAATGCATGCCAATGATGTTTTTTTATTTTTTAAAAATTATTTTTGACATCAGCATATCAAAATAATTTGAAAACACTAAAAATATATTAATTTAAAGTTAATAAAAAAATAAAAAAATTAAATTTTATTAAAAGTGTTTTTGAAACACAGAAGTCAGAAACAAACAGGCCATAAACAGTTGGCTCACTCTCTGCAATTTGTGTCGGACACGTGGTTCTACACCACTGGAACCTATCTAACAGGAAGAAATAGACTATAGATTTTCACAAGGGTAGTTTTGTCAAGACAAAAAGAAAAGGCTGGTCTTTAGATTTTTTAGATTTCCTGTGTGAGAATAATTGAAACATCAGTGGACCTCAACAGAACACTCCCTTTACATTTTGACCAAAAAGCCCAACCAATAACAAAATAAATAGTAAATAAACTTATATGAATATTAATCAATCGAGTAATATATAGTAATGACAAAATCCATCTCCCCTTAATTCATATCCAATCCCGTCCGTTCATTTTATAATCAACGCATTGAAATAAGAAAAAAAATAAAAGAAGTCTCCCTCTAATAAAGATAATAAAAATTGGAGAGAGTATCTGGCGGTGCTGGGTAATGGTCTATCTACGGTTCCTGTACATCCGATGCAGAAGATCTTAGCCGCTTAACAACCACATTCTCAAATATTTAGATTTTAAAAAACACAGGTATAATAATTAAGAAGAAACGTGTTTTTCAAGTTGTGTCAAATGCAGAATGCTTTAATTCATACGAGGAAAGTCTTGTTGATAATATAGTTTGGTACAGGCACCGTCGATTTAGAATTACAATAATGATTAATTTTTAAAATATTTTTAATTTAAAAATATATTAAAATAATATTATTTTATTTTTAAAATTTATTTTTGATACTTATATATAAAAATGATCTGAAAATATTCAAAAAAAATCAAAACAAAACAAATTTATTTTTTTAAAAATAAATTTACAATATAAAATAAAAAAATAACCTTGGTATTTGCCTGGTGGCCTCTCGGGACACAACGCTGCACTTCCTTAAATGAAAATATTGAAGTCGGTAGCTGCATGAGGTTTTACTTCAGGGTTTAAAGCATCAGACCTCATCCTCAATTAACATGAACCCATTCTGTAGATTATTAGTTTTTATTTTTATTTTATTTTTCAATCCAAGTATATACTTCATGGCTGGACCTTATCGTCTTAATCCAGAAATTGATTGCCAAGAATCACTTGGTACAGTAAACAGACTTTCGATGTTTTTTTAATAGTTTAATGTAAATATTCGGACCAGCTTGCAAGCACTTCCACTTTATATTTAGAGATAACAAGAGAGAGATGACATAATTCACCCTACAAGTATCACATGTTGCGAGACGAGCAACTCCACTTTATTTTCCAGTTCAGGATAGTTTTCTGAAATAATAATAATAAAAAAGAGCTAAACACAAAAATCATCTGAGCAAAAAGCCAAGAAAAGTGGCCCGTGCTGCGTAATGTTTAAGAAATAAAATAGTTTTGATTGTTGACCGAGAAGAGGAGCAGACGCTTACGCTTTTTTATAAACAGAGAGGTGGCTACCCCAATACATTCGGCCTCCAGACTCTTATTTGTTAGATTTTAACGACGAGACTCGTTTAGGGTTTGGCTTATAAGTTTGAATCAGAAAGCACATTGGCATGTATCGTATGACTTCAGGTAAAAAGACCCAGCAAACACATCAGTGCCCATTTTATCCTTACTTTTACCTTTTAATGTGTTTTTTTTTTTTAGAGATATGTTAAAATAATATTTTTTTTAAAAAAATTATTATTTTTAGTATTAGCCCATTAAAATAATATAGAAAAATATAGAAAAAATTAACTTAAAATTAAAAATTAAAAAATTAAAATTTTTTTAATTTTTTTTAAAATACAAAAATTAAAATTAAAATATAAAAGGTGTCAGAGTCAGAGGAATATCGTCCTAACCTAAGGTGTGGAATGATCCCTTTACCCAAGGGGCACATGATTTAAAAACAATATGGACCGTTGATCACTCACATCGACAGATGGGAACATCCTGGCTGGAGTTGGACTTCTCTTACTTTGCCTCATCTTGATATCGCTTCTCTATCTTTGCTAATTGCGGTGTACATTATGGTCGTCTGTTTCTCCTTGTCCATTGCTTGTACTGTTCCTTGCTCTTGAATTTGTGATCAAGATCATTGCAGAATGTACCAGGTGAATTGCCCGCGCAGTTATAACATGAACTGAGCAAAATCTAAAAGCACTGAGATCGAACTGAGCAACCACACAGAGTAAATCTGAAAACATTGTAAGCATTGACATCGAACTGAGCAACCATTTGGAGTAGGCTATTAGCACGCTGCCAGAACATTTAAAGATGATAGGTATTGCCAGGCCAACGCTTAGGGAACATATATAGAAGGATACATATTATTACAACGAGAGGATTAATAATACATAAAGGAGTAATTAACCATTCTATCATTCTCCATATTAATTATTTCGAGAAAAAAAAAATCCTCTTCTACGAGGATGCTTACCCAAGCTTTACAAAGGGACGAAGGACATCCTTTGCGTTAGGATGCTCCCACTCCACTACTGTCTCCCACCATTCTTCTGGACATACTCGGATGTATTTAAGAGAAGAGGGAGGGGATGGCCGGCCATTTTCAAGAAACGGAAGATAAATTGGCATCCTCTTCAGCTTCTCACAAAACATTACAGTAATATCTTGAAGAGAATTGCAAATTAGTTTTGCACTACAAATGCTTTTCAGTTCTGGTAAATGATGCAATCTCAGAGTTCTTAACTTTGGGAGTATTAATTCCGTGATGGAATTGGAGGTGCTGCTTTCTTCATCTGTTGTTCCTATTATCTCCTCCATTTTCTCACAATAAATCATTTCAATCCTTTCCAGGTTTACGAGGTTTGGCAGCAACACAAGTGGGAACAACTTCTTCATACTTTTACATCCACTACAATAAAACTCCTTAAGACCAGAAAATATACCATTATCTGATGGCAATCGTCGTGGAGCAGTGCAGAACCAAGAAGATGAAACCAAGCTCTCCATGTTATTGCAATCCCGAATGCTGATGCGCTCCAGTTCAGTTGCATTCTCTAATGACAAAACATCACATAAACTTCTTGCATCGATGCAATGACAAACCAGTCCTTGAATTCCATTTAAGAACTTGACCAGAAAATCTCTGTCTTTGTTCATACTCAAATGACCCAACGCAACTGTTTTACTCGGAAACTTTTCAATGCTATAAAAGAATTTCAGAATTCCTACCGAAATTCTATATGTGTTTAATGATTGGATCCCATCCCGAGATCTGAGATACTCCACAAAGTCAGAGAAACCTTCGAAATGGCATTCCAAAGTTTCCAAATTTCTCAAAGATCCTACTTCCTTTCCTTTAACTGTTATCGGGGCATAACGTCGCTCCATCAACGTTTCCTCAAAAAACTGTTCTAGTACGAAGACTTGCAGGTGAGAGAGTTTTGGTAATATCCCACTAGGAAACTCCTTTTCACCACATCCATTCATTCTAAGATACCTCAGGTTGGTTAGGCATTCCATTCCTTGCGGCATCTTTTCAAGTGCAGTACGAGAGAGATTCAACCTCTTCAGTGCCCTGAGCTTCTTCAATGATGAAACATGTCTTAGCTTCTTACAACCATTGAGCAATAACGCAGTGAGACTCACCAAATCAGAGACAGAGTCTGGTAAGTTTTGAATACCTGTCCAAGACAGATCGAGGACCTTGAGCCCATGCAATTGCTTGAAAAATGAATCCGCAATAAATCCCAACCCTTCATTATCACATAGAAATAGAGTGGACAGATTTGGACATATTGGTGAATGGCTGGAAGGAATTTCTTTGATCTGATTTTGCATTAGTGAAACTCTCGTCAAATTCTTCGTCCACTCCTCTATATCTGGCAACTCTTTTAATTGGGCACGTGCTTTCACCATGACTTGAGAGTTCTCTAGCAAAATTTGAATGGTCATGTCCCGAATCAAGTCATGCATTTTGACATGTCTACTACCATCATACTCCATTTTAGTATTTTCCAAAAGGCAGACATTTTGAAGTATATTAAGCATCGTGTGGCCCTCGTCAAATGCATCTTTCCTGCTCCTCATTCCTTTAATTATTCCCTCATCGATCAAATAACCTATCAACTCCTCCCTTTCAATCATATTATCTTCGGGAAATAATGCACAGTACAAGAGACATTGTTGTAGTGCAAAATCACCTAACCACCTAACCGATCATAACTAAACCTCAATAACTTGAATACTTCCATGTCCCTAAATTCTGATTGTCTCAATTTTTTCAATGTATTCCTCCACTCATGTAGATCATCCACTCCCCTCAAGCTTCCTGCTACTGTAATAATTCCCAATGGCAAACCAGCACATTCCCTTGCAACAGCTTTCGCAATTCCTTCCACTCTTCGTGAAAGTGCTATGTCACGTCCAAGTTTCTCCATGAACAAAGTCCAAGCTTCTCCCTTAGAAAGTTGCTTCACTTTGATTTTGTGGTGGCAAGCCATCCGATGACAAACTGTTTCTGATCGAGTTGTCATAATCAGCTTGCATCCTTTCAACGGGACAGGAATTCCCACTTTGTCAAGCTCAAAATTGTTCCACAAATCATCTAAAATCAGAATCTATTTTTGTTTCTTCATTAGTTTTTCTGACAATTTGGCAGCTCTATGTAGATCATCATCTTCACTTGAAAGGTTTAGATCAAGACGTTGAGTAATAAGATTCTGTAATCTATTAATGCTGAAATCTTGAGACACAATCACCCACCAAACATGATCACAAATATCTTGTCCATGTAGAAGCTCATTATGGATATGTTGCAGTATTGTGGATTTACCAACCCCCCATCCCATAAATGCCAATAATTGGGACTTCATTATCCATTAACAAAGACCATATCACCTTCTTATTATCTTCAAATGCTTGACCCACTGGCTTTGTAGAGCTAGTAGGTAATGGAACTCCTCTAGTCTTGTTGCATTTCAGACTTTCAGAAGATCTAGCTCCTGCGCCACCCTGCACTACTGATCTTCCACTATTCTCCACATCCTCCTCCTCCACTGGTTCTGTCCTCACTCTAACCATGTCCAGCGCATCATGCCTATTTACATCATTGTTTACTGATGGAGCACAAGGTTGATCATAACATCTTCCAATGTCGAGACAAAATTGGGATGAATCTCCTCGAGGCTCCAGAAGCTGCACTTGCTCTGTTCTTGGTACAGTCTCAAATGCATCATGCCGAAAAGATCCTTCACAAGTGTTTTCCATGCCATTTTTCGCTTGTAAATGCGACTGAATTCTCTCTTCTCCTGGACCTTGTTCCATGCCCTGAACTCCCACTTGTATCCTTCCAGCTCCCCCCGCCAAATTGCCAAGTACTGCATTGCTCTGTTCCAACCCTCGATCCACTGGTTCTGTCCTCGTTCTGCTCTCGAGTGCTCTCATTCCGGTCGTGCTTACTTCGTCGTTTCCTGCTATTGCATGTGAAGAAATCCTCTCTTCCCCTACTCCGGGTTCTACAACCTGAACTTCTCTTTGTACCCTTCCAATACCTCCTATCATTGTTGAAATTCCACAATAATTAACATTGATTGAACTTGCTGTGATTTTATGTCTTTTGTTGCCACCACAAATAGCTAGAAAGGCTGCTTCTTGAACTTCTTTAGTCACCCCACGACAAATGGCAACATTATGCCCTCTCTCTCCTGATAAATGCCATTTGATCCTTGAAATGGAAGTTCTAATGGCATATGTATGTGGACAAAACTTACACTTCATCCTACCATCAGCCCTTTCTTCAACATAATTCCGAAATGAATCATTTGATCCACCCATTTCAACATAAATCTATTAAAATTTATATGTAGTTTATTGAACAATCATAGGGAAAAAAAAGACGACCATAATTCAGTTAGACTTCTTACTTGTTGAGTATTTAAACCCCTAATTTGACTTTGCAGGGAAGTGTCAAGCCGAGGATTTGAGGCAGTTTGATTTTGCAATCCTTGGACTTGGAGGTTATCCATCTGTGACCTATATAATAAAACCTTTCGATATTTGGTAGTCTCTCTCAAACAGTAAAAATCAATGGTGTATCTAATTATCAAAAAGGTGTTAATACCGTATTAAAACACAACAGCTAGAAGTCAATCAGTACCTCGTAGAGTTGCCAGAGTTTCGAGCCACGAAGTTCTCTTGTTGCATATGTTCTATATCAGGAATTACAGCTGCTTGATCGACTTGTCCTTGATTAGAAAGAAATTGAATCCTGAATCCAAAATCATTCGCAAGCAATATGAAGAATTAAAAACTTATGATTATCTAGCTGGGTTCATGTTCAAGCTATGATGTTACTTTCCTCATTGAAAAACTATTTCTTTTTTTTACAGAAAATACTAAATATGAAAAATTGGATACCGGGGGGCAGGAAAAGAAGGTCCAGGTTGATTGAAGCCACCATGTTGTGAAGTGGTTGCATTCGTTGTCATATAGCCATGTCCCGGCTGAGGTTGATGATTAAAGGAATTATGATGCCTGAAAAATATTCAAATAGTTAAACTAAGAATTTGACAACAAAATGTAAAGATAGGACTGTTATTCTCACTTGGCTGATTTTCTAGTTCCATTATGTGCACAAAAAAAGAGAGCTCAAAAAGACTTGAAAGATCCTTGTCAAATTTGGTCAAGTTTATTGTTTTCATGATTAAAAAAGTGTATATTCAAGGTTAATACCACTGATTCATTGAAGGTTGAGGTCCGGGTAGCATCACAGGCACTTGATTGCTCATTGGTAACTGATAATTAGTCAATTGTTGGTCCCTAAATTAGCAGCACTTGTTGGTAATTTCTTTATACATATGCATAATTGTTAGCTATTAATCCGCTAAGCATTTGATATCATCTTAGCATGGTCCGGGTAGCATGGGATCAAATAAATTAGGATTAGGCTGATACCTATTTTCAAACATAATTAATATTATGTACCTTGATGGAGTTTGAAGCCAATTTGGTTCATTTTGGTTGATCCATGACGATGATGTTCCATCTAAATCTCCCATTGTTGTCTGTTTGTTTAACAATAAACAATTAGAAGATGCTCGAGATAAATCGATACACTAAACTTTTTGTATAATACAAACACTTGCTAATTCAATGGACATTGTAGCAAAATGGAGTAAGCATTAGTACTCACCATGGTTTCAGGAAATGAAGTTGGAAACTGAGTTGTACTATCGTTGATTACATTGTTCTGTCCACCTTGATCATTGCATAATATGGAGCCTTGGTTGCCTGGAACCTCTGGTGGCGGCCTGCTTCCATGGACAGTGACATTATTGCTTTTTGGGAATAATAGGATAAACTGAAGAATAACTAAATTGCAAGCAATCATATTCTTCTGATAAAATATGCTTAAGAATGACGTACGAGAGAAGCTCAAGCTCGAACAGTAGTGATTGAAGATCGAACTCATTCGATGTCAAGTCGATATCATCCTCCATAGAAGATGGTGGGAACCTTTCCATCTGACCAAAAGTAGAAGATGATTAGTACATATATACTGAGGTGAAAAAGGAACAAAAAGCACATAGCAATAAAATATATGTTGTCTTCCCCGTCTCATCTCATCATACCATACGCTATTTTCTTTTCCCACCTCAGTACATACTAGATTTATCATTGTTTTTTCAAACCAATATATATATATATATATATATATATATATATATATATATATATATATATATATAAGAAAAACAAATAAATGGTGAAATTAGGGGTGTTCACGGTTCGGTTCGGTTCGGTTTAGACTTAAAAAACCAACCGAACCGAGTTATGTTAGTTTGGTGAAATATTAACCGACCCGAACCGAAATCCGGTTCAAACCGAACTGGTTCGGTTCGGTTAAATTTGGTTTTTTTGGCAAAAAACCGAGAAACCTAATCTCATCACCAGAAAACTTAAAAATTCAACAAATCATGAAGTTAACACAATCAACAGCAAACTTGAACTTAATATGAAACGAATATTTCTGCCCAACAACAACAACCATGTTTTCACATTGAAGCCATCCTTGTAACCCATGATACATTTATATTAAAATTGTTTCGTAACATAGGAGAACATACACTGATTAAGAAAAAGTTTCAAATTAAATAGCCTCACAAGAGTTCAAAACATTATTCAGGAGAAAATAAACAAAATCTAAAAAGTAGAACTGAACTCTATCCTGCATGCTGTAGATTTGGATTTGTAGATCTGCAAGAATGGAGAAGGATTGCGATAGCTTGCACATAAGTAAAGATAGAAGAGAAGCCCTGCATGTTGTAGATTTGGATTTGTAGATCTGCAAGAATGGAGGAGGATCGCGACAGCTTGCACAAAAGTAAAAGAGAGAAGAGAAGCAAGGGAGATTGAGATGGAGATCTGGGTTTGTGTTCGGCCAGTAGTAAAGAGAGAAGAGAATGCACAAGCACAGATGCAAAGCATTTAAGAACTTGAAAGGAAAAGGAAAAATGAGTTTTGAGGTGGAGAGGTGGTTTGCAATTTGCACAGACGGCGGCTTTTTGTGAAGGCAAGGGAGAGGGTGAGTTATGTTAGGGTTAGGTTAATTAACAATTTATAACCCTGCACAGATGGCGGCTTTTTAGGATATTTTGGTTGGACCGGTTCAGTTTGCCGGTTTTAGTTTTAAAAACCGAAACCAAACCGGACCTGTTAAAATTTATGGTTTTAAAAATCGGTTTAATCAGTTTTTTATCTCAGTTCGGTTTTTTCGGTTAATTTTTCTTCGGTTTTTTCGGTTTTCTCGGTTAATCGGTTTTTTTGAACACCCCTAGGTGAAATGCAACTTATTATTTCTTATAATATAATATTTGATGGGGGTATTTATTATATTATCACAAATTACAAATAAAACGATTATGAGCCCTTCAATAACTAGAAAAATGAATGCGCAATTAAGGGTATAATTGTATTTTCACATATTTATTCCATAGTGTAATTATTCCGATGCCCTTAAAAAAACATAACTAATGTCCGAGGGATGTTTTTGTATTTTCACATTTTTTGTATAGTGTAATTATTGTAAAGTCCCTAAGGTCAATTGTTTTGCATGAGGTAAAGGGGCATTTTAGGTTTTTTAAAATCAGTTTTCATGGAATTATCTTATGGGGTCAAAGGGTGTTCTGGTTTTTCTATAATTAAAAAACAATGTGGTCGTGCAATTGAGAGGCACCTCCCGGTGACTGTTGGTAGCCTTCCATGATGGCTCTGAAGCGTCGCGCTACCCTTTACATGGTGGGCCAGTGCATGTTAGGCTATACTGCACGGAGGAGTTCTAATGACAATTTTTCTCTTCCCCTCTTTTCTCTCTAGTTCACCTCAAAAGGTGTGCTGGCCTTGTAAAGTGGCAAAGTGACATTTGATTTTTTTTCTGATGAGCTTTTATTTTTCGATTTAATCCCCAATCATTTGATTTTAATTCTTTTTTTTAATTTAATTTGATCCTTATTCTTATTATTGTAATTCCTTTTATTTTGAATTCTCTTCTTGATTAATTATTTTTTGGCAATTTCATCCCTTATTGTTTTATTTCATTGAATTTTCATATCAAATTTGGTTTTTATTTTGCTTTTAGGAGTTTTAAAAAGTCTTTTTCCTTAAAAAAACATTAAATTGATTTTTTTTTGTGTTTTTTGATAATTTTGATGTGCTGATGTCAAAAATAAAAAATTCTAAAAAAATATCATTCTCGAGTCAATGGTTTCAAAGCAATAATAATAATCATTTTTATCCTTAAGTTGACTCGATCAATGGTTAACCCGACCTATGGCCGGGACCTTGTCTTGGGTCGACCCCCGCGTCGGGTTTTAAAACTATAATAATAATCATTTTTATCCTTACGTTGCCTCGAGTCAATGGTCAACCTGACATGTGACCTGGGTCTTTCTCGGATCAACCCCCGAGTCAGGTTTTAAGACTATGATAATAATCATTTTTATCCTTGCATTGACTCGAGTCAATGGTCAACCTAATCTATGACCCGGGCTTTACACCAGGTCAATCCCTTAGTCGGGTTTTAAAATTATGATAATATTTATTTTTATATTTACGTTAACTCGGATCAACTCAGGTTAACTCTTGAGGCGTTGTCGAATGCTGATAGAATAGTCCACCTATTAGGGTACAATCCCAAATAGCACTGTCCCCTGATAGCTTATGATCACTCTCTATCCTCTCTAATTCTCTGAATAAGAGGACTTTCCCTTGAAGGTCTTCATCGTAGCCCCTTTGGCTTGTTGGTAAAATTGAAGAACGAGGGGATAGAAGACCCTCCTTCAATGTTACTGATTAGGGTGTAACATTGCCTAAACATCCTGAGTGTAGGTTATTCCTCTAGCATTCTGAAGAATTTGTTGAATGTTGATAGAATAGTCCATCTATTAGAGTGGAGCTGAGATAGACTCGAATTGTAATATCTAAGCATGTCCTTCAAAAAATATTGTAAAGGAAACGAGTATCCAAACTCATACTTGGCCTCTGAGACACGAACATCAAGTCCTTGTAACACAACCAGGTAATCTCCTAGTTATCTGAGCACTCCCGTTGAAAGCATGCAAGCTGATTATGACAACTCAATTAGAAACGGTTTATTATTGGATGACTTGCCAACACAAAATCAAAGTGAAGCCACTTTCCGAGGGAGAAACTTGGACTTTATTCATGGAGAACCTTGGACGTGACATTGCACTTTCACCAGAAGTGGAAGGAATTGCAAAAGTTGTTGCAAGGGAATGTGCTGGTTTGCCACTTTTTTTAAAGGACGTGCTCAAATATTACAATTTGAGTTTGGTGAAGGACATGCTCAGGTATTACAATTTAATATTTGGCTGTAATTAAAAATTTAATTACCCCCATTGTGTTTATTGGTGACCTCTGAGACATGAACACCAGGTTCTTGTAACACAACCAGGTAATCTCCTAGTTATTAGAGATTGGTCTCATTTACTTGGCCAGGAGTAATTGGCACTCTTTCTTGCACTTTAGGATTTGAAACCTTTAGGGTCTCCTATCTTCCCTCCTTCCAGTAGGGGAAGGAGAGGAAGCATTAGTTCTAAACATTTCATTCTTGTCTGTTAGTTAACAATAAACAATTTGAAGATGGACATTGTAGCAAATTGGAGGAATAGCCTGTTTGGGATTGTGGTAACGATTGTTTTTCAAAGTGATTTTTAATCGGAAATATATTTAAATAATATTTTTTAAAATTCATTTTTAATATTAAAATGATTAAAAAAATTAAATAAAAAAATTTAAAATTTTTAAAAACACTGGGTCATTCGCGTTCCCAAACGCTCACTAAGCATGAGTACTCACCATGGTTTCAGGAAATGAAGTTGGAAGCTGAGTTGTTTGTTGAAAACTATCGTTGATCACATTGTTCTGTCCACCTTGATCGTTGCATAATATGGAGCTTTGGTTGTCTGGAACCTCCGGTGGCGGCCTGCTTCCATGGACAGTGACATTATTGTTTTTTTGGGAATAATAGAAAAAAACTGAAGAGTAACTAAATTGCAAGCAATCATCTTTTGATAAAATATGCTTAAGATGACATACAAGAGAAGCTCAGACATATTGAATGTATCTTCTAGTGATTGAATATCGAACTGATTCGATGTCAAGTTGACATCATCCTCCATAGATGATGGTGGAACTCCTTCCATCTAACCACAAGTACAAGATGATTAGTACGTACCGAGGTTTAAAAAGAACAGATAACACAAATCTCTAAATTATCATACTCAAATTCTTTTTATGACTCGAGATCCTAAACTCTAGAATGATCAATAGAAAGAAAGCACGAGAAGGAAGGTAGAGGAGCTGATTGTTTTGATGGGGTGAACAAACCTCTTTCAACTCCTATTTATACATAATTTGGGGAGCAAAACGAATGCAAGATTATTTTTGTTAATTACAAAAATTAATTCCCTCTATTTTAACCCTTAGTTACAAATCATAAAACACACACAAAAATAATAACAGGATATTGTTTTGTTAAAAAAGATTCAGGTAATTACTGATCAAGTTAATTCATTGAATCATTGTAAGAAACAAAAGTGAAAAATATTGAATAAAAACACACCAACAAGATGAAGTATAATTAAACAATTAACCTGGATTCAAGATGCTCTTCCAGTGCTTAAGCAGTAATCAGCAAAAAAAGAGGAGAAATCACAGATCAGAGAAGAATATATGTAATAAAGTTGCAGTGTACAATGAGATGTGGAAAGGAAAATAGGGAATTGTATAAGGAGGTGAGATGTGGAACAGTAGCTAGCTCAATAATATTAATTAATTAATTAATTAATTATTGTATTGTTTGATAGGTAAGAAGGAACCCACCGCTTACCTACCAAACATTAAATCAATACAGATAAATAAATTATCCAAACAAAACCAAAGAATTAATCCATTTAATAAAAAAAGCGTGACTGAATCCATAAACTACATAAATCCTACGACTATTCGGGGAAGAATACTTCAACAGCCAATTGAATTGAACAAAATCTTGTCAAGTCAAACAAAATCTTCTAGAGCTCCATAGCAAGTTTATTAAAATAAATTATCAAATGAAATTAAAAACAAAAATGCTTGTTTTCTCTATTGGTACATGGTAAAAGTCTGAGCATATATTTTTTTTTTTTTTAATAATAGTACTGTTCTTTCTACCGTCAAGAAATCAAGAACGCTAGTTTCATTCAACAAGATTCTAAAGCCTATATTTAGATAAATTAGCAGAAAGGACAAAAATCCTAGTGCAAAAGGCCTATAAATTAGCCCAACAAATCATACCCAGAGAAGCAAAAACCAGAAACAAGCTAGCTCAATTTTTGCTCCTCCTGGCTAAGAAATGCAGCATGCCCACTTGGAATTATACATCATCCAAATTTCAGGGTAAATAATTGGTTGGAATTGTTTTTTGAAGAATCATTTCAAAATTCAAAAATAAAACAGAAAATAGATTGGGAAAATGATTCCAAATATCTTATAAAAAGAACAATGAAATATATTTTTATTTATTTATTTTTTAAACACAAAAGCCAAACCAAATATAAGGGAAGATATTAATGGTGAAAATAAAAAATAAATTTGGAAAATATAAAGTAGACACCAAAATTAGAACTTAGAATCTGACTTAGATTAGGTTTTTAATTGGATCGAATAAAATATTGATATTGTCGTACCCGACATCGCGGCGGCTTTAAAAATAAATCTTTGGAAAGAATGGATTTCTGGCATCCTATTCTTTGATGGAGGAAATGTCTCATTTAAGGAGTCTCCACCTAGTATTACGGTCACTAGGAACCCTAACTGGTTAACAGAGATTCTATGGTACATGACTGATTGTGACTAGGGAAGGTATTAGAACCTCTAGCGCACCCTACCTGAGATAAGCTGCGTTGCTGGTTTTGTCTTAAATTGCTACAAATTTGTTGATTTATGATATGATGGTTTACTTGTAATATTCATGACTATGACGCCAATGAATATTGAATTACGGATACTTCCAACTCTAGCGTTGGTAAATATTACGTAACTATAAATTTAACTCGGTATTTTTATTTCTAACTCTAACATTAGTGAATAAACAAATAAAATAAAATTATTTTTATCCATGCACATATTTTTTTTTTTTTAGGGCTGAGTCCAGCTCAGCCCATATGGGCTGGGCTTGACCCAGCCGGCCCGGTCACTAGCCAGTGAATTAATATACCTGGCCGAGCAAAGCAACACGCGTGTTTGTACACTGTGCAAGTGAATTAATATTCACTTGCACAGTGTGCTGCTTATTAACTGAAACCAAGCGTAAGGCAGAGAAAGCGGCTTACCTGGTTGGCCGGAGGCGACGAAGATGATGGCAATGGAGAAGGCGTGCTGGCTAGACAATACCCTTCTGTTTCCCTTTTCGTTTTCTTTCTTTATGATCGTTCTTTGTTCTTCTGTTTCTGTTGTATCCCTTTCTTTTGCTCTCTGTTCTCTCTCAGCTTTCCATCCCCTGTCTCTTTTTTTTCGTCTCTGGTGCTGGAGATGGAGAAGGCAGGGGTCCCTTTTCCTCCGTGGCCTTCTCTGGCTTTTATAAAGCCAGAGGACGGCCCCTGTTTCTTTGAGAAGAAACAGGGGAATGAAAGTCTGCTACCCTGGTTTCTCTCGGTTCCCCCTGTTCAGGACGAAGAAGATGGTAATAAAGGCATGATGTGCTGCTGGTTGAACGGAAGCTCCCTTTGGTTTTTCTTCTTTTTTTTCGTTTCTCCTCCCCCTCTGTTTTTTCTTCCCTCGGTTTTTTTCTGCTCCCTCTGGGTTTTTTTTTCCTTCCTTTTTTCTCCCCTGTGACCTTTCGTTCTCTGGCTTTTATAGCCAGAGAACAATGCCGTTTCTTCCAGCCATTAATTGCAGGTGTAATGGTGGCAGTGGGCATCCGTTGAAGAAGATGAACAACGCATCCCCACAGACGGCGCCGTTTTGGTGTTAATGGTTATTTGCATTTTGGCCCTTGACGTTTTAAAGGTTTTGTAATTAAGCTCCTAGTTAAATTGTAATTGGACCCCTACATTTATGCGCTTTTTACAAGTTAGTCCTTGGACTTTAATCTGTTGCAATTGTGCCCCCAATTAACCCCAAACTTTGATATTTCTTCAATTAAGTCCATGATTTCATTAATTAAATTAATTCCAAGCTCAATTAAGTCTCAAAGCCTATCAATTCTCCAATTAAACCCTTGATTTGATTAATTAAATTAATTTCAAGCTCAATTAAGTTTCAAAACTTATCAATTTTCCAATTAAGCCCTTGATTTGATTAATTAAACTAGTCAAGAGTTTAATTAAATCTTTAAACTTCCAAATTTCCAATCATGTTGCCCTTAACCCAAACTTTAATTCATTCTTTATTTATTTTATTTTTACTTTTTTTTATCATTTTTTTTTCATCATTTTTTTTATTTTTCAGTAAATAAAATAATAATAATAATTAAAATAAAAGAATAAAAAATTAAATTATGACAGATCTGATCAAATCTAGTTAACTCAATTCAGTTCTTGATGACCTTGTTGAATTTTTAGTATCACGGTTGACCTACTAATCTAGAACATCTTAACATCAAAAGGAATTAAAAAAAATAAAAAAATGATATCTTTCTAATAGAAACAATTGACTATATATCTACGAATAGATACAATATATAATCTATATTTTTTAAAATCAATTCCTGAACCTAGTTGAAGAACTGTGGAAAAAACAGTTTAAGGATTCCAACCTAGCACATGAATGAGGAGAGACTAGTGAGATCATGTTCCATAACTTCGATCATGTCCGATACCAACAACAATATTCCACCATTTTTGAAAGCAAAGGCTTTAAATATTCAAAACAAGGCTCCATGATCATATATTCATGGAGATATACCAATGTAGCTTTTGATGTTTGCCCGTTTGGGATTGCGCTTACGCTTTTAAATGTTTCTTAAATGAATATTTATTTTAAAAATATCAAATTGATAATATTTTTGGATGTATCTCCATTACTCTAAGAGAATGGGGATGAGATAGTTGGCCATTTTCAAGCAACAGAAGATGATAGTTGGCCATTTTCAAGCAGCTTACATCCCTTAACTTGGATAGGAACCCCCAACTTGTGTAGTTCAAAAGCCTTTCATAAATAATCATCTAAAATCAGAACTCATTTCTAATAACGCGTTTTGATGGATAAAATAATAAGAAAAATAATAAAATGTTTCTAAAAAATAAATGAGGTAATAAAAAATAAATTATAATAAAGAATAGTGCAATGAAAATGATAGGACTAAAGGTGCAAGCACCGATTAAAAAACAGTGACGTTACTTTGAAACGGTAATAAGCCTGGTAAACAAATAAAGGTGAAAATTTTAAAATAAATATATTCCAAAACAATAAAATGACCTTAAAGGTTTAGAAGGATAATTGATATAATTTTAAATGAAGATTGAATAAGAAAATCTGGATTGTTGATGAAAAGTCATGAACTAACCAATTTTACATTAGAAATCAGAGCTCTCAATCCAATCGTCAGATCGAGATGAAATTTTGCATGAAGTCTATTAATATGTTTTCATACTTTGATTAAAGATCTCATCCCAATCGAAGTTCGGTAAAAACTAGCTATTTAAGCAGAAACATAATTGCAGGGCAGTTTTGGTCGCCGACTGATTTCTCTCTCTTCCACCGTTGGATCATGTTTATTTTTGGATATGTGGTGCGCCTCGATGTTGCCTTCAATCTGGACGGTGGAGATCGGAAAAACACTCTCCGGCAAGGTGTCATTCATGTTGCATAGTAGCTCGTCAATTTTCAGATTAGTCTGTTGTTTTCATATCTAAGGAGATCCAACCGTTGGATCATTCGGATTTTGAGATATATTTTGCACCACTCTAAGCTCTATAATCTGAACGTTGGATTTGAAAATAGAATCTAAGATAGATCACTCATTACTTTTTGAATATATTGCTAGTTTTGGCAAAATTTAGAAAACTTGATTAAATAAATGTTTTGATGAAATTAGAATTGTGTGGGTGTGTTAGAGTTTATGGTAGATGTAATAGTAAAATATGTTCTTGTTATTAATATTGTTATAAATTAATTGTGTATTCTTTATATGAGAGGAAGAATGATTATGGTGTAAGAATAGAAAGGAACATTGTTATATGAACATGTTGATTGAATAAAAAGCTAACTTGTTGGTTGGATCTGTGAGGTTGAAATAAGGAGAAACTTGTTTGGGGTTTTGGGTATTTGCAGATTGTGAAGTTGGGGATTGTTCTTCCATGGTTTGATTGGAAAAGGAAAAATAATTAACCTAAGCTATGATACCATGTAAGAATCATCAAATCCTTGAAAGGAAAAACAATCAACTCATGGAAGAGATGGATGAACAAACTTCCTATCAGTATTGAATTCTTCTTCTACCACTGTTGTTTTACTAAGGGGGATTATATACATGCATCCTATTCTGTTTGTATTGTAACAAACTGGAAAGAGAAACGTGAAAAACCAAAAAGAGAATTCTACAGCTAATACTAAGGCCAAAAATACAAGTAACAGAAAAAGAGAATGTACAAAACGTGTGTCATCTATCCTCTCGTGCATGTGATGGGAGAGCTGAACGACTAGTCGTCATTCCTCCTTCATTAACAGAAATATTAACAGAAGTATTTGGCAAAGCCTTCCCCGTGATTGGAGCAACCTCACTAATTTATCGACAAAATGGCTAAAATTGTCTTCCTCTTAACCAATCTTTAGCAAATAATCTGAATAAGGTTTTAGCAAAAAGAAAATAATAAATTTGATCTATTACTATCAACTGCCAGAACTCCTGACAAGTAATTACGACCAATTTTTCAACATCCAAGTTCTTGTAATCTCACAAACTCTTGAGACCCAAAACCCAATCAACGGAGAGAACCTTTATTTGTTAAGGCTCCATATACTTTCTCGACAAGAACCGGAGAAGGAGGCTGTGGGGTGTTCGATGGTTGAAAAGGGAACGTCAATTATGTTCTCCGACGGTTTCAACTCATGCATTCAATTCCAGGCAATAGCTGAGATTTCGTAATCTGTATATTGAGTGACTTTTTGGAGAGGGAGGGGCAGCGCGGGAACGAAAAGGAAAGGTAGCAGCCTCAAGCCTCAAGCCTCGCCAAAAGCCCAAGAGTAAAAATCACCAATTATATGAGAATCAAATATCCCCAATCACATGGTCGTATAAAATGCAAATTTACATAATAATAAGTCTAGTAGACTTCTTGATTTTGTGCAACAAGATAGTGTAAATAAAATGTAGCAGTTGAACTCACTTTCCCTCGAAAAGGATCCAGATCCTCTGTCACCAATAACTCCTGGATTCCTAGGTCCAGTTACAACTCTGTTCAACTGTGCAGGTGGACAACAAATTCACAATTCAACGAAAATTTTTAGAAAGCATCCCTCAAACAGGTCGGAAAAAATAACAGAGACAAAAAGATTATAAGCAATAATAGCACAGAATATAGAGAGCATTATCCTGGCAGAAAAATATGATATAATGACAAGAAAAGCTCATCCTAACTTCCCTAGCTAGTGCTTATGATGGCAGTTTCAGGTTTAGAAACCAAAACTCATCCAACAGAAAATGTATGTTCAGTTCATACTCTCTCAGAGGCATTTAATAGAGAATCTTAGCCTTCCTCATTTGATCTTCTCAATGCTAAGGTAGAAGAATACTTCTGACATGTTTACAATGTTTGTTGTGATTTAAATTGACCAGAATTCAAGAATGTTTGAAGAGATGAATTCAGTGGCGATGAAATACCTTACTTTTTTATTGATTTAATTTTCTATTTCTTGTACTATGCTATGGAGATGAATTAATCTTCATTGTGAAAATCTTCTCTCACGCTCCTAAATTCTGACATTTTTGTTAACAATAAGAGATGAAGAGGAGTTGGGTATGGAGGTGAAGGTATAATTAATGCAACCAACAAATGATACAGAATAAGCTCAGATCAAGAGAACAATCGACACAATTGTCCCTTCCACTTTTTGTCTCTCTTCCTTGAACTCATAACTTACCATCTATCCCTTTTACTCAGACAAAACCACCAGGCACTAGTAGAAAACTTCATTTTGATATATATTTTTTTAATTGACAGAAAAAACCACTTTATGTTGTTCATAAAGACAGAAAAAACTTAAAAATACAAATTAAAAATTCTTGAGGAATTGGTTAACCAATCCTTTTAGTTTTTTTTATGTTGTCTATAAAGTCAGAAAAAACTTAAAAATACAGATTAAAAAATCTTGACAAATATAGAAAAATAGGATGAATTTTTATACGAGGAAAATAGATAGAGGTATGAAATTTTATTCTAAATATATCCTTATAAAAATTTCAAAATTCAATAATTCGATTATCATTCTTTTTTAAAATTGTCTTCTCTTTTTTTTTTTTTTAATCTGTATTATATATTTTAAAAGAATAATTTATTGCTAGTTAATGATATAAGATGATTTGTACTAGTGAATAGATATATTATTTTATTAGGTTACCTTAATGATAAATCAATATAGTATCTTTTTTTATTTTTTGGATTTTCATCTTGGAGATACTTAATAAGATGAAAATATAATCTTAATCAAACTTTAAATTATAATTATTTATCTATCGAGTTAAAAAATATATATATGACAATTCAATAGTCTTAAAAAAATAATGAAATAAATAAAAAAAATGAAAAATGTATTTATGTAATTTTAAGCACACTATAAAAAAGAAATATTTCATACTAATAAACGCTCAGATTTAATATCTAACCATGTGTTGGGTTTTATGCTTTCCGTTCTTCCTTCGATTTTTCTTTGATATATGGAATTGGCAATACCAAATCCACCCATTGAGCATCTTTAATCCAACAGCATCATGCAAGTAATTTCAATACTAATTAATAAAAATATCCTCGTTGATTTAAAGAACTATTTCCATCATTCATATCGAAAATAATTATGTTTTGCACATGATTTTTAACAAAAATGATTGACAGAATGATATATTATTGAAAAAGAGCAAATTTAAGGTTACAATCAATTAGTATTCTTACAACGAAAGGATTAACAATACGGGGATGAGATGGTTCCTCAAACTATAACCCAAACATTACAAAGGGACGAAGGACATCCTTTAACGGAGTAATTAACCTCTTCTACGAGGATGATGCTTACCAAAACTTTACGAGGGGACGAAGGACATCCTTTGCATTAGGATGCTCCCACTCCACTACTGTCTCCCACCATTCTTTTGAATTTGCTAGGATTTTTTTAAGAGAAGGGGGAGGGGATGGCTGGCCATTTTCAAGTAACGGAAGACAAATTGACATCCTCTTCAGCTTCTCACAATTCATTACGGTAATCTTTTCAAGAGAATTGTAAATCAGTCTTGCACTGCAAATGCTTTTCAGTTCTGGTAACAAATCCAATCTAAGAGTTCTTAACTTTGGGAGAATGAATTCCGTGATGGAATTGGAGGTGCTGCTTTCTTCATCTGTTGTTCCTATTATCTCCTCCAGTTTCTCACAATCACTAACACTAATCACTTCCAGGTTTACGAGGTTTGGCAGCAACACAAGTGGGAATAACTTCTTCATACTTTTACATCTATAACAATAAAACGCTGCAAGACCAGAAAACATACCATTATGTGATGGCAATCGTGGTGGAGCAGAGCAGAACCAAGAAGATGAAACCAAACTCTCCATGCTATTGCAACCCTCAATGTTGATTTCCTCCAGTTCAGTTGCATTCTCTAATGACAAAACATCACATAAACTTCTTGCATCGATGCATTTACAAACCAGACATTGAATGTCATTTAAGAACTTGACCTGTAAATCTCTATCTCTGTTGATAATCAAATTACTCAACCCAACTATTTTACTTGGAAAATTAACAGTGTATTCCCAAAAATATTTTCCATCCACCATTCCTATTAAAATTGTGTATGTGCTTAATGATTGGGTCACATCCCGAGATCTGAGATACTCCACGAAGTCAGGGAGACCTTCGAAATGGCATTCCAAAGTTTCTAAATTTCTCAAGGATCCTACTTCCTTTCCTTCAACTGTTATCGGAGCATAACTGCCCCCAAAAAACTGTTCTAGTACAAAGACTTGCAGGTGAGAGAGTTTTGGTAATATCCCACTAGGAAACTCCTTTTCACCACATCCATTCATTCTAAGATACCTCAGGTTGGATAGACATTCCATTCCTTGCGGCATCTTTTCAAGCATGGTCCAAGAGAGATCCAACCTCTTCAGTGCCTTGAGCTTCTTTAATGATGGAACGTATCTTAACTTCCAACAACCATTGAGCAATAATGCAGTGAGACTCATCAAATCAGAAACAGACTCTGGCAAATTTTTAATACCTGTGCAAGACAGATCGAGGACCTTGAGCCCATGCAATTGCTTGAAAAATGAATCCGCAATAAATCCCAACCAATGATTTTGACATAGCAATAGAGTTGATAGATAAGGACACCTAGGTGAATGGCTGGAAGGAATTTCTTCGATCTCGTTTTGCATTAGTGAAACTATCGTTAGATTCTCTGTCCACTCCTCTGCATCTGGCAACTCTTTTAATTGTGAACCTGCTTTAACCATGTATTGAGGGCTCTGTAGCAGTACATGGATGGCCATGTCCCTAATCAAGTCATGCATCTTGACATGTCTACTACCATCATACTCCTTTTTAGCACTTTCCAATAGACAGACATTTTCAAGTCTATTAAGCATCGTGTGGCCCTCGTCAAATGCATCTTTCCAACTCCTCATTCCTTTAATTATTCCTTCATCAATCAAATAACCTATCAACCTCTCCCTCTGAATCCTATGATCTTCAGGAAATAATGCACAGTACAAGAGACATTGTTGTAGTGCTAAATCACCTAACCGATCATAACTAAACCTCAATAACTTGAATACTTCCCTAAATTCTGATTCTCTCAATTTCTTCAATGTATTTCTCCACTCATGTAGGTCATCCATTCCCCTCAAGCTTCTTGCCACTGTAATAATTCCCAATGGCAAACCAGCACATTCCCTTGCAATAGCTTTCGCAATTCCTTCGAGTTTTGGTGAAAGTGCTATGTCTCGTCCAAGGTTCTCCATGAACAGAGTCCAAGCTTCTCCCTTAGAAAGTGGCTTCACTTTGATTTTGTGGTGGCAAGCCATCTGATGACAAACCGTTTCTGATCGAGTTGTCATAATCAGCTTGCATCCTTTCAACGGGACAGGAATTCCCACTTTGTATAGCTCAAAATTGTTCCACAAATCATCTAAAATAAGAATCCATTTTTGTTTCTTCATTAGTTCTTCTGATAATTTGGCAGCTCTATGCAGATCATCATCTTCGCTTGAAAGGTCTAGACCAAGACGTTTAGCAATAAGATTTTGCAATCTATTAATGCTGAAATCTTGAGACACAGTCACCCACCAAACATGATCACAAATATCTGGTCTTTGTAGAAGCTCATTATAGATATGTTGTAATATTGTTGTTTTACCAACTCCCCCCATCCCATAAATGCCAATGGTTGGGACTTCATTATCCATTAACAAAGACCATATCACCTTTGTATTCTCTTCAAATGCTTGACCCACTGGCTTTGTAGAGCTAGTAGGTAATGGAACTCCTGCGCCAGCCTGCACTACTGATCTTCCACTATTCTCCACGTACTCCTCCACTGGTTCTGTCCTCACTCTAACCATGTCCAGCGCATCATGCCTATTTACATCATTGTTTACTGATGGAGCACAAGGTTGATCATAACATCTTCCAGTGTCACGACAAAATTGGGATGAATCTCCTCGAGGCTCCAGAAGCTGCACATGCTCTGTTCTTGGTATAGTCTCAAATGCATCATGCCGAAAAGATCCTTCACCAGTGTTTTCCATGCCATTTTCCGCTTGTAGATGCAACTGAATTCTCTCTTCTCCTGGATCTTGTTCCATGCCCTGAACTACCTCTTGTATCCTTCCAGCACCCCCTGCCAAATTGCCACGTACTGCATTACTTTGTTCCAACGCTAGATCCACTGGTTCTATCCTCAGTCTGCTCTCGAGTGCCCCTTCGGAAACTCTATCTTCTTGTGCTCTCATTCCGGTCATGCTTACTACGTCGTTTCCTGCTATTGCATGTGAAGAAATCCTCTCTTCCACTACTCCGGGTTCTACAACTTGAACTTCTCTTTGTACCCTTCCAATACCTCCTCCCATATTTTCATTCTCAATGTTTTGTTCTTGTGGACACGTTGAAATTCCACAATCATTAACATTGATTGATCTTGCTGTGATTTTATGTCTTTTGTTGCCACCACACATAGCTAGAAAGGATGCTTCTTGAACTTCTTTAGTCACCCCACGACAAATGGCAACATTATGCCCTCTCTCTCCTGATAAATGCCATTTGATCCTTGAAATGGAAGTTTTAATGGCATATGTATGTGGACAAAACTTACACTTCATGCTGCCATCAGCCCTATATTCAACATAATTCCAAAACGGATCATTTGATCCAACCATTTCGACCTATAGAAAAAAAAAAAAGGAGTCAAAATAAAGAATAAAAAATCATATCTGGATAGATGAGAAACTACTTCAGTGTTGTTACCCTTATTTTGCTATTACAATTGATAGTTAGTTTATTGCACAATCATAGCGGGGAAAAGACGACGATAATTCAGTTAGACTTCTTACTTGGTGAGTATATAAACCCGTAATTTGACTTTGCAGGGAAGTGTCAAGGCCAGGATTTGAGGCATTTGGCTTAGCAGTTTGATTTTGCAATCCTCGAACTTGGAGGATATCCATCTGTGACCTATATAAAAATGAAGTGATCATTGTTAAAACAATTCAATTAACACAAAAATAAATATCAATATAAAAAAGAAGATTAGAATTCTCCTTATTTATTTTTGTCTAAAAAGCTCTTCATTTAACCTAAATATAATGAGCTTATATATAGGTTAGGCTAAAAATATTATTCTACCATTAATAAATAAAACAAGATAAAATACTAAACATGAAAAATTGGATACCGGGGAGCGGGAAAAGAAGGTCCCGGCTGAGGTTGATGAATATTGGAGTTATGATGCCTGAATAATATTCAAATAGTTAAACTTAGAACTGTTATTCTAACTTGGTTGATTTTCTAGTTACATTATGTGCACACAAAAAAAAAAGAGATAGAGAGCTCAAAAAGACATGAAAGATCCTCGTCAACTTTGGTCAAGTTTATTGTTTTCATGATTAAAAAAGTGTATATTCGAGGTTAATACCATTGATTCAATGGAGGTTGAGGTCCAGGTAGCATCGCAGGCACTTGATTGCTCATAATTGGTAACTGATAATGAGTCCATTGTTGGTCCCTAAATTAGCAACATTTGTTAGTGATTTCTTTATACATTTGCATAATTCTTTGCTATTAATCATTTTAGCTTACCTCAAAGGCATTGATGGTGCGGGTAGCATGGGACTGGCACATTGAGGATCAAATAAATTAGGATTAGGCTGATACCTATATTCAAACATAATGAATTCACTGATAAGTACAAAAACAAGAGGAAGAAGAAGAAGAATAAGTTAAATAATGATTGAAAAACTATTTTTGTTTTACAGAAAATACTAAACATGAAAAATTGGATACCGGGGAGCAGGAAAAGAAGGTCCAGGTTGATTGAAGCCACCATGTTGTGAAGTGGTTGCGTTCGGTGTCATATAGCCATGTCCCGGCTGAGGTTGATGAATAAAGGAATTATGATGCCTTGATGGAGTTCGAGGCCAATTTTATATAAAACTTAATGATAAAAAAATATCATAAAAAATGTCTAAATCTCCCATTGTTGTCTGTTTGTTTAACAATAAACAATTTGAAGATGCTCCAGATAAGAGCATAAAATCTTTTTGTATAATACAAACACTTGCCAATTCAATGGACATTGTAGCACATTGGAGTAAGCATGAGTACTCACCATGGTTTCAGGAAATGAAGTTGGAAACTGAGTTGTGCCATTGTTGATCATATTGTTCTGTCCACCTTGATCATTGCATAATATGGAACCTTGGTTGACTGGAACCTCCGGTGCCGGCCTGCTTCCATGGAATAATAGGATAAACTGATCAAGAATAACTAAATTGCAAGCAATCATGTTCTGATAAAAGATGCTTAAGAATGACGTACGAGAGAAGCTCAAGCTCGGACATTAGTAATTGAAGATCGACCTGATTCCATGTCATGTTGTCAACCTCCTCCATAAAAGATGGTTGGAACCCTTCCATCTGACCAGAAAAGATCAGAAAAGACAAAAAGAAAACTGAGATCTAAAAAGACCAGAAAGCACAGATCAGAAAAGAATATATATATATATATATATTTATATGACTTTCTTGTTTGTTAAAGAAAATATGAAATATAAATGGTGTTGTTAATGATTTAATCCTTTGTCTTTTAAGATAAATTATCATACTCAAATTCTTTATATGACTACACGAGATCCTAAAACTCTAGAATGATAGATAGAAAGATGCAGGCTAACTGTTGAAGGTAGAAGAGCTGATTGTTTTGACGGGGTGAACAAACCTCTTTCAACTCCCTCTATTTATTCATAATTTGGGGAGCAAAACAAATGCAAGATTATTTTTGCTACTTCCAAAAATCAATTCCCTCTATTTTAACCCTTAGTTACACATTATAAAACACACACAAAAATAATAATAGGATATTGTTTTGTTCAAAAAGATTCAAGTAATTACTGATCAAGTTAATTCATTGAATCATTGTAAGAAAAAAAAAAGTTGAAAAATATTGAATAAAAATAAATGGCAGTCCCATTAATTGGAAAAGAAAAGGGTGAATCTAAAATAAGGAGTTAAAAACAGCGAAGAATCTTGAAAAGACGAAAACAATGAATTCAGTATTAATTTAGTATGAACTCTCCACTAGGCATGGATTATAAAATCCGAGAAAAAGATCAATTTATTTATCATGGATTCCTTTAAAGATTCAAACCATATATAGTTACATATATAAAAACAAAAACACCAACAAGATGAAGTACAAATAATTAACCTGGATTCAAGTGCTGGTTCGCTTAAGCAGTAATCAGCCAAAAAAAAAAGAAGAGAAATCACATAAATCTAGTTCGCACTGGTGAGGTGTGGAAAGGAAAAGAGGTAGAAGATGATTAGTACGTCCTGAGGATTAAAAGAGAAGAGAAATCACATATCAGAGAAGATTATTATATGATTTAGAAAAATAATAAAGTTGCAGTAGATTATTGTTTTGTTTGATAGGAAGGAAGTTGCTAGGAAGCAACCCACTACTTTACATACCAAACATTATATTATAATATATAAGAAGTTAACGCGTGGACCACCCCAATTATGAAGCTCAGAAGAAGATGCCTAGAAAAAAATAAAAAGCAAAACCAAACTTGTCAACGAGTAAATCAGATAACTTAGATTATCACATCAAATTTATAATCTCATAAAGTAGATTATAAACTCAACTAGGATTATAATTTTTTTAAAATTATTTTTATTTAATAATATAATACTAAAAATAAATAATTATAAAATTAAATACCAACCCAATATATATATATATATATATATATGCTAATTCCCAAATATAAAATAGATAAAAAAAAAAACAAATTAAAAAAAATGATAAAACAAAGGAAAGGAAAGGAAAAAAACAAAAGAAGCAAAATAATATAAATTATTATTGTAATTCATAGTGAAATGGGTGTGGGTTAATAGTGATTCTCCCATATTTTTTAGTTTTTCTTTTAATTAATAAACAAAAAAATATTCCACCAAACCTGAAAACTAGTATAATTTGAGATATTTTAATAAACATATAAATCACGTTAATTTTATAAAAAAATAAAATAAAAATTAATAAATTACAAAGCTGAATTATAAACCAGTCTTTAATAAAATAAGCAAAAACATTTTTTTTAAAATAAAAAAAAGGCAAAACACCTTGAATTACGTAATATTGTAATTTACAATGAAATAGGTGTGGTCCGTGTGGATATAGAGTGATTCTCCCAAGTCTCTTAGCTTTTCTTTTAATGAAAATTAATAACCGTATAATATCTTCCTTGTGGATGCTCTATCGTTGCTAAATTAAAACATTTTTTTTATCTATAACTATGTGAAATTTTTTTTAAAATAAAAATATTTAAAAAGATAATATTAAAAAAAACATGGTTATTTTAGTTTTTTTTAATAAATACCATCGTTTTAGTTTTTATAAATAAATAATATGATGTGGTTTAGTTTTTTACTCACGTTAATCAGTTAATATGTGAGTAAACCAGTAAACTAAACTTTGGAATACCTCTCTTAACTATTCGTAAGCTTTCTATTTGTTCTCAGTAATCAAAATATTTTTTTTATTTTTAATATTAATATATCAAAAAATATTAATTTAATATTTTTTTAAATAAACAGATTTTTAAATGCACTCAAACATAATTTTAAGTAAAAAACAAATTATATTTTGATTGCGGGCATAACAATCTTGGCAGTACCGTTGTTGTTTGGACTTTGAGAATGATAAAACAAAAGAGTTGGAATAATTGGAAATCCGAACAATTTGGCTGCCCATCACTGTATTAGCCATTCCTTTCCTTGCCTGTTCTCCTTTTTCTTTTTTTTCTTTCTTTTTTTTTAAAAATTTTTTTAAAATTTTTTAATATTTTTTTAATATTTTTTAAATGCACTCAAATATAAAAATATTAAAAAAAAAATTTAATATTTTTTTAATATTTTTTTAAAATAAAAAGATTTTTAAATGCACTCAAATATAATTATGAGTATAAAAACAAATATATATTTTAATTGCGGGCATAACAATCTTGGCAGTGATAAAACAAAAGAGTTGGAATAATTTGAAATCTGAACAATTTGGCTACCCTTCACTGTATTAATTAGCCATTCCTTTCCTTGCCTGGTCTCCTTCTTTTTTTCTCTCTGGCGCAATTGCCAACAAATACCCCTTTTCCTAAAGGAAGCAGCCCTCCTTTTTCATCACGTCTCCATGATCCCCGTGTGTCAAAAACCTAAATTTTAGGACTTCTTAGGCAGCCACGTACATGCTTTAGGAGTTCTTTTTTCGAAATCCTCATTAGAGGCTAATTTGTAGCCCTTTAAGATACCTTTCCAACGCGTCAAGAATCACAGCAATCTGACATGTGAGTGGAAAGTTGTGATTAAAATACTTGAAGTGTATCCAGGCTGTTTCTAAAAAAAAATAACATAACTATTTTTATTTTTTAGTGTATCCAGGCTGGTTCCAAGTGAATTTCACGACTCTTTGAATTTGATTGGGCCTTGACTTGCTCTTCTATAAACTCTGAAATCAAACATAAAAACCTGTTTAAGAGTATTAATTTAAGGATGTTTGGGAGTGCAGTATTAATAATTATTTTAAAAAATTTTTTTTTTTTATAAATGAATTAAAATAATATTTTATTATTAGTTTTTAAAAAATATTTTTAATATCAACAAATTAAAACGATTTAAAAATATAAAATAAATTAATTTAATTTAAAATAAAAAATTTAATTTTTTAAAATATTTTTAAAACATAAAAACAAACTAGATAATGATAAAATATACTTTCATACGCTTATCAAAACCAGAGGGAGCTTCACTGCAGTAGAAAACTTCAACATAGCTTGATTTGCTATCCAATCTGCACACCAGTTGGATAGCAATTTCTTGTCATAACATTTACCAGTGTAAAATCTTTTTACTTATTTTTAGTTTTAATATCAAATTCAGTCTTGAATATTTATCTTCAAAATTTAAATATCAAATTTGACGTTCAAAATTTCACTTATTTTTAATCAATTAGATTGAACAAAATCTTGTTAAGTCAAGCATCAACTCTACATTGAATTGTTTTTTCTTCTTAGACTACAAGAGCTCCATAACAAGCTTATTGAAATAAATTATCAAATGAAATTAAAAACAAAAATGCTTTATAAAAAAAAAAAAAACAGAGAGACATCTACCTTGTTTTCTCTATTGGTAAGAGTCTGAACATAAAAAAGCTTAATGATTTTTAACAAAAATGATTGAAAGAATGATATATTATTGAATATGAGCAAATTTAAGGTTACAATCAATTAGTATTCTTGCAACGGAAGGATTACAAAGGGACGAAGGACATCCTTTGCATTAGGATGCTCCCACTCCACTACTGTCTCCCACCATTCTTTTGGCTTTGCTCGGATTTTTTTAAGAGGAGGGGGAGGAGATGGCTGGCCATTTTCAAGCAACGGGAGACAAATTGGCATCCTCTTCAGCTTCTCACAACGCGTTACATCAATATCTTCAAGAGAATTGCAAATCACTTTTGCACTGCAAATGCTTTTCAGTTCTGGTAACATATACAATTCCAGAGTTCTTAACTTTGGGAGAATATTACCCTTGATGGAATTGGAGGTGCTGCTTTCTTCATCTGTTGTTCCTATTATCTCCTCCATTTTCTCACAGTTATTAACACTAATCACTTCCAGGTTTACGAGGTTTGGCAGCAACACAAGTGGGAACAACTTCTTCATACTTTCACATCCACCACAATAAAACGCTTTAAGACCAGAAAACATACCATTATATGATGGCAATGGTGGTGGAGCAGAGCAGAACCAAGAAGATGAAACCAAGCTCTCCATGTTATTGCAATCCTGAATGCTGATTTCCTCCAGTTCAGTTGCATTCTCTAATGACAAAACATCACATAAACTTCTTGCATCCATGCATTTACAAACCAGTCCTTGAATGCCATTTAAGCTTGACCTGAAAATCTCCATCTCCGTTGATACTCAAATTACCCAACCAAACTGTTTTACTTGGAAAATCATCAATGTCAAACCAATAATTTAAATCCACCATTCCTACTAAAATTGTATATGTGCTTAATGATTGAATCCCATCCTAAGATCTGAGATACTCCACAAAGTCAGAGAGACCTTCGAAATGGCATTCCAAAGTTTCTAAATTTCTCAAGGATCCTATTTAGTTAAATTTTAAATTTTAAGTTTTTTAAAATAAACACGGTTTAACAATTATTTTCTTATCTTTAACTAAACTTTGAAGTGTGTAAACTTTCACACTCTGTGTGTGTGTATATTATTCAACCAAAAAATTGCTTGTGACATATATGTGGCGAGCTTCAAAGACTAATAAATATTTAGAAATAAATAAATATAAGCTACGTACGTACCAATATTTAATTTAAGTAACATCAAAGACTAATAATTGAGCTTTTGATATTAAAAGGGTGTATGTTGTTACTCTCTGCCTAGTTGATGAGGCAAATTAAGATCAGGTCTTCTATCTCCACTACTCCCTGCTAACTCTTTGCCTCATATCTTAAGTTATATCTATCAAGTTTGCTTAATTAAGATGGAATATTTATGACTTTTATATGTATTAAATCAATATAATTGTTTTGACTTATCATGATAAACATGAAGTCATCATATTATAAAACCAAAAATCAATGGTGTATCTAATTATCAAAAAGGTGTAAATATTGCTAGGAAGTTAACGTGTGGACCACCCTAAT
>Ga0325403_1000163_pt1 | contig 38721 bp, 16 predicted proteins | sample PopdelMetagenome_19_FD_205665 | JGI IMG/M metagenome (GOLD analysis project Ga0325403, IMG submission 205665) | Populus deltoides microbial communities from Bellville, Georgia, United States - Xylem-PdKOR-R4 | ecosystem: Host-associated > Plants > Phyllosphere > Stem > Wood/Secondary xylem... | reverse complement strand
AACATTAACTAGATCTCCCTGAAGTTTAAATCAAGAAGCCTGGATTAATTGATTCGGCTTTCTAAATAATTCAAAAATAAATTTAGTCCGAGTTAGGTTCCCAGTTAATCCATGAGATAAAGTTTGATAATTACATCTAATTTTTTTAAAAAATAGCTAAGATAAATTTAAAAATACAAACTAAAGTTCTTGGCTTTATGTATTTTTATTTAGATTAAAGAAACTCCCTCTCTCTCTTGTGCACTCGTAAGATTTCATTATTTAGACAAAGTTTATTACTTGGAATAACTAAGCGGATTAAACTTAGTTGGTTTATAATATTAATAGTCATTAGAGATTTATCTGTTTGTTAATTTTAGGATCCATGATGATTAATTGAGGTGCGCACAAACTGGTTCGGATACTTCATATAAATAAAAATAAAAACTTAGCTGGTTTATCTATATAGTTTTAGTTATAAAATTTAAATTGGTTGGTTGTCCCATGTCTTAATTGATTTGAGTGGAAAAAAATAATAATTAGAAATTTAGGTCGACTCTCAATCCATTTGTTATGGGTGTAAAACACGGCCTTTTATTTATTTATTTTTTTTTAAAAATTAGATTAATCTCTAATTTAATTATTTTTTAATTTAGATTTTATTCCAAGTTATACACACACACACACAATTATTCTATGATGTCTACGCTTATTCTTTAACGTGAACAAGGCACGATCAGTTTTTTCTTTGCCCGAATTGCCCTTTTTTTTAATAAAGAAAAGGAAAAGGAAAAGGAAAAGGAAAAGTGGAGAGACAAATTATGGAAAATGACAACCAAACACCTTTCACGATTATGATGGAACAGAATTAAAAGTGTGGTGAATCTCACCTGGTCAGTGTGTTAATATGTTTTTTTTTAAATGTTTATTAATTAAAAATATATTAAAATAGTGTTTTTTATTTTTTATTTTTTATATCAATATATCAAAATTATTTTTAAATATTTAAAAAATATTAATTTAAAATTTTTTATTTTTTATATCAACATATGCATTGTATTAAACAATCACTTAATTTTTTAAAATGAGAATTTGATTTTTTTTTCAAATGTTCTTTTTAAGGCATTATTTCATCAATTATTGCATGAATTTGACCTCCTCGCGTTGATTTTTTTTATTAACTATTTAAATTTAAGCTGGTGTATTAATGGATTTTGTTTCTACTGTAAGATTTATATCGTTAAATTCTATATTAAAAAAAATTATCATAAATCATCGTTTTTTCTGATTTTTTTTCTAGAAAGTAACTTGACGTGGCAAAATAAAAAACACAAAATTATGAAAAAAACTTTTAAGAGATTTTTAAAAATAATTTTTAATTAAAAATATATTAAAATATTTTATTTTTATTTTTTAAAATTTATTTTTAATATCATCACATCAAAACAATTTAATTTTTTTAATTAATTTAAAATTAAAAAAAAATAATTGTTTTAAAAAACAGTTAAACTGCAATGATAAACAGTGCTTAATTATTCAAACCACGACAACGGGCCCACCCATGTGAGCAATTATTGACCTTGCAATAAAAAGCTACCTAATAATTAACACGGTTTCGATGTAATTTTCAAATCATCAATGGTCAAGATCATCGAACTTGATGACGACACGTACTCAAAGTGGGACCATATTAGGTAACCGAGCACCCGGTTGGGAGTGTTGTACACATGGCGTGCTGGTGGGTAGGATGAAAACATGATCATAGATTGATGATATCTGCCATATCTTGCCAACCACAAGGAATACATCCTAATCATTCCGTCTAATCTCATTATAATTAAAGATAGAATACACGTACTATATATTTATAAAAACAATTTATTTTTAAATGTTAGCTTTTAAAATTAAAAATAAAAAAGGTTCAGAGAAAATTAATTATTTTTATCGCTAGATCAGCCTCTTAAAATTAAAAATTAAATATTTAAAGCAATATTTCTTTTTTATCTTATCACCATTTTTCATACACTGAACATTATTTTTTTTTACCAGGACCTATAACATATTTTGTGATCAAGAAAAATATACAAATTCTCTTTAAATTTAAATATAAAATCATGATGTGAGAAGTAAATTGAATTAGGCAGTTGGCCAATCTAAAAAAATACTACTGGAAAATACTGCAAGCTGCCCTTTCCATCCATCTTTACTGCTCACTGCATGTTACGGGTGATTATTTTTTATTTGATTTTTATATAAAAAATAATTAAATTAATTTTTTAATAAAAAACCAAAATTGAATCAAAATTAGTTCAAATTGATTAATTTTAGTTTAGTTTAGGTTTTTAGAATAAAAACCAGTTCAAATCGGTTTGGTTCGATTTTTTTCTGGTTTGTATCAGTTTTTTTCTGGTTTTTTTCCAGTTTGGGTTCGATTCAGTTTTTTCAATTTCGGACTTATAAAACCAAATCAAACCGGTTGGTCTTTTTAAAATTCTAATCGATTTTTTTCACGTTCAGCCTATCCCATCTCTAATAATTAATTCGGGTGGTTAGAGAAGTTTATTTTTAACTTTGATCCAGCGAATCCAATTTTTTTTATATACATATAAACTTAATTTGTGAATAGTAATAAAAAACAAATGCTTTTATAATTAAAAAAACTATCAATTTATTTTTTCTAGATATTTTCCATGGTTTTCATTAAAATCATATAGAAATATTATTTTTTATAAGTCTAAAGATAATTTGAAATGTACTTTTTAAATATATAGAAACTTAATAACTGTATTATAAAATAGTAACTAAATAATTAACAAAATCATCCAAAATTGGTGGTTCGTGCCTTACCTTGTGGACAATTCGTGGCATTTTTAATATATAGTTGGTGTCATCGTCCTGCTTATTAAATAATTAACAAAAGAACAAAGTAATTACAATGTTTTTGTCCGTATGCCAAAAACCTAGTTATATCCTTAAATTCTCAAAAATCTCGAGGCTACTTAATTTTTCCAGTCTTCTGACTTCCTAACTGCAGCTAACATCATGGCTGTGTTTTTAATTTTATTATGAACGTTGCTTCACGATCATGGCTGAATTTATAGATAAAATATGTTAAAATGTAATAGTTATAAATACACGTCAATTTAATAATCTTGTCTGACATATTATTTGTATAAATCAATTAATTTAAGACTTAAGTCTTACAACTGCAGGCAACGGCGGAGGCAAGAATTTTTCCTATCCTGGGTATTAAATAAATATGGGAGTTTAGGCTCAGTGTTGGAGGAAGAGTTAGGCCCATGTCGTTTGCCAAAACGCAAGCAAACGACAAATTCTTCAGAAGAAAAGGAGAAGGACATCATTCAGTGCCTTGAGTTGTCTGGAAAAGAGCCCGGCACTGCACGGGGTTTGGGTCCTATGGGTCCAATATTTCTCTATTTTTTAGGTGTTGTTTCGCTTTTAAAATTAAACACGTAACAACATTAAATAAACTATTTAACTGAAAGAAATTATTTGACAATGATTGATCATAAAAAAATAAATATTTGTAAATATTATAGAAAAATATCGTACCGGTATTTTTTTAAAATTTTATTTGATAATAAAATAAAAATTAAATAAATAAATTTTTAAAAATAATAAAAAACTTTATTCAAAGTTAATTTTTTTTATTAACGTTATTGTCCGGGTCAACTTGTGCACACCTCGATTAATTTTATGAGTTTTGAAGTTAATAATTATATAAATTTTTAGTAATTATAAGATTTATAAAACTCGAACATTTAATTTTCAGAGAGTAAACTAATAGTCTAGTCAATTAAGTTATAATCCTAGGGTTAATTTAGCTGCAAGATTAGAATAGGTATGTAAAAAATAAATTGAGTAAAATTAATCTCAATTTTAAAATTAGAATTAAAATTAGACAAAAATGTTTTTTTTTAAAAGCAATATCATTAAAAAAAAGTTTCGAGAATATTCAATCAACCTGCTGTTATGCTCGTGACAAGAAATATAAGATTCGGATAACCCGTTAACCACGTTAGAAAATGAATTGTGTTGTTATTTATTTAAACAGGAGATTCTAGGCTGTGTAAATGGGAAAATGCCGGTGTTTTTACAGGAGAGAGCGACGTTTTCTCTTTTGGGACAGTGTGTTTTGTATGGCAGAGGCAATGGGAAAATGTTGAGGGATGGAATGGAAGAGGGTGATTGATCCAGTGATGAATTGCCTGGAAGTGTTTGGAGGAAGCAATGGAGGGACGAGTTGAGGGTGTGATAAACTTGATGGGATTGTTCAAAAGATGGGCTCTGTATTTGGTTGGTGTGTGACTCCTTTGAAGAATATGGTACAGGCATAGATTGGGTTCCGAAGCTGCATCACTTACATTCGAATGGGCAGATAGTTTCTCATTGTGATGTCCACGGATGTAAGTCATGATTGCTTCTACCATGCGATATTCAGTTTTTGTTTGTACTTGGTAGTGGTGCTAATGGAATTTAGAATTGGAACAGTCTCTTTTGGGACAGTCTTTATAGAATTGGAAGAACTTTTTGATTCTTTAATGGGTGAAAAATGTACCTTCCTCCTCATGGCCTGATTTTGTCCACTGATTGAGTTATCCTCTGCTTGAGTTGCTTGTGGAATTTTAATGAACAATTAACCTGTTGAACCTGCATATGATGTTTCATTTCCCAACTGGGGCCACAATTGATGCCTCGATATTCTGAATCTTCTGCTGTCATGAGTTTTTGGAACAATGTTTATTGTTCATTCCTCATCATTTTGATTATCTTTTTAATTTTACTTTGAAGGTCGCAATCATGTGTGGAATATAAGGAGAATGCTGCGCTGCGCAGGCATTCTATACGGTCAAGTTTAGCTGTTGATCATCTTTTGGGAATTTTGATTGGCTCGGCACTCTTACTTCATGCTGAATCTGTTCGCTTATGGATTTTGACCTTTGCCAATGTCATTACCAATGAGTTGTTGCGCTCAGGTTGTGTGTGGTTGATGGGAGTACCAGCAGGTTTCAAGTTGAATACAGAACTGGCAGGAGTTCCTGGCGTGATTTCTCTAAATGCAATACAAATATGGCCTACCCTTTGGATCTTAATTGATTTCCTCTTCATTTATTTCATTGAGGGACTTGGTCTACTGGGGATTCTTTTTGGAGCAACTATTCCTGCTGCTTTGATCATAGATATGGTTTCCCTAGCAACGTTGTACGTGTCAACTCTTCACTGGGCAATCTCAGTCTTGTATTCCCGGCAAATACAAGCTTTAGCAGCTCTGTGACATCTTTTCAGGTAAAAATTGACCATCCCTTGAAGATTCTATCTACAATTATAATTCAAAATTAGTCTCTGTCAAATAAACTACCGCTCGTGTTGTGTAATTGATTATGACGTGAGTTATGCTACGGGGATGTCATATGACCGACAACAAAGTTGCTTTGGATCCTTGATTTCCACATGCTCATGCATGCACATTCCTGATATGTTTGTTTTGAAGATGAATTTGTTGCCTTTGACATCTTGACACTTTGATGGAACAGATTTGTGAATCCATGAAAAAAATGTGCCACTTTATAGATCAGAACAAGAAATCTCACTTGAATTATCTGCAATTCAAGGATCTTAGAAATAGGCCAATTTAAATGGTCGACAAAGAGATTCAAGTAACTGAGTGTTCTAGGAAAAAGGGCTCTGGTTGTCTTTTTACAGTCAGAGCTGTGTTTCAATATTACAATTTTAATGAACAATTTTTTCTTTATAATTTTAAGGAAAGGCTGACGATTAGCTTCCATTGCAAGAAAGATTTCATGTTACATGTAATGAGACTATTAAATTTGGGGATTGGGTTAGTGGATATTATATTCTAATGAAATAGATAATTCTTGATAACCTTGGTAATGTTCCAATACTTTTTAGAACAGAATTTAGAAGAAAAAACTCTTGCTTATCTATCTGTGCTTCAGTGTTAGATTTAGCGACTGTAATCAGGGAACTCTTGATGTATTTGATATTATGTGTATGGTTAACCATGTTGCTCTCGGAGTTCCTCAGCTGTTGACAGTGGTCGAGAGTGGAATCCTCGTCGTCAGAGATTAGATAGCTTTCACTACACAGTGAGGCAGCATATTGTGGGTTCCCTTCTGTTCACTCCGCTTTTACTTCTGTTACCAACTTCTGTTTTCTATATTTTCTTCACCATTTTGAGCACAGCCATTGCTCTTACTTGTTTATTGATTGAAGTCACAATATCTATGATTCATAACACACCATATATTAAAATTTTCATTTGGTTGGCGAGACGGAGAAGATGTCCCTTTGGGGCAAGTTTTGAGATTGCCTCTTGTCAGAATGATTCTCTGGAGCTTGCATGTCATGACAGAGCCTGTTCTTCATCTGAAAAGTCATATCTTAAGAATGATAGGGGCAAAAATAGATCGAGCATTATGGTCTCCATCCTCCACAGCAACTTTTTGAGTATAAGTGAGTCCTCACTCTATTTTTCATCTAATTGTTTTACTTTCACCTGATGCCTTTGCATTATGGGCAGCAGCAGGGATGTCTTTGCATTTTCAATTGGAATGGGAGGATTGGATTAGAATGCTATATACTGTCGGCTTATTTTGAGAATTGTGTGGTCGTTCTATTCAGGATGGAGCTGTCTAGTAGGTGAACCAAGTAAAGCTCGGAAAAAAGCCCAATTAAGGATTCCTGGGGGAAAAAAAGAAAGTTCATATAGGAACCCTAAAATTCCAAAACGAAGAACGGCAAATGGGAAAAAAAATTGTTCTTTCTTTTGCTTTTTATTTTTTAAAAAATTATAAGACCCAATCAGAGAATATCAACATATCGTTACAATCCAAGATTCAAGTAGCGAGTAAAAAAACAATAGCCCGAGTCAATTCAAAATTTTTTTTATTCAAAAATTATCACTAAAATGATATTATGTTTTTGTTATTATATATTAAGTAAAAAATAATTACTCGAAAAATTTCTTTTAAAAAAATTATCACTGTTTTGGTTAACCTAACTCAGGGCAGGTCATAAACCGGCAAGTTGGCTATTCACGAGTTTGGCTACTAGGGATCAAACTTGCATGCATAGGCATAAACAAGCATATAATTAATCTTAACATAATATAGATTAATAATAATAATAATAATCCAGCATACGTGGGCACTCATGCGGCGAGAAGCATGAGAAAATGCAGGCCTTCCACTTATTCAAGAATTAATGGTAAAAAATAAAAGAATTCAATTATTAAATATAAACAAACATGGAACAAGAATTGAGAAAGAGGTTCAATGAACAAGTATTGTAATTTGTTCCCATTTTTTTTTTTTAAATTCACTCCGATCTTTAACAAGAAACAAGAAACAAGAAAACAAGAAAACAAGAAACAAGTGGAGTACTATAATTGACTCTTGAGCCTATCACGATAATTTTATTAAATTACAATGGTCGATACGTATAAGATATATAGATGCATTTTTCCATTAAAAAAATAGATAGATGAAGTTCCTAGTGTCTTGATGAATGGTATCCACTAATAATTTGATTTCCAAATTAATTTCAACAAGAATAATAATCCTCCGTCAATCGATTTTGACCCACCAACCCTAAAAAAAAAATGTTAGTTGAAAGCTGACTGTTCTATAAGCAATTTTTTAATCACATGTTTATACATAATTTATTTGTTTTAGCGGTGTGAACGGGTTGTTTAAAATATATTTGGATTGTTTTCATATATTAATATTAAAAATAAATTTTAAAAAATATAAAAATATCATTTTAATATATTTTTAAATAAAAAATATTATAAAAAATAATTATTACCGTAATACTAAACACTTCCTAACAATTTTAATATTTGAAAAGTCCCACCAGTCTTTGCTAGATTCTAAAGTACGTGGAAATCCAAAAATTACTCTTTAGTGAATTTAATAATAATGAAGGAACGATGTTCAAATAAAATAGTAATGGAAGAACAAAAGAAGTAGACAAGAATGCTTGGTGTAAAATACCTGTCAAATCCCTTTTTTTATGTATAATTTTTATTCAAAATAACGTTATTTCAATATTGTTTTCATTTTTTTTCAAAATAATATGGTTTCTATTTGAAAAACCGAAACAATTAACTTGTTTTGTTTTGTTTTATTTTTTTTTATATAAAATAAACTAGAAACATTAATTTGGAATAAATTAAACAAATTATATATAGCTGACAATTGACATCGGTACGAGGAATATGACAGTTACCTTGGGATATTCGTGAAAATATTCCTTTTCATAATGCAGCCTGCGTGTGATGCACGTTGTGTTTCCCAGCCATGAGTGAAAAACAAAGTTTGTGAGATATTGGCCATGTAACATGCTGGCTTTCCTGTGAAAGGGACAAAGTGACCATTGGTAACCATCGATGGAAAGCTACAGACATCATGCATCCCTTCCCACTATGAATCTCATGCAGCAGAAAACCTTTTTTGAAATCAATACCTGCCGCACTAAGGAAAGAAGTTGTTTTTTTTTTTATTAGTTCCCTTGACTTTCTTTCAGTATCTTGCGAGAAACAAATATTGATAATAATAAAAAACTCTCAAGAAAGTGCCATGTAGTTTATGAAAATTGGATATAAAGCTAACATGATTTGATACTTGTGCAAGAGATTACGCCAAATGTTACATTGGTCACAGCATGAAATCCCCTTCGGAATGCGATGTTAATAACAGGGAAAAGCTCATCATCTGCTGGATTTTATCAAACTTTCATTGTATATATATATATTTGGATATCAGACATCGATCAAGTGGAGATTACAGAAATATATAGCTATGTCTAAGAACAGAGACTAAAAGCCAAGAAAAAGAGAGGGTGCATGCTCCTTTCATCATATGGAAACATTATTAATTAGAAAACCAAAATCTGATCCACGCAGCAACCAAGAAGTTGGATTCGGAGAGAATTATCTGAGAAGCTTGCTTTCACCATCTTCTCTTCTCGATCCCACCTTGCTTGATTATGCAGTACTCCTCCTGTTCATGGGGGTATTGGACTTGTTGCCATGCTTGTTGTGGCGTAGAATTACTAAGCTTGTGGGATGGTGTTTCTGGTTTAGATCATCAGTGATCATGACTTCTCGCTTTTGAACCTCCAAGGGAAGAGCAATACTTTTCTGGGCGGTGGTGCCGGTGTCTACTTTCACAGATTGTGGACGAGGAGGGTAGAAGAAATCTGTAGGGAAGAATTTGTATTGAAGGCCAGCCATGGAATCAAGAAACTTGATGGTTGTTGAGAGCGAAGGAACTTGAAATCTTGGCAGGAAGTGGTTCCCTCGGCTGTCATATTTATAGAGAGGGAGGGGAGCTGTAATGTGAAAGCATTTTACATTGTGTTTGGTATTGCGGTAGCTGTTGTGGTTATGATTTGAAAAAAATTGTTTTATAAAAAGTATTTTTAATTAAGATTGGTTTGAAAAAATAGATGTTCGGTTAAAACTGTGGTTGAAATTGAGGTTAAAGAAAAAATAGTTTAATGTGTTTGGTTAAAAGTGCTTTTGAAATTGAGGTTATAAAATAATTTTAAAAAATATATATTAATATTGATGGTTTTTAATTTAAATATTGTGGATTTAACTATTGTTATTATATCATGAAATAAATCATACTTTATATATATAAAAAAATTATTGTTCCATTAAACTATCTACAATTCCATTACGTACAAAATTCATCCGACAAGAACTATAAAATTAGGTAAAATATTATCAGAAATAAAATTGAGATTATAGTACAAGTAAATTTAATTCACCTTAAAATAATTTAAAAAAAAAATAAAAAAAAATTATTATTCACGTTCAGTGCGAGTGAAATTAATTGACTTTACTAATTATTAAAAAAAAACTTATTCAGTGAACAGTGAAGCATGATTTTTTTTTTTAAAAGATGCAGGAAGCAACTCCTAGCTGCTTTTTTTTTTCTTGTGTTTCAAACACAGTATTTTATGAGCCCATGTATAATAATAAGTATTTATTAATTAACCAAACAACTTGTATAATTTGATCGTAAAAATTATGGATACCACCACGTAGCCGGGTTCTTAGTACTTGGCATATTAGTCTGGTGTGCTGAGAAACCAACATTTACTTCGAATTTTAAGGAAATTGTCTATTTGTGTCCGTATTTTTTTTGTGTTTCCTTTTATTCATATTCAATGTGTTCCTCCCAATGTGGATTTTAATAAAACTAATCGATCCGGCGTAGTTTCAATCGGTGGTTTTTTTGGTTTTTAAAATCTAAAATCAAAACAAAATTGGATTGGATTTTTTTAAAATTTTGAAATTAAAATTATTCAAAAATTGAAAAAAATAATTTAATTAATTTTGGATCTATTTTTAATTCGGATCGATTTTTAGGGACGTTCCTGATATTTTCTCACTCCAAATCAAATTTATACTCCCTTTTTATATGATGGTATGACTCAGTGATGTTCATGTGAGGGATGTCTGCTTCCTGGAGAAGGTCAAGACGGTACCTGATGGGCTAGGCCCATTTTTATTCCCTAACTCGAGTCCAAATCCAAGTAAACCGGGCTTAACAAACGTCTGGGCCGGTTTGGTTGCAAGGACCTACTGGGCCTAACAGGATAAGGTCTTTGTCCAATTCGTACCCAACATCAGAGACATGAACAGAAAACCCTAGCCCATCTCAACGAGACATCTCTCGCCCCTTTCCTCTCAAAACCCCCCAAAACCCTAACCCTATAAATCCGCATTTCCACCTCTAAACCCTTCTCCTTCGCTAGCCTCCGTCAAAAACCCTTGAAGCCACAAACTCAGACACTCCCGGTTTCCACCATGTCTGAAGTCGAGCTTTCTCGTTCCGAGAAGAAAAAACACAAGAAAAAAACCCAAGAAACTGAAACAGAGACGAACCCTACAGACACAGTCAAAGATTTCATGATCAAACCTCAGAACTTCACCCCAACAATAGACACTTCACAGTGGCCAATTCTTTTGAAAAACTACGACAGACTTAATGTGCGAACTGGACACTACACTCCACTTCCATGTGGTCACTCACCTCTCAAGCGTCCACTTGCTGAATACATCAGGTATGGTGTTATGAATCTTGATAAACCAGCAAACCCATCATCACATGAAGTTGTTGCTTGGATTAAGAGGATTTTACGTGTCGAAAAAACTGGTCATAGTGGTACTTTAGACCCTAAAGTTACTGGTAATTTAATTGTTTGCATTGATAGAGCTACTAGACTTGTTAAATCTCAACAAGGTGCTGGGAAAGAGTATGTTTGTATTGCTAGATTGCATGATAAGATTGCTGATGTTACGAAAGTAGCCAGAGCATTAGAGACGCTTACTGGAGCGGTTTTTCAGAGGCCGCCCTTGATTTCGGCTGTTAAAAGACAGCTTAGAATTAGGACAATTTATGAGAGTAAGTTGTTAGAGTATGATGCAGATAAGCATTTGGTTGTTTTTTGGATTTCGTGTGAGGCGGGGACATATGTTAGGACAATGTGTGTGCATTTGGGGTTGATTCTTGGGGTAGGTGGGCATATGCAAGAATTGAGGAGGGTGAGGTCAGGGATTTTAGGGGAGAAAGATAATATGGTTACTATGCATGATGTTATGGATGCTCAATGGGTTTATGATAATTATCGTGATGAGAGTTATTTGAGGAGGGTTATTATGCCCCTTGAAGTGATTTTGACTAGTTATAAGAGGCTGGTTGTGAAGGATTCTGCTGTGAATGCAATTTGTTATGGTGCTAAGTTGATGGTTCCAGGGTTGTTGAGGTTTGAGAATGATATTGAGGCTGGTGAGGAAGTTGTGTTGATGACTACTAAGGGTGAGGCTATTGCTCTGGGAATTGCTGAGATGACAACTGCTGTTATGGCTACTTGCGATCATGGTGTTGTGGCAAAGATTAAGAGGGTTGTGATGGATAGGGATACTTATCCGAGGAAATGGGGATTGGGGCCGAAGGCATCAATCAAGAAGAAGTTGATTTCTGAGGGGAAGTTGGATAAACATGGGAAACCAAATGAGAATACTCCTCATGAATGGGCCAGAAATTTGGTTTTGCCTGCTGGTGGTGATTCCATGGTTGCTGGCCTTGCTGCTGCTGCTGAACCAGTTGTGAAGGAGATTGGTGAAGATGGTGAGGGGCGCAAGCGCAAATTGGATGAAAGCTCTGATAGCCCTGCTGCTCATGTTGCAAAGAAGGCTAAAACTGAATTAGTTAAAGATGAAGAGAGTGTTAAGGTTAAGAAGGTGAAGGAAGAGCTTGTGGAGGGAAGTGATGATGAGAAAAAAGACAAAAAGAAGAAGAAAAAGAAGAGTAAAGAGGACGGTGAGGCTGGAAAGGAAGAGAAGGTTGAGTTGAAGAAGCTAAAGGAAGAGCCTGTTGTGGGAAGTGAAGATGAGAAGAAAGAGAAAAAGAAGAAGAAAAAGAAGAGTAAAGAGGATGCTGAAGTGGAAAATTTAGTAGAAAAGGAGACTGAGAAGTCTGAGAAGAAGAAAAAGAAGAAGAAAGACAAAGAGGCTGAAGAGGCCGCAACCATTGAGAATGGCAAAGCTGATGGAGAGGCTGATAAAAGTGAGAAGAAGAAGAAGAAGAAGAAGAAGGACAAAGATGGAGAAGATTAGACAAGAAAGTTAGTAACATTTTGATTTAAGGTAGTAATTCTGATATGCCTGCTTTTGTTAACTTATGGCATCTGCAGTACTGTTAGTAGTTTTTGTAATGTTTTCATGTAGTTTAAGCAGAAACAATTTCCAAAACTGGGGTCTGCTTTCAGAATGGTTTATTTGGCTATAAAAATTTTGTTATATTCTTCACATGTGCAATAAATTTTTATTTTTCTCCTTGAACCATTCATGAAGTTTTTTTATGAAATTTTGTTGCTGTGCTGTTTCATATGAAACTTACATTAATCTTTTCTTTTTCAATGTAACGTTTCTTATCTTTTTCAAGTTTTCCATTTTGTACATCTTTGGTAGCTTATGAATTTGGGGATTGTGTGAGAAGGTTGTTTCATGGAGTATGGGGGGTGATTGGTTCGAATTTGCTATGCTAGCGGCACAGAGATACTTCTGATAGTGGTATTCTTATAGACATATTTAGGTATTTACATCTTGGGTGCAGGCATCATTCTCTTTTCTGTTTCTTTTTTGGTTGGATGAATGGTTTTAGGGCATGAGGTCGAGGAAGCTCTTGGATATTTGCAGATGCAGCAGGATTGGAGCTTGTTTGCCTTGCAAGCCCTGCATGGATTCCAAGTTCATCTATTCAGAATCAAAAGGCCGATTTCTGTAGATAGCTTCAGTTTTGGAGCTGCCTTCGAACTGTTTCATGGTTTATGCTGGTTCGATCCACAACATTCTGTCATTCTGTGTAATGTGTCTTTCTGTGGTTTAGTTAAGGAACTTTCTTAGTATGGATGCTTTTAGACTGTAATGGATTTTTAAGTGTCCACATTTTCTCACCTAGATATGCTACGTTAAGTTTTCCATGACTTGTAGTGGGTTTTGGATTGAACGTGAAATCATCAATTAAGATACATCTTGTTACAGAATAAATACCAGCCCTTGAATGCTCTGCATGCAGAGTCCCGGAGGATATATTAACAGAGAACAGATCATGAACCTGCCTTGTCAATTGGATGAAAATGATAAAAGGAAAAAAAATCACGTCAGAAAAGTAAAGAGTTTCTTTTCGAATTACACAGGCCAGGATTATCACCCCGTAACATTATTCAATCAATCAATTTGCGTATACATAAATAAAATTTAGCAGCTCGAAACACACAACTGCTGTGTATTTAATGGGTATGGATCAAATTTGGATGGTAGCCGAGTAAGTTTCATGTAATGGTCTTGGGTTCAAATACAAGGAAGGGCGGTGTGGATGGCTTGTTCAAGACACGATAGCAAAGAGAAGAAACTGTTCTTTACCAGTTCCAGTCTTCATAGTACAAAGAAGAAGCCCGCTTCAAAACTAGTAGTTTCCACTCCAGAAGGTACACAAATGGCTCACAGCTGTCTGTCTATTTACTTGAGGGTTTTTTTTAGAAAGAAACAAAAATTATTTTTCGTGGGAATTTCCTTGGTTTCTTGCTTTTCCTAACCTCACATTTCCTTGTTGAAACTCTTTTGTTTTCTCCTGCTTCACCTGCTGGCATGGTAATTTGTTATCGTTACTTACAGCTGCATCATGTATCAGGGGTCCAGAAAATGATTACAATACCGTTAGGTTTGTAATTTCTTGGGAAAGAAAGTCATTTATAGAATCAAGAAAAAATGGGAGATTTAGTGCGGTAATGTTCACTATTGTTCTTAATTTTTGCTTCTAATGAGAAGTCAGGAAACTAGGTGGTTTATCAGATATCAAGTATTCTGATTGCTGATTCTGCCGAGTTCGAAGAGAATCTGGCCGTAAAAACTTACAGAAAACCCTAATCTGCATTGAATAACAACATAACTCTTATTCATTCTCCACAACAAACATCTTTTGTACACTCACAAGGTTTTAAAAAAGCAAAAATTATAGTAGCCTATACACCTGGACTATCTTCACTGAGTTTTTTTACTTTCGTCTTTTGATAGAATGCTATCCCCTATATGCATGATAAATCCACTGAGTTTATTACTCCTGTGTGATTATTTAGCATGTCTTACTGATACTACTAAATGAATAATTATCGATTAGCAGCTTCTTGTCGCCACACCTGCATATTTTTCAAACACCGAGTTGTTAATTCTTTATGACTTCTAGTATTTCAAAAACAGAAATCAAGTGGTTGCTTTTTGTGTACAAGATTGTTGGCTTTGAACTGATAACAGAAAGGAAACTCAAGGGCTGTGTACTCACCTTAAGAATAACTAGAAGGGCTACTGTATCATGTATCTGACCACTCTCCACTTCCAATAGGGGTGACTGCCTCAAAGGCTTCTACAAGCAATGACACTTTTCTTTTCCGAGCTGGAGTCAGTTTAGCAACGACCTGTCGAAGTGCATAATCAAGCATCCATTCATCAGCATTTTTCCTGTCATCCGTGTCTTGGTGCCTTAGATGAACCTTTTCAGCTTCACTTAAAGGGTCCAAGGGCAGAAATCGTGGCTCCTGTTGATTGAATTTTTTCACCTTCTCCAATGCCTTGACAAATCTCTTGAGGAGGACCACCTTTTTCAGATTGCTCCAGTTCTTTTGCACAGCTGGCTTTGGTTTGTTTCCTTCTGTTGGTATTGGTTTTGTCTTTTCTTGTGCACTGATGTAATCAAAATTGAGCTGCGATTCTTGTTGATACAGTGTGGTGCTCTCCTCTGCTTCTGTGCTGTCAGATTCTCCAAAGCTGTCACTGGTGTGCTCAAAGGAAGATGAGATGAATGGTTTCTCTCCTTCCTTGGGTTTCTTTTCAATATACTCCTGATCCTGGTCTTGAGTTATGTCACTGGCAACTGATTGATAAACAGGCGCGTCATCTTGAATTTCAGGAAGAGGAATTTGGTCAATTGCTTCTTCCACCAGCCTTATGGCTTCCATCTGTTGGAGTTTAATCTTTTGGTTGTCCGCATCATCATTCTTCGATGTTTTCATTTCAGCCAACGTGTTGCCATCATCCCCTTGTTCATCCTTATCTGCTCCCTCAATAAGTGTCGCATTACCTGCTACTATGTGCTTATATATCAAGAACCAGAACTTCATATGTTTCTGCTTTTCATGTGCTACATCAGTTGTGCAACCTGGTTCTGATTCGTGAAGCAAGGTGGACCCTTGGAGAAACTTATTTGTGAGCTTATTCTCTTCTCCAGCAACTTCAGATGATTCCTCTACCGGTGCAGAAACTGTAGATGAAGAAACCACATTGGTATTGGCAATGGAACCCTCGTTATCTTTTGGGGTTTGGCCGTCAGGTTCATCTGATTCATCATAAATTCTGCTGTTTTGGTTATTGGTGTCTGAATTTTGGCTGCTTAATCCTAAATCACGATCATAAACCTCCGAGGCAGAAACTGAACTTGCTCCTTTGGCATCCTCTGGGAGAACTTCCTCATTTACCACAAGTTCCTCAGTAGAAGCTCGTAGAGCATCAGCTGTATTTGGGAAGGGCCTGTCACATAACTTAGATTCTGTATCCTCAACCAAACAGTGGTTGACAAAATCAGGTTCATTGTCTTTGATAATGGAATTAGTTTCACCATTACCAAGATTGAGAGCAACAAATTGGTTCTTCAAGTCTGCAACAGTGTTCTCCAATGACGAAGTGGTTGATGCGATTGTGTCAAGGCTTGATGCCTTACGAAGAGTGATTCCAAAAATAGTTTCTTTTCCTTCTATGGACCCGTTGCAGTCAGAGGCAACATTGCAGGTCTTAACTGGAGTTGTATGAGAAGAAGCTTCTGTGTTGAACCTTGGTGAAGTACAAACTTCAGTGAGTGGGGTGATGGTCTCAAATGCTCGTACAAGCAGAGCTACCTTTCTCTTTTGAGCTGGGGCTAGTGTAGAAATAACCTGTTGAAGTGCATGATCAAGCATCCATTCCTCAGAATTTTTTCTCTCCTCCAAGTTTTGATGGCGCAGATGAACTTTTTCTGATCCTAGTTCAGCCTCTGCATGTAGAAACCGTGCCTTCTGTGGATTGAAGGTCCTCGCCTTTTCCAATGCCTTGACAAATCTCTTGAGGATAAGTATCTTTTTCAGATTACTCCAGCTCTTGGGCATTTGCTGGTTAGACTTGCTTTCCACCCTTGATTGTGCTTTCTCTCTTTCAAAGGCATTATCAGCTTTGAGCCTCAATTCTTCTGGTTCCTGAACTATACTGTCCCCGTCTGAATCATAGGAAGTCAAGATGCTTAATTGCCCATCTTCACTTTGATCCTTCACTGCAAGCTCCTTGTCTGAAGTGTCACCAGTAATTGATTGATCATCAGATGACTGGTCAGGAATTTCTGCCAGTATTCTATCAAATGCTTCTTGCACCAACTTAATGGCATTACATTGGTATTGGTGAATTTTTCCACTGTGTTCATCATGATCTTCCTCATCGTTGCTCTGATCTGTACTAGAAAAATCCTGAAAAGAACCAGATTTGTTGATGCCAGGCAATGTGTTCTCATCTTTCTCTTCTTCCGTGGTTTTTTTATTGAGAGGTGGCTGGGCTCCATTTTCTGTGGCAATACCTGTTGCCATGTGCTGATATATTAGGTTCCACAATCCCATATGCTTCTGTTTTTCCTTCTGAGTTTCGTGGCTTACATCTATGGCGTATCCATGCTCAGAATCTGAACTTAGGAACTGATAATTTTGCACAACATCTTGGTTATTTTCTTCACTGGCTGCTGTTTCCTCTTGCAATGGCTTACCGATGGAAGCAAAAGAGACCATGTTGTTGATGTCTCTAGACTCCACAACTCTATTCTGGTTTAGCCTTCTGGCTTTATTTAGTTGTTCATCGGCTACACTTGTTGATGCATCAGCCTTAGCAGTGTTTGAGTGTGAATCAATTTTGAGTACATCCAAGTTCAAATTTTCAACCCTACCTTCATCAGCTTCTTGCTGAAGAATTTGAATGTCAGTGACACTTATAACATTGCTGGTGTCTTTGTCATCTCCACCATGAGCACCTTCTTTCGTTGACCCAGATCTTGGTCCAGCTGTTTTGCCAATGGAAGAAGATACAGCTATCTTGTCATGAGATGTTTCTAGAACTGCTGAATCTCCACAAGAAGGCAGTTGACTTGTCCGAGTTCCCTTCTTTGCATTGCCAGAACGTTTTACTCTTCGAGAGGATCGGCTTTCTGATTTCATGCTTTTTTGGTTCCTTAACAGACGTCGCCTAATTGATACAAAGCGTTTTAGTGGAGGTACATCAGAATGGTGATGGCCATGAAGTGAGCAATAACTGTATGGACAAACCTCCATAGCTGAATTTCCTTCAGATTCCCTTCCTTGTGGTTGCAGCTCAAGATGGTATGGAAACTTGGAGTCCTTGATAGCCGAGGAACAGGTGGCTTTCTGTATGCCCGAGTCTGGAATTTGAGAACGCTTCTTCATGGATGGTCTCTTTGTTCTTATGCTAGCCACTTTTGTTAAGATCCTTACAGGTCTCAAAGTGGAAGATCTTGTCATGACTCTCATAGAATTGTTACCAGGAGAAGCTAATTTTGGCTTTGAATTCCTTGGTATTTTCCTATTATCATCATTACCACTCAAAGCAGATTCAAAATTGTGGAGACTTGCCTGAAGCTGAACGTTTCTCCCATCAAAACGGTTCATTGCCTTCGAAAAATCAGGTGGTTTATCAGCATCACTGGCTAAAACCATGGAAGATCGATTGGCAATCTTGATTGATCTTGACTTCTTCAGTTTTTTCTTCAGGTCAGTTCCTCCAGGAGATATCCTCATCAAAGGTCTCCTGAATTTTGTACTAGACAACCTCGTCAAACTCTTTGCAGGTTTAAAACTAGATCGCCTCGCCAAAGTTCTTGCTGATTTCTGCATGGAAAAGGTAATAATTTGGCTTATGATATTTAAAATCTCCATTACTTGGAACATTCCTACCAACACTAGTTTTTTTTTTTTAATTTTTTTTTAAAAAGAAGGAACTTGCCTGCAAATTCTCTTTCTTTGCATTTGAAGAAGTGGTGGTCCTCATATAATTTGGTGACATGCGTGAATGATGCGAGCTTGCTACATCACTAGACAGAACAGAAACATCACCAGATTTGACTTTAGATTGTCTTGTGATGAGTTTCAAGCTTGGCAATCTTGCAAGCTTGATTGATCTTAGCTTCTTTACTTTCCTCTTCAGCTCTCTTCCTCCCTCATTGCCAACATCTTCATTCTGATAACATGATGATGATGATGATGATGATGATGATCCACTGCTCACAGATGAACTTTCAGACGAGGAGGAATAATCAGAATCAACTTCAGTTCCAAGCTTCGCAGGCATCATGTTCAAAATCTTTTAAAAAAGAAGGAAGGATCTGGTTCCCTGAGACAAAAGAAAGGAATAACAAGAGCTTTTTCTCTCTGTTCTTGAAATTTCAGATTGACAACACCAGTTTTTGGAGGATTTGCAAGGTGCCACCCTGGATATAAGTTGATATGTGCTCAAAGAAATCATGGACATTCCAAAGTTGTGATGTGGCCGTGTTTGGTTGGTTTTTTCTTCTTGACTTCATTTTTTTTTTAACTTCAACTGTTAAGAATGCTTGAATGTGCCTCGACTTGTATTTCCCATTGACTTGGCTTTGATAAATTGACTGATTCTTCCTTCTGGGGGTATACCATAGTTAATTACTTCGTTTTGCTCTTTTTTTTTAATAGTATTTTTGGTTTATTTTAAACTCTTAATATTAAAATTTAAATTTAAAAAATAAAAAAATATATTATTTTAATATAATTTTAAATAAAAAATATTTTTAAAAATAACTAAGCTGTACGGTGCAAAAATACCACAATGAAATCCTAACAGGATAAATAGTGGCTTTTAGATGTCTCATTCAGCTTTTATAGCTGTAAAATCAATTGGGTGGACCCAAAGCACGAAGAACCACAACCACCGCATTCTTTGCCCATCATCATCATCACGAGAGGCACAACCGGAAAAAGCATCATCTCTGGTTCTCTGTGCTTCTTATTTTATCCAAGAGTGACAACGAAACACCGTACAAGAACTGATATACAAAAGAAAGTGATTCCACAGGTTTTGACAGTCATTTACATGTTAATCCCTGGCTGGTTTTGTCATACAAGGAGGAAAGATTCAAGGAAACTGGTCATTTTCAAGATCTATGGCTGTTCTGTCTTTTCAATCAATGAAAACTTAGTTTTTTTAATCGATATCACATCTTGGATTCTTTGAACCGAGGAGAGTGTCAGAAGGTGGGGCCATGAAAGGAAGAAGAAACCGCGTCGCACGTTCCGAAGCTGCTGAACATGGGGCCTCTTTCAAGCCCAACCTCAATTGTCGGAGATCGCACGGTGGTGGTGGTGGCGGCGGCGGCTTGGCCTTCTGGTATTCTTTTTCCACATCTAACACTTCCTCTATGTTGCTTAATTTTCATCTAAGAATGTTGTTAATCTAATTAATTACAGTTTTTTTTTATAGGAGATCATATTTACTTGTAGGTGATCAGATTTTGATCCTCTAAGTTACTTGAGGATTATGGGATCCAAGACTGTCAAGTCAAATTAATAAGAGCAAGAGAAACTATACTATTAAATTATTTTGTTACAATTAGATTTTTATCTTTATTTATTCAAAAGAATATTCAAGTATAATTAAATAAAAGAAATTAAATAGAATGATTTGGCACAAAATTGTGTTTTGTCTTAAGGATTTTGTTAATAATTTTTTATTTATTTATTGACATGTGATTATTAATTAATTTTAATAAATGCTAGCGGTTTTTAATTCACAATTGAAATTTTTTTATTTTATTTTTAAAAATCTTAACAGCACCCATATATTTTTTTATATTAAAATTAAATTTTGATTATATTCATAGCTGAACCCGGGCACTAAAACTAGTGCAATTTCTGCCTGTTTAGGAGTGTGTTTACGGTTACTTTTCAAAGTTTTTTTCGTACCGAAATACATCAAAATAATATTTTTTATTTTTTAAAAATTATTTTTGACATTAACGTATCAAAACGATTCAATATGTATATAAAAAAAATTTAAAAAAAAAATTAAAATTTTTAAAAACTCAGGTGTACCCGTGTTTCAAAATACTAACTAAGTTTTTTTTAAAAAATAAATTTATCTTGAATTTCAAAACTTTGCAAATCAACCCTTTCTTGTTTTAAAATTAGTATTTAATAAATAAAAAACTGAAAAAACCTCCTGTAATCATTGCCGACCCCATGCAAGCAACAAACAACAAGCGCATTAATAAAATGAAAGAAAGAAGAAAAGAAAAGATTGTTTCTTCGTCTACACAATCGATTGCTTTCTGAAATCCAAAAACAAAATCACATCAATAAATAAAACCAGGGAAAATAAACGATACAACACGAACAAATCAATCTTTTTTTAAGAAACTTACAGGCAAACCACCAACCACCCTTTTACAATGTCTTGTATTGTCCGACTATTGAGTGATTGATTATCAGTAAAGTTTTTCTTTCCTTTAGCTCCATTTGAGTGCAACCGCCACATGTCATTGTCAGATCCATCATCCCCTCTCTACTCCCTCTTAACGTAACCGTATCGATTTCCTTATCTTCTTTTCACATTTCCCAATATGTCCCATGATTCCAATCTTTGTATTTATTGTTTTTATTTATCCATCCCTTTCCCTTTCACTCTCAAAGTCTCTGTCTTTCCTTCTCTGTTTGGCTGAAATATGTACGTTCTTCCCTTTCTTGGGTTTCTTTCTTGAATTTAGTTTATCGGGTTTTCTTAGTTTTTGGGTTTGTTTTTTAAGTGGATTTTGCTATTTATTTGGTGGTGATATTGAGACCCTTTTGTTTGTTTTGTAGTTTGATTCTTGAGGTGGATGTAGTTGAGTTGTTCGTTTTTTTTTTCCTTTCATTTGATGGTTCTTAGGGCTTGGTTATTGAGAACCCACTTGGCTAGCTTGGCTGGTGGCAGTCTGGAATTTGAAGATTCTGTTTTTCCTTGTTGAGACAGGACAGGACACGATCAAAAAGGTTGGACTTTGTTACGTAAAAATATCTCCTTATTTTGTGATAACCAGTTTGTTTGCGTTAAGGATTGCATCCCTTTACTCTATTTGCTCTACTGTCTCTATATTGCTATCTAGACTGAGGAGAGACAAATTCAAATCTTTTATTGTCCTTTTCATTCTCATTTGCCATGTAGTTCCTTCACAATTGTGAAATTTGATACCTGGTGACCATCTATTGTAGTTGCTTCATCTCTGTTTCTTACAAGCTAATTTTGTTTTGAGCTTTGACAAAAGAAGGCCCCCAATTACAGAACTTCTTCTTTTTTCTTTTGGTTTTAGCCAAGATATGGATATAAGCAATGAGGCCAATGTTGATCATTTCAAAATTGGACCTTCATCAATCATTGGTAGGACAATTGCTTTCAGAGTTCTATTCTGCAATTCAATCTCACATTTTAGGCATAAAATCTTTCATGTGCTGTTGAATTACATTTATAGATTTGGTGACTTCGTGGCACCTATGTTTTCGTGGTTTCATCCAAGGAATCCACAAGGGATATTGGTCATGATGACGATAATTGCATTTTTATTGAAACGATATACTAATGTTAAGTTGAGGGCAGAAACAGCCTATAGGAGGAAATTTTGGAGGAATATGATGAGAACTGCGTTGACATATGAGGAGTGGTCTCATGCTGCTAAGATGCTCGATAAAGAGACCCCAAAGATGCATGAATGTGATCTTTACGATGAAGAACTAGTCAGGAACAAGCTTCAAGAGCTCCGCCACCGTCGCCAAGAGGGATGTCTTAGAGATATAATCTTCTGTATGAGAGCTGATCTTGTAAGAAACCTCGGAAATATGTGCAACCCTGAGCTTCACAAGGATAGGCTTCAAGTGCCCAAGCTCATAAAGGAATATATTGATGAGGTCTCAACTCAGTTAAGAATGGTTTGTGACTCCGATTCAGAGGAGCTTTCATTGGAAGAAAAGCTTGCTTTCATGCATGAAACAAGACATGCTTTTGGGAGAACAGCATTGCTTCTGAGTGGAGGTGCTTCTCTTGGAGCCTTTCATGTGGGTGTGGTGAAAACACTGGTGGAGCATAAGCTTGTGCCCCATATAGTCGCTGGTTCTAGTGTTGGGTCCATTATGTGTGCAGTTGTTGCCACCAGGTCATGGCCAGAGCTGCAAAGTTTTTTTGAGGATTCCTGGCACTCATTGCAGTTTTTTGATCAGTTGGGTGGAATTTTCACTGTTGTTAAGAGGGTCATGAGACAAGGAGTTGTTCATGAAATCCGGCAGTTGCAATGGATGTTAAGGAATCTTACAAGTAATCTTACATTTCAAGAAGCTTATGACATGACAGGTCAAATTCTTGGGATCACAGTTTGCTCACCCAGGAAGCACGAGCCCCCTAGATGCCTTAATTACCTGACTTCCCCTCATGTCGTTATATGGAGTGCAGTCACTGCTTCTTGCGCCTTTCCTGGTCTTTTTGAAGCTCAGGAACTAATGGCAAAGGACAGGAGTGGAGAAATTGTGCCTTATCACCCACCTTTTAATCTGGATCCTGAGGAGGGATCAGGTGCACCAATGCGTAGGTGGAGGGATGGTAGCCTGGAGATTGATTTGCCAATGATACAATTGAAAGAACTATTCAATGTCAATCATTTTATTGTTAGTCAGGCAAATCCTCACATCGCCCCGTTGTTGAGACTGAAGGATATAGTGAGGGCATATGGAGGTAGCTTTGCTGCAAAGGTACACAGACATTGCTTCAAGCTTACATTTCATGCTGCCTTAATTGCTCTTGGTACATGTTTATTATTATGTCTGTCATTGAATGTCGAAAGCCTTCCCAAGATGCTCACTTTTCTTTTTTGTCGCTGGGTTTTCCCAGGGTTGTTAATTTTCAGCAGAAATGCTTACATTTGGTTCCCTTGCCTGGATGGTGTATGAGGAAAACGTTTTCCGCCAATTTAAATTATTTGGACCAATGTCTTATGGATTTTAACACTCCAGCTCATCATTATCATTAGTTATCTTTGTATTTCATATACAGCTATTCTATTCAGAGGCTGGCTAAAACTCTTCATAAATCACTCATGACATGTGAACTATTTGCACAGCTGCATATAACAGATTTAAGTAATGTGGCCATGTTTGCTTTGCGGTGGTTTAAGATCTCGTAACTAGTGATTCTAGTGATTGAGCTGAAGGAAGAGGGATTAGCGTTTCAATTGGGGTTGGTTGAATACGTGTTAGGGAATGCAGAGGATTGACTTCTTTCCTCAACTACATGTGTTCTTTGTTGGTGTAGAGTTAATGGTTCTAGATGTAGGTTTTGATTATGACATATATAACAATGCAATACATGTAGCTTTCGTGATCCTCTAAGGGGGTAGCTTTTACAAACATAAGGTGTACTAGCATGGAGATACTTCAGTTATAATGCTTGTTTCTTAGCCCTTGCTTGAAGTTGAGTGCTTCTGTTTCATATGTTTTGGCCTTTTGTCTTTTACAGTTCTGATGAAATGAAAATAACTCATTTTGGTGTTTAACTTTGTAGCTTGCTCATCTCACTGAGATGGAGGTAAAACATAGGTGCAATCAGGTATTGGAACTTGGTTTTCCATTAGGTGGACTTGCCAAGCTTTTTGCGCAAGATTGGGAGGGTGATGTCACTGTTGTTAATACTGCCACTCTCGCTCAGGTACATGTCAAATAAAGGCTTTACAATTTAGTAAGGTGGCAGTTTTAAATAATGATAAAAAAAATTAAAATAGGACCTGGAATTGAGGTGTATATATAAGTTTCTAAAAGGAATGATGATATCGAAAGTTCATCAGTCTGGACATTTCTGATTCAATTCTGCACAACGTACAGCATGTGAATTAATTAACATTTTTCTCCAGCCCATTGTTTATAAAAATAAAATAAAAGAACAAAACAAAACAGAACTTACTCCAAGTGAATTAAATGACAATCTCTCCCATGGTTACCGACTGGCTGCTTGAATTCAATTCTTGTTTATCATGCAGTACTCAAAAATTATACAAAACCCAACTCATGTGGAACTTCAAAAGGCATCCAACCAAGGCAGAAGGTGCACGTGGGAGAAGCTTTCTGCCATAAAAGCTAATTGTGGCATTGAGCTTGCTCTTGATGAGTGCGTGGCTATTCTGAACCACATGCGTAGACTCAAAAGGAGTGCCGAGAGGGCTGCTGCTGCTTCTCATGGCGAACCAAGCTCTGCGAGCACATTGAAATTTAGTGCATCAAAAAGAATTCCTTCTTGGAATTGCATTGCTCGAGAAAACTCAACAGGCTCACTTGAAGAAGACCTCCTTGTTGATGTTGCTTCCACATTCCATCAAGGAGTTGGTGTGGCTGCAGGAACTTCTACTGGTAGGAGTTTGAGAACTCAACGTAACCTACATCATGATGGAAGTGATAGTGAATCGGAGAGTGTAGATTTGAATTCTTGGACAAGATCTGGTGGGCCTTTGATGAGGACTACTTCTGCAAATAAGTTAATTGACTTTGTCCAAAGTCTGGATGTGGATTCTGAGCTCACCAAAGGTTTTGTGTGTCATCCTAACTCTCCTGGTGCTCAGATGGGAGAGAGGGATTTATATAATCAGATCTCCAGATTGTCAACCCCAGATAGAAACTCAGAAAGTGAATTCGATCCGAGAGATTTTAGCAATAGAATTTCTCCAGGTGGTTCTAGCATTACAGTCACCGAAGGAGATCTTTTGCAGCATGAAAGAATCCTTAATGGGTTTGTGCTGAATGTTGTAAAGAAAGAGGACATGGCGCCATCCAATAGGGTCCACGATAAGGAAAATCACAATAGTGAAGTTCCTGAATGTGTTCAGCTTGATTGTCCTGAAAAGGACATGGATGCTAGCTCATCATCAGACTCTGCTGCAGAAGACGATGATCCCTCCCCATCAAATCCCTTGCAAAGAACAGCTTCTACTCTTAGTCACACAGATGATCCAGTCATTCAGGATGTTCAGGAGAAGCATGTCGTGGATGGTTTTAACTTTGAGTAACTTTTGCATTACCCTACCCAATCATTGAGTGGAGTCGATTCCCAGGTTACTATTAATCAAAGGTTTGCCCAGTCACAGTGGAGTAGAAAATTGATTTTCAGACAAAAGCCTTAGAAGTGAATTATAAAGAGAGCAGTTCAAAGCAATCTGCAAGCATCAAGATGTTGCTGTTGTATACTAAATCTTGAACATGCTGTGCCACAATTGTAATCCTCACACTTTTAAGCAAATGATAAGGTTTTTGCCTACCTCTTCCTCTGCTCTCCCTCACTCTCAAAGCATTCATATATGAATGTGTGCGCACTTGTGTGTCATAAACACCATGAAGTTTATTATGCTGTGAGAGCCCCTTCCTGCCTTTGTTACCTGCCCATGACATGCATCTTGCCAGCTGAGTCCATTAGCTTGTTTAGTTGCCTTAAACTTGATCACTCTTTGCAACATCAATGCTAATGAAACACGGTTAATAACTACAACTTGACCTGGATCCAGGCCTTCATAATGAATCTTTCAATCTCATGGTATTGTTTACATGTTGGATAATCTGGATTTGTTGGTTATAATTTCTTTTTTGTAGTTTCTTGAAATTAGTTGATATAAAAAACAATATACTAATCCCTTGATCAATGTTAACCATCCTCGACCCAGTAATTTCTTATTCTAAAATTGTTTTCTTTCCTTGAAATTCCCTATTCTACCCACTTTTGTTCTCTTTTTGTGTTTTTGAAAATAGAAACACGAAAATAAATTGAAAAACAACACAAAATTGATAGATTGCTTAAAAAGAAGGGACCAAGTTTCTTGACTCGTTAAAAAGATTAAGTATATAGTTTCTAATTGATTAATTAATTTAATCAAACCACAAGGAGGAGGTCATTAATAACTCCTGCTCCGCATTTGGTCAGTCTCTGGATATTTTCCACCACTCTGCATCAATAAAAGCAACCCATGTATCATGTCTGCTTGTTGCCCAATTTCAAAAGCCCTAACAGGGATTTGTCTCGTGAAAAGCTTGTTTCCAGACAAAGACTCGAAGGAGAAAATTAAGGTCTTCATAGAAATGTCTTCTTGGCGCTCTGGGAGTAATATATATATATATATATATATATATATATATATATATATATATATATATATATATATTTTGTAAATTGTCAAGCCGACCATAGTATATAAAGTAATATATGTTTTTTCAACTTCTTTATTATTAGGATTCCTATTTTTTTTTTCTTTTTAATTTTAATTTTTTAATAAAAAATATTCCACATCACAATACCTAACATTGCGATACGATTCCTCTTGAAAAGCTGAGTGTGAAGCAAATATAGACTCAATTGTCTATATCAACTAACAAGCACGATGCAAATCATTGAAGGAGGAAACTACAATAAAAATAAAAAGAGAAAGGAAGAAACACCATTTTTCCTCTAACCTTTATGCACGTCGAATAACTTTCTGACTAACGCAGAGCAAAAAAAGAAAGAAGAAGGAAGAATGTCTTAGTGATCCCTGGTTTTCACGTTTCATTCATTGACTACTATATTATTGGTACGATGCATGCATTCAATTCCCCATTATTATTATTTTTATTTTAAAATATATTAAAATAATAAATATTTTTAATACTAATATATCAGAATAATAAAAAACACGGTATCACCACAAAAACAAACATTATCTTATATTTCTTAAAATATGGTTTGGTTGAGTGTAATAATTTCTATATATGAGACCCATGTTAAAAAACAAAAAAACCAAGTAAAAGCATGTGAAACTTGTTTTTGAATATGATATTTTGTGTATTAAATGAGTTGTACATTAAAAATAAAAAAAGCTTGACTTCAAAAATATCTTGAAATATGCTATTTCTAATATCTTAAATCACATTCTTTTTATTTGTATTTGAGCATGTCAACTAGTAATTGGATGGACTTAATCAAATTAAAATGAAATCCAACCAAATTAATTTTTATCTAAGAAAAATATCATTAATGTACAATAAACCCTAAATAGGATTTGATTTGATAAGTCTACTGTTAGAACATGCATCATCGAGGGCATGAAGGAAGGAAAGGAGTGGATATCAACAAGTCAAAACAGAAAACAAAAATTTCCATTTCCCTCTCATTCAATGCATCTTATACCACAAGCAATAGTGAGTGCTTGTGGTCCAATGATGCCCACTGAGTTTACACGGCGAAATAAGCCACATCGTGTGCTGTCATAACCCTAAAAAAAAAAAAAAGAGAGAGAATAAAACAAAAGGAACGGAAAAGATTTTTTATATAAAAAATAAATGTTATTTATATTTATTATATTTCTTTTTTCTTACTAATATATTCTCATGACTTTTTTAAAGGGTGAGACTAGTTATATTCGGGGTTCGTGAATACCTCTCACAATAAATAAGTTTTCTGAAGATCAAATTTCTATTATCATTTGCAAGGATTTATATTTATTATATACTAAATTATTTTATCATCATCTCCATCTCAATGTTATTACCATTATTTTTATTATTATTAATATTATTATTATTATTATCATTATCGTATTCGCGCTTCTGTTCCATCATCTCACTAATTTTCTTTTACCATAATGATCCCTCATGGTGATGGTGGTGGTGGTCTTAATTTTTACTATCATATTAATATCACTACAATTATCTTAAATGTTTTTAATATTATTTTAAAAATAAATTTTATTATCATCACTGCATTCATTATAAATGTATTAAGATTTTTTTTAATTTCTTATTATTTTTTCAAATACAATATTAAAATTTAAATTCATTCATTTTTATTTCCAACCTTTTATTCACGATAACAAAAAACAATACTAAATGCTTTTTTAGATCATGTTTGATATTATAATCCAACAATGTTTTTAAAAAATTTTAAATTTTTTAGTTTTAAATTAATATTTTTAATGTAATAATATTAAAAATTAAAAAAATATCTTAACATATTCTCATTCATTAAAAAAAAATTAAATACCATCCTTTATCGTACTCCAAAAAACGCTCTTAAATTATTTATAAACACAAAAAAATTCCGTGTGCCCAACTGTTTCCGCGTGCCTCTGTCAGTCGGCGCCAAAAGTGCGATCAATCTCTGCCGTAATTGTGGAACTGTTTTTGTCAACTTTCCAGCCCCCTCCTACTTTGGTTTCCTCCCCACCTATATATATATATATATATATATATATATATATATATAATGTCATCCTTCGTCGCTTGCATTTCCTCCTCCTGGCAATCTCATAAATGTGTCAAGTTTGAAGGTGATGGGATAATTTTTCTTCTCTTATGGTTACACTGTGGGCCACCCTCTTAATTTCTGACCTAATTTCAATCGCAGCGGGAACCTATCACGGGATTTATGGTAGTTCATCTTCATCACGGAATATTATATGTAAAAGCTTCTCCAGTTTTAATTTCTATGGATGCAAAGTGAGAGTGATTTCATATCATAGCGGTTAAGCTTGATTACGCTTTCATGTTAAAACTTGTCGTTCAAAGTTTTAAATAAAAAAAAATATATCTCGTTGACGTAATTAACACGATTAAATCTAATTAGATTGATTTTTTTAAGAAAATTATAAAATAAAATAATATTATTTTAATAAAAATAAATAACCTAAATTGATGGGGTAACATCTGAGTTGACCCGACAATCCAATAACGTAAAACCTTGTCTAGATGAATACCCAAATCAGATGTGACAAATATATATACTTATAAGTGTTGTAGGAGGAAATTTGGGATATTCTACTTGAATTTAGAAGTTAGTCTGTCGCTGGAAAGATTGAATTTCTTCAAAACTTATCTTTTCACAAAAAGGGTACGAGTAGTAGGAAAAAAAAAATATATAGTCTTTACGATTCTAATAAATTTTTAATATTTAAAAAAATATTGACCAAGAATATTTTGAAAACAATGCTTTGATATAATAAAAATCTCACAATTATAATAATTTTATAATTTTCTTTGCAAAATATTTTTGTCCTATGAACTTTGTTTTTACTCTAGATTCATAAATCAAATATTAGATTCATTAATATAATATAATATGAATATTAAAAATAAATTAAGTCTTTATTAATAATAAATATGTAGTTACATGAATATAATAATGTTACGTGCAACCAACCGATTGACTACATGACATATTAAACTAATACTATGATGTTTTCATGTGAGGAGAAAACACAACAAAGAAAACAAATGAATCCAAGAGAACTTAGAAAACAGATATGGCGGTAAAGAATAGTATTAAAAGCAACATCATTTTCTTTCTAAAAGAATAATAAATATAAAGCTAAGATCAAAATCCTATTCTAACTTGAAAACCAAAGGGGTAGCAAATTCTCTTTTATTTCCTAGGATTATTGGGCAGCATTATAAGCGATAAATAAGTCTTGTATCAAACATATAATATTTTCTATTCTTCTTCTTTTCTCACGACAAAACAAGACTTAAACTTATGAGCTTTATTTTTATTCTGTTAACTCCATCTCAAGGCATGTTTAGACTTAATTAATAGTTTGTTTTCAGAAAGAATCCAAGACTTGTTTGGATTAGGGTTTGGATTTACTAGTAAATGTTTTGGATCAGTTTTTGTAAGTGGATCAATTCAACTTACAAGAAGGGATCTATTATGGTTAATTTCTCGAAACTATTTAAACACGTGTAAAGCTTGAATTTCAGCACCTTTGATGAATAATACTTTAGAACTTTTTAGTTTAACGTGTGAGAAAGACTCTTGTATTATTTGGTTCTTGAACTAACCGAATATGACTTATTGAAGATTAATTTGTTTCGTGACGTCATTCAACTTCATTGCAATAGTGATGGTACCTTGAGACAGGTTTCTATTGTGTTATATTCTTATTATACCTCTTTCAGCTTTTCAAAATCAGATCTTAATCTTGATCGGAAGCTATGTAACCACGTAATTACGAGATTTACATGTTATCAAAGAACCATCTCAATCTAATAGTTTAAACTATTAGATGAGGTCCCAGGATATGATTTATATTATTCTCTAACACACCCCCTCAAGTGAAAGCTCTTTTGGGCTTGAAACTTACACGGACGCACATTACCTTGTGCTTAATTTTTATTAAATAAATGAAGATGGTGAGATTCGAACTCGAGACCATTTGGTCATCAAGGCTCTGATACCATATCAAAGAACCATCTCAATCTAATAGCTTAAACTATTAGATGAGGTCCCAGGATATGATTTATATTATTCTCTAACACATGTTATATATACTTTTTCACCTTTGTTGATCGTCAATACAAGTCTTTGAAAAAAGTGAAGAGAAATTAAAAGGATGCTAAGAACTTAAGAAAGACATCTGATTTTTCCTTCTTTTTTCCGACAGAAATGAAAGACTTAGTAACTTGGAAAGCTTCCTTGCAATTGCCATTTAGCCAGGGCGGTGTGTCAAAGTTTAGTTTCAGATGCCCGACTTGTAAGTTCGATCTGTCCAAGAAATCCATGAAATGAATCTCCATGCAAGCATCTTTTTTCTTTTTTCTTTTTTCTTTCTTCGCTTTTTCCCTTTTTTTTCGCGCAATTTATTACCTTTTTTTTTTAAAAAAAATCATATTTTGCTAGGAGAAATAAAAATGACACAAATATCTTTCTTTTCCTTAAAAATTAAAATTTTTAATTCCCTCTTTATTGTTTCTCTCCTTTTCTTATATTTATCTCCCTCGTATATTATAAAAATTGATAATTATATTTCGAGCACTATAAAATCTCTTAAAATGATAGAATGTTACCTTGTAAAATCATTTACCAAATGGCTTTGGATCAAATCTTTGTCTATGGAGCTAATAAACTGAAAATTAAACGAGATTATTTTTTTTCTTTTTAAAAATATCAAGTAATTAACCTTCTGTTTTACAATAGAAAAAAGAAACCCTGTATCTGCAAAAAGAAAAGAAAAAAACTACTTTCTGCATTCATCTTGAAGAAAAATATAGATATATAGAGAATTAATAAAACTCGTGATCCGTAAAAAATTATAAAAATATCTTTATTTAATATTTTTTAAAATAAATTCAAGAAATAAATAACAAGATATCACTAATTACCCCCCATTACCATAAACATTCTGGATAAACTTACAGAATTATCGTTGAAAAATCAATTTCGTTGCATTTGCAAGTCTCTTGTATTACGTAGCGCAACAGCATAGTCAAAATTCATACCCTGCTTTCTTCTGAATTATTGCTTAAATAACTGGAAACTTCTCCGGTCCGCTGTACGCTTTTGAAATTCTAGGTTATCATCATCCATTGAAACAGAAAAAAAAAAAAAAGAGTCATGCCAGCATCTTCCCGGAAAATTAACTCACAAAATCAACCTCACAAATATAATTCAATTGTGATGAAGATGGATTTTGAAGGTTCAATTGTTTGTGATGTTAAAACAAAGAAATAATCACCCAGAAGGTGGTTGGGGAATCGATTAATTAACTCCTAATCTAACACCTAATACTAGACAAAATAATTTCGTAAGCTAGCTATGTGAACAGGTCCTTGTTACTTAGAAATGAATCACCAATTTCTGAATCACTAAAACCATCCCAGAAATTTCTAACCTAGGAGAAGCAGATAGATTTCCTTTAAAGTAGAGTTTGATATTGTGCCAACGGTTGCTTTTTAAAGTGTTTTTTTTTTGAAAATACTTTAAAATATTTTTTTATTTGAATTTTTACATCAACATATTAAAACAATCCAAATATATAAAAAATAATTTCAAGCAAAAAAATTTTAAAATTTTTGCCTAATAATATTTCGGCCGCGTTTCTAAACGCTGACCAAATCTAATATGGATTAGATTTTTTATTAAATCAAAAAAGACATTAACTCGATTAAATTTATTCAACCATATTAAATTTTTATCAAATATGTAATGATTTTATTGACCAGTTTAAACCTAGCTAAATCAATATCTTATAAAAAAACAAAATATTTTTATTCTAAGGAGAATAATTAATTCAAATTAATCTGATCATAAGTTATAAATTAACTCGAAAATTCAACAAATCAAACTCCTTTTCATATTAGTGGATGTATTAAGTCTGAAGCTAAATTAATATCTTATAAAAAAAACAAAATATTTTTATTCTAATGAGAATAATTAAGTCAAATTAATCCGATAAGTTATAAATAATTAACTCGAAAATTCAACAAATCAAACTCCTTTTCAGATTAGTGGATATGTTAAGTCTGAAAACTATGATATTCCCACAGGTTCGAAGCAAACCATTCACACCCATGAATCTTACCAAAGCAACAAGAAAACAAGGGGATCGGTACAAAAACCGTAAAGAGAAATAACTTTCAAGTAGAAAAGAAAGACTCTCTTTCGGTTCCCTTTCTTGTGATTTCCAAGACATGGAAGGCAGGTCCCAGAACCAGCAAATCACATTATAACAAAAACTAAAAAATATCAGTGTTGTACTGTGAACTTTGAGTGTTTTCGGTGTGAATTAGAAAAATATTTATTCGGGAAGAGTTGGTTAGTTTTTGTGATAAGTTGTAGGTGATTTATATTTTGCTATTTTTTTTATGGTGTACGTGGCGTGTTGTGAGTTGCTGAATTGTTTGTTATCAGTAGATGCTTAATGATATATCATTCTCCTAATTTGTTCAGTGGAGAGGGGTTCATAGTTAGATATAGGCTTTACTGCGATGTACTCGGTTGTATGGTAGCTCCTGATTTTGGTTGATTTTGCACGGGGTGACAGTAGTTTTATTGTTGTTTCTCTTTGTCTTAGATAAATATAATTGCTCTGTCACTATGTTAGGTTAGTACAAGTGGCTCTGAGTTGTTTATTTTAATTATTTCTTTTGAATTTTGTTGGATTCAAGGGATAGATGAAGGATTTTGAGTCTGAGATTGGTTGGGTCTTGGCTCTGAGTTATTACTAAAAAAAAACATAGATTTGATTTGAAGAGTAAAATCAATTATTATTTTTGTTATTAACTTGGGTTTGGCACCCCCTTCTAGACCCAAGTAACTTGGGGTTGTGGTTATTGCAACCCTGCTAGGCTTAGGGAAAGGCTCTAGGGTTCGGCGGTGCAGCCAGCCTAAGACTCTTGGGTCTGTCCTTGCAGACCGATCTAAGGCTCTTAGGTCTAGTGTTGCAGCCAGACCTAAGGCTCTTGGATCTTAATTTTTTTTGATATTTTTTAAGCCAAAAACAAGTTGGCTCACGGCGGAGCATGGCCAGCCTAACTAGTCTCCTATCTAATAGTTTATTTTTAAAATGGTATTAACATTAAAAAAAACACATATAAGAAAAAATACTATTCACTTCAATAGTAAAATTATTTTTTTTACTCTTGATTGAGAAAAAATAATGCCTCAAGTTCCATTGTAATTCAGTTTGTTTCAATGGATTATTAGAACAATGGTATTTCTATCTTTTTAATTTTAGGAAATGTAAAAGATATTTTTGCCCTTGGAATTAGGGGAAAAAAAATAAGGCATGGGTTCATAGGTGTTTTCATCTTTTCATGTAGTTTTTTCTTAAAATTTTGAATTCATTGAGGATATTTTTATCTTTTTATATTGAATAATTAAATTTATATATTCAAAAGTTGTTGGCTCGTGATCACCATATGCCAGGGCATGAGAGGCGTCCATAACCTTTAAACGACGCATGCAATGTCTTCCGGTGGCCGAGCCTGACCTTTCACCGTTTATTTGAAAGTATCATCATATTCTTTTTCTCATGGTGCGACGCGTGTCAGCGTTGGATGAACAATTTGTCATCGGTGGTCATTTTTTTCTTTTTCTTTTCTCCCTCCTCCCTAAAAACATACATATTTGTCCTTTTTATTTTTTGTATTTCAATTTTAGTCCTTTTTCTTTTGATTTCTATTTTTTTATCTTGGCCTTTTTTATAATTTTTTTGTTTGTTTTCAATTTAATCCTTGAATTACAACTTGCCATGTATTATTTTTTTCTTTCAATTTAATCTTTATTCTTTTGATTTTTATTTTTTTCCTTGGCTTTTTTGTTAAAGTTTTATTGATTTTCAATTTCACCATTCAATCAAAGTTTATGTTATATTTTTTTTTCAATTTGATTCTCATTTTATTTATTTATTTATTTTTATTTTTTATTGAAGTTTTTTTTCTTTTTAATTTAACCCTCTAATTGAATATATTTGATTGCCTTCTTATTTATTTTTTATTTCACCCTTATTCTTTTGATTATAATTTTTTTATTTCAGATCTTTCTGTGTAGTTAATTTTTTTTCATGTTATGTTCTCCTGTGGTTGTTAGCCTGGTCTATTTTTTTTAATTTTTTTTATCTAATTTTGTGCCTTCACTTTTTTTTTCCAAGGTATCATAATATTTTTTGAAAAAAATTCAATTCATATCATTATTTTTTACAGTCTAATTAAAATAAAATAAACTTATTAATCTCAATTTATATTATAACTTAAATAATTAATTTGCATTAACTTAATTTAGACATCATTTTTCACGAATAAAATACGGAATATTTGCATTACTTAATACCGACTTTTAAAAAAAAATACAGAGCCGTACTGTAGTAGCGCGGGCCCATATATATATATATAGCACTGGCCACAACACCGAAAAAAGTGAAATATATATATATATAGTGTACTACTATTGGAAGCTTCGTGGAAGTTGCCTCATGGCCTTCACACTCCATTTAAGCATCCTCCTTCTGCTATCTTTCGTCTCAAAACCCTTCCATTGCTTCTCTTCTTTTGTCTTCATTATAGCCCTTTCCTCCTCTTGGGTCTCTATCAATCCTTCAGATTTCGCCATGCAACTCATAAAAAAACTCAGCCCGAAACGATGGTTCAGCTCCAAAAAAGACCGATCCGTGCTATCAAGATCAGAACCATCGTCGTTTAGCTCAGGTACCGCCTCCTCCGATGCCTCCGATTCCTCCGTCTCTAACGTCAAGGCCGATTCCGCTGCAGCCAACGCTGGTTTTCGGACTCCTACTAGTGTTTTGCCACAAATATCGGGTGACTTGTCCGATATGTCGACCGAATTTTATTTCGAGTTGACCCAGGCTTTCAAGGTAATTGACAGAGATAACGACGGCCTTGTCTCGAGAAACGAGCTGGAGGCTCTTCTTACCCGGCTTGGGGCCGAGCCGCCCAGCAGCGAGGAGATGGCCGTTATGTTAGGTGATGGGGACCATATTAGTGTCGAGGTACTTGCGAGTCGTCTCGGGTCGGCTTGCGAGCCGGCTGGGGGTGACGAGCTGAGAGACGCCTTTGTGTTTTTTGATTCGGATCGTGACGGAAAGATAACGGCAGAGGAATTATTAAATGTTTACAAGGCATTTGGCGACGAAAAGTGCACGTTAGAGGATTGCAAGGGTATGATAGCAGTGGTCGATAAGAACGGAGATGGGTTTGTGTGCTTTGAGGACTTTTGTCGGATGATGGAACTGCAGAGATGATCATGATTATAAATTACGTGATGATTGTCTGTCGCTCTCGAAAAAATATCCTTTCTTTTTCTTTTTCTTTTTTTCTCTTTGGGTCTTATTTTCTTAACTTGAAGTGTTTGCTGGATTGTGTGGGGTTAGTTAGGGAAATGAGATCACAGAAGAGATCACAGAAGAAGGATCATCCAATCGAACGGTTGTGGTTGGTTGATCTTGCTGAGAAAAATGTAACTTCCCTCAATCGTATATAGGAGAAAAAAGAATTCCTATCATTTTGTGTTTTGTGGGTTTTTTTTTTAATTCATGGATGATGAGAATTTGTTGGCTAATCATATATTTTACTAATTTGCAAGATGTGGCTTTGATGATCATGATGATGACATCCATCATATGATCAAAGGCTTTCTTCATATTTTTTTCAAATCCTAATTGCAAAATGATCATGATGATGTGGCTTGGGATTAGATTCAAGCCTGTTTTGCCTTGCATATGATAATTTTTTTAAAAAAAAAAAAAATTTTAATATATTTTTAAATAAAAATAATTATTACTACATTAATTTATTATTAGTAATGGAAATTCCATCCATCCCTGCTGGTTTCAGTGTTGTTTTTGAGTATTGAATTAATTCTAATGCTAATATATCTGAACTCAAATTGAAATTTATAAATGTTGATCTGTGCAATATTTTAACTTATCTAAAGGACAAAATATTCATCTTTTATTGTAATTTATGGATTGGTATTTATGAAATTATTTGATTTTAATAAAGATTTATCGACATACAATGAGTTAATGAAATATAAGTTAATGGAATGGATAGAAAATAATATAAATTATATAGTCAATCTTATTTACCTGTTTAAATTTTTAAACTTTAAATTGAAATGATTTTTTAATATGGTATCAGAATTTTGATGACCAAACAGTCAAGAGTTCTAATTTTATTATCCCTATTTATTTAATAAAAATTAAATACAATGTAATGTAAGTTTATGCAAGTTTTAAACCCAAAAAATTTTCACTTGAAAGAGTATGTTAAAGAACATCACCTAATAATTTAAGGTTTTATGTTAAAATAGTTTTTTGACAGAAATATCGTAGCTTTGATTGTTCGAAGAACAAAATTATAAAAAAAATATTTTTGATTCACTATATTTCTCAAGATTTCTAATTATTTCATGTTTTTGCATGTTTCGATTCAAATGTAAAATAATCAAAGATGAAATTTAGATCTTATACAATTAACCCCCCGATCGAGAAGCTTTGACTCACCATGAAAACGGGTTTGATTGGTCAAAGGAAAATGCTTGAGATTGCTCTGTGGATATTTTTCAAAAACATATTTCAATGGATGAATTTTAATCTAAATGCAGTCATTTGCTTCTTTTTATTTATTTATGATTTTAAATAATTTACTTATATGAACACAAGATTCCCGTCTTGAGCAGTTTCTATAATTATACTAATTAAGTTGCGTTAATCATCCATTGATTCAATTTTTTAAACATCCATTAATTATTCCAATTAAGTCTTTCGGTTCTTTCATGTCACAGTCAAAAAGGAGGTACGGAGGAATGTCCAAGAAAAATATTAATTTTGTAGTGTAAAGTGTTCTAACTAAGGAGAGAATATTCTTTAAACAAGAAAAAAAAATATTGAAATCTGATAATTATTAAGTAATAATTATATTATTATGAGCAGCGTTATTCGTGCTGACAATGTTTGGAGACTTTGATCTGTCCATATTAGCTTCTGTTTTAATCTATCCGATATAAAAACAAAAACAAAAACAATTCCAAAGTAATTATTTTATTATTTTACAGAAACAAGAATGAATGGACGGCGTCTCCCTGACTCATCACAAAATAATTCTAGCATATTGTTTTTACTACAAAAAATTAAGTTAATGTAATAATAATTTATTAAAAAATAATATATATTATATTTTAAAATCTCATCTAATAACTTAAATTATTGGGTTAAGATGGTTCTTTGATATGGTATTAAAATATTAATGACCAAGCGGTCATAAGTTCGAATCTTGCCATCCCTATTTATTTGATAAAAATTAAGCACAATGTAATGTGAGTTTGTGCAAGTTTCAAGTTCAAATGGTTTTTACTTGAATGAATGTGTTAGAGAATAATATAAATTATATTTTGAGACCTCACCTAATAGTTTAAGCTATTGGGTTGAGATGATTTTTTTGATATAAATCAATTAAAAACACATTGTTCACTTTAAAACTAAAAAAAGTTAGAAGTATTTATTCTTCATATGTTCATATATTTAGATTATAGACTAGGAATCTTGATGACTAATAAAGAAGCATACTCTCGTGATCATTACAGTGACTTTCTTAAAACTTCTATCATAATAAGATTTATTTATGATAATGATTTAGATAATAAAAAATAAGAAGCTAAATAATGATTTTTAGACACTTGTAAATACCCATTTAAATTTGAAAATGTTAAACGGGATACTCTTTAGATTTATGATGTAATTAGATTAAAAAAATTGAAATTCC
>Ga0325403_1000158_pt1 | contig 39095 bp, 23 predicted proteins | sample PopdelMetagenome_19_FD_205665 | JGI IMG/M metagenome (GOLD analysis project Ga0325403, IMG submission 205665) | Populus deltoides microbial communities from Bellville, Georgia, United States - Xylem-PdKOR-R4 | ecosystem: Host-associated > Plants > Phyllosphere > Stem > Wood/Secondary xylem... | reverse complement strand
ACGTAAAATATAAATGTGCAATCCAGGCATGAGTAGAAAAATTGCTCAAGGAATATTTTTGTCAAGTCAATATTCTATGGTACCGTCGTACCATACGCGTGCGTACAAGTGATTGGGTAATAAACCTTATTCATTTGACTCCTTAAATCTTATTTGGAAATTGAAAATGATCACACCTCTGGATTGCATTCTGGGATTCTTACAGGGATTAAGCAGATGCAGAAGGGGTGTTCAAGAAGGGTGTCAATTTTGTTTTGATAAATGTATTGTTTTTTTAATTAGAATGAAATATTTTAGTTTTTAGAGTGTTTCGGCGTGCTTTTTTAGGATTGTATTGTTTATGTATATGTGTGTGTATATAAAACAAATATAATTCAAATTCAAGATAAATTAATTATAAATTATACAATACAAACACAATGCCAAACAAATATAATTTTAAATTTTAAAATATTTCTAAATAGTCAAGATTAAATAGATCTTTAACTTAAAGTAATTCAACTTAAACAAAATATTATGAAAGTAAAATGTTTTAACACAAATATTTTAAATAGAAAGTTAGGTCAATGTTATCAAGGATAATGGAATCTAAAGCATCCATTGTTTTGCTCAAATTCCTACAAAGTATAAACATGAAAAAACAGTATGAATATAAATGATATATTTAGTGATAAATCTAATTTTAAAAAATTAATATCATTGTTAATAAAAATAGTAATAATAATTTTCAATATTATTTTCAATATCATTGTTATTGAAAATAGTAATGAAAAATAATTTTTTATAATTGGGTGGTTTAATTAATTAAATTGAACAAAGTTCAATTTGATTCAATGGCTTTTCAAAAGCGGAACGGAACATGTGGAATGAAACCGGAACATTCCGGGCAGAATTTAGCCAAAAAATCTGGAACGGACCAAAATTTAAAATGAGATGAAATTTGTTCTATTTTGTTCTGTTTTTTGAATTGATATGAAATATTTCGACTATTCTGAACAAAACAAAATGAAATTGACAACCTTTGTGTTGACAACTCTAGGCAAAAGCTTTGCCAATTATATGTTTTAAGCGCATGCGAATGGCTTTGTGGGGTTCTAAATCTTTAACGCGGGCAAGAGTTTTCCTCTCTGGTTTGACTTTTCTACGCAATCAATGGCTTGTTGTTCTACCTGGATGCTTATGGTATCTGAATCACCACTAATTGCGCAGAAGTACACTTGACGGTTTTGTAAATATCCTACATCAATAGTTATAGACATAAGTCAGACATGCTTGCGACTTGGGTTGAGCTGAGTTTTGGTTTATTCTAATCTAAGAACGTATCTTAGGCTTGGGTTTAGATTTATACTTCTTCAAACTTGAATAAAAGAATTAATTTCTTCAAATACAAATAATTTTTTTAGCTAAAAAAACATTAAATTTAAAATCAAAATTATCAAGTTTGATTCTTGTTTTATATTAAGTAATCAAAATTAATAATGGAGAGAATTTATTTTAGTAATTGTTTTAGCTTATGAATAAAATAATTTTTTAAACTTGTATAGTTTTTTTAGCTAAAAAACTTCAAATTTAAAATCAAAATTGTGAGGTTTGATTCAATTCTTTAGCCCATAAAAAAATATTTTTTGTTAGCTAACGAAAAAAATAATTTGTATAGTTGCTTCAAACTTGGATAATTTTTTCAACTAAAAAAATATCAGATTTAAAATCAAAACTGTTAGGTTTGTTTAAATTATTTGATCCATAAATAATTATTTTTTATAAGCCCATAATAGAAGAATTGGAAAAGTTTATTCAAAACTGGACAATTTAGATTTAAAACAAAGATTATCATGTATAATTCTTATTTTATAACAGGCAATGGAAACTTGAATAAAAGAATTAATTTCTTCAAATACAAATAATGTTTTTAGCTAAAAAAACATTAAATTTAAAATCAAAATTATCAAGTTTGATTCTTGTTTTATATTCGGTAATCAAAATTAATAATGGAGAGAATTTATTTTAGTAATTGTTTTAGCTTATGAATAAAATAATTTTTTAAACCTGCATAGGTTTTTTAGCTAAAAAACTTCAAATTTAAAATCAAAATTGTGAGGTTTGATTCAATTCTTTAGCCCGTAAAAAAATATTTTTTGTTAGCTCACGAAAAAAATAATTTGTATAGTTGCTTCAAACTTGGATAATTTTTTCAACTAAAAAAATATCAGATTTAAAATCAAAACTGTTAGGTTTGCTTAAATTATTTGATCTATAAATAATTATTTTTTATCAGCCCATAATAGAAGAATTGGAAAAGTTTATTCAAAACTAGACAATTTAGATTTAAAACAAAGATTATCATGTATAATTCTTGTTTTATAACAGGCAATCAGAACTGATAATGGAGTGAATTTATTCTGGTAGTTACAAGAATTCATTCTATATCAGTTTTGGTATATAAAGTAATAAAAAAGCTATAAATCAAATAGAAAAGAAAATACTAAATCAACAAAGAATATTGTAAATCCCAAGCAATAACTTATAGGCCTTGTTTGAAAGTCTTTTTGAACTCAGATGATTTTGAAATCTTAATCCTATAAAAAAAAATAGCCTTTAAAATCTTAAAGAAAAATTTCAGTTTGATCTAATCAATAGATCCAAAGTTATGTTTTTTAACATGAGGCTACAAGTTAGGAAAAACTCTGAAGCATCAGTCTTCATAAGTTGGAAAGAACCCTTCCTTGAGTTTTGACCATTCATTTGCTATGTTCCCATTGTTGTCGACTATTCAAAATGATTTTAGTATCATTTGTGCTCCAATGACCTCTAGCATATTGGCAATGTATAGTTAGCCAACTCATATAAAGAGGGTCAAGAATAAATTCTTAGAGCACTTCTAATCTTTATAAAAAACAATTTATTAGTCATTAATGGCTTGTTCCAAAATGTACCATTTTTTACATCATTCTAATTCTCCATACTCTTCTTCATATCTCTCTTCTTCTTCTTCTTCTTCTCCAAAACTAGGATAAAAACAACATGTTTTTACTCTTTCTCTTAGCAATTGCCTCATCTCTCTTAGACGCCAATACTATATATTTCTCCTTTATACTGAAGGTATACATATTAAACCATCCATCATGCATGACATTCATATTATATTGTCATAGTCTATCTAGTAGTAGATGATATGTATTTAGAGACACTATATAACACCAACATTATCAAAATATCAATTTCCTATAGAAAACAAAACAAGACAGTGTTCATCCATGATTACCTTACTATCTCGATTAAGCCACTTTAATTTGTAGAGATTGAGGTGTTCTTCTATCTTTAACTGTAACTTCTCTACCATATCAAATGACACCACATTATCATAACTATCACTTCCAATGATCAAATCACATACCTTGTCCTTGATGATACAAATTGAAAAAAAGAAGAAGACTCGTGCATAACCAATCCTCACCCAAATCATATTTAAAAGCAAACAAGTTCTTTTAGGTGACCAAAGTAATGCCATCATCACCTTATAAAACCTTATTATTACCATTTGAATCATCATAAGTAAGATTACTTGTCTTTTTGCTAGGTTATTCTACTAATAAATTTATACTCGAATGGCTCTCTTGTTTATAGTACTTAGAAGTTTGATACCCAACTTACCACACTAAAACACCAAAATTCAAAACTAAATCTAGAACTCAAACCCCGACTTGTGATTTGTTTAGTTGCTGATTTAGGTTACACAATTAACTTTTATTAGTTGGTGTGTACCTTCGTGTTATTTTGGTAAAATTGAAATTCACCTTTATTAGTTACCCTAGCAATATGAGGTTTCTCCACATTCAAAGACCTTTGATAAGCTTTTGAAATTCTTCACAAGGATTATAAACATAACATGTCTTGGTAGGACCACTATAATCCACTTAGGTACTTAACAACAAACTACTTTTTTGTTTATGAAATATCATTCCTAGTTATCAATTGATAGAAATTATCAATTTATTCATCAATAATTCTCTCATCATATCTCAATGCATAGAGTTGTTGGTAAAACGGTTTGAGTATACCCAAATAAAAAAAAGTGGTCATTCATTTTCTTCCTTATCTTTTCTCAATCATTGATATTATATTTTACTTTTCTTTCTCAAGACCTTTTCAATTGCTCCCATTAAGCAAAAGTTCTCATATTTAATTTTATGGTAATTAGCTTTACCCTTATCTATTCTAGAACCTTCATGTACTCGAAAAATCATTTTTACTTTATTCAACCAATCAATAAAATCCTTTGCTTATAAGGTTCTCACGAAATTAATAAGTATTATCCAAAAAATTAAATTTTCATGGTACTCATCCTAATCAAGAGGTTGCTTCTTATGCTCTTGCTTCTAAAATGAGTTTACAAAGCTAACCATAATATGTGATCACTCTATTTATGATCCTTTAGGCTCCTTATGCCAATTATCAATTAATTTTGCTATCCATATTTATGTTTCTTGTATCACTAGTTCTTAAATGTCTTTTTTCCTAATAAAAAACCTCTTCATCCCCTCTTACATTAACACGTCATATTTTACCACCTTTTTCATTCATGATCATTCAACAACATACAATAACTAACCATTAGGAATTGTTAAGCTATAATATCAACTAATGTAGATGGACACAATACAAGAAAGATATCAAGAACAAGCATCACAAAATTCTACAAAATAGGGTCACGCCACAAACCCTAACTCAAAACTTTATTACTAAATATTTCACCATATAAATATTCTAATCAAGACTTCATATTAGAGCTCTTCTAGGTTTCTTATATACTAGCAAAAAGCCTTAAAAATATCTGGAAACATAATAAAAGAGTTCTTAATCAAGTAAAAAAAAAATCATAAATTAACTAGGAAAATATTTGCAAATCCCGAATAATAACTTATGGGTTTTATTTAAAGGCCTTCCCAAACTTAAATGGATATAAAATTTTAATCTATAAAAAATAGAGCCTCTAGAATCCCTAACAAAATTTCAGTTCAATCTAATGAATAAATCAAAAGTTATGTCCATTAATATAAGGTTACAAGTTAGGAAAAAGTCTCCTACATCACTTCTATGTGCTATTTGGTTAATTTTATTAAATAATATTATTACAATATGATGCATATTAAAATGGTACCTTTTCTTAACTAAATCTACCATAACATGTTTTATATTATCTTGTATAATTGAAAAGGTTTTATTTATTTGTTTAGCTTTTTATAATTATAATAAAATTTTATCAAACTTTATTTTATTAAAATTCTATTTTAGTTCTATATATTTTTATACTTATTTGAGAAGCCAAATTTATTTATATAATTTTGGCTATTATTTTATAAAAAGATTATTATGACATAAACTCTAGAATCAGTTGTTGCAGTATCGCTTTAACAAATACTACTTCAGTTGAGAAGATTCTACCATCACTTTTTATGATACATGGTAAGGAACCTGAAAAGTTCAATGGATTAAACTTTAAGAGGTGACAACAAAAAATGTTATTCTATCTAACCATCTTGAACTTAGTAAATTTCTTGTCGGAAAAAGCACTAAAGCTATCAGATAATGAATCTGATTTTGTTGTTATCATAACTATGGACACATGGAATTATAATAATGTTGTGTCCAAGAAATACATCTTGAACGGATTGGACAATACACTAGATGATGTGTATGGTTTAATCAAGAATGTAAAGACATTTTGGGAGGCTTTGGATAAAAGCATATTGTTGAAGATGTTAGTATGAAAAAAGTTCATAGTTAGCAAATTTCTGAATTTCAAGATGGTTGATTTAAACACCATTATAAGTTAGGTTCAAGAGTTTCAACTCATCTTGTATGATATTCATGCTATAGGTATGGTTCTAAGAAAATCATTCCAAGTGATTGTGATTATTAAAAACTTATGATAATCTTGGAAAGACTTTAAGAATTACCTTAAGTATAAGTACAAGGAAATGGAACTTGAAGACTTAATCTTGAGGCTAAGGATAAAAGAGGACAATAAATTGTTTGAAATAAGAGCCAACTCTCGTAGTATCACCTATAATACAAATTTTATGGAATAAATGACGGAGTTATACAATAAAAAGCTTTTTGTGTAGGGAAAATGAATTTCAAAAAAATTCAATGGTAAATTCTCTATATGCAACAATATTAGGCACTTGGCTAAGAATTGTAGAAATAGGGCTAAAAAATAAACCTTAAAAAGAAAAAGATTGCTGAAGCCATTATCAAGTTAACTAGTATCAACCTTGTTAATGAAGTTTCAAGAATGAACTGGTCTGATGTTGTTTTCAAAGTTAACTTGATAAAAATTGCATATTGGTGGTGGGTTGATACTAGTAGAACGAGACATGCATGCATTAAAAAGAAAATATCCTTCACTTAAAAAGAAATGGATGGTGAAATTTTTACATGGGTAATTCATCAACCTCCAAGGTAGGTTTTGGGAAGGTCACAGTGAAAATGACTTCTGAAAAACTTCGCATCCTTAACAATGTGTTTCATGTTGCTAACATTAGGAAAAAAAAATTAGTGGCAGACTTACTATTGAACAAAGATGGTTTTAAGATGGTCTTTGAGAGTGATAAAGTTTTACTCTCTAAAATGATATATTTGTAGAAAATAGTTATTGAAGTGATGACCTTTTTAAAATAAATATAATGACCATTGTAACCATGGATAATGATGATGATGATGCTTTTTTCCTTATTTGTTTGAGTCTTATGACAAGCTGCATGACATATTAGGTCATATGAATTATGATTCTATAAAAGATTAATAAATCTTGATTTATTACTAAGTATGATTTTGAGAAAAATCATAAGTTTGAGGTTTGTATATAATCAAAATTCACAAAACCTTTTTTTAAACAATTAAAATAAGTAGTGAACCTGTAAACTCAATTCACTCGAATATTAGTGATTTAAAATTTGTGCAAACTAGAGGTGAGAAAAAGTATTATATTACTTTTATAGATATTTGTACAATATATTGTTATACATATGTATTTAGAAACAAATATGAAGCTCTTGAAATGTTTAAATATTATAAGAATAAACTTGATAAAAAAATAAAGGTAAGTAGAAGTGATAGAGATGGAGAATATGAAGCATTTTTTGGTGAATTTTATTCTCAAAATAGTATTATCTACCAAAATATTGTTTCTTATTCACCTCAATAAAATTATAATATTAAACTTAAAACCAAACTTTAAAAGAAATGATGATTATCATCTTGATAAGTTCGAGAGCACTTGATAAGTTATAGGGGGAGGCAATTTTGACTATAAATTATAGACTTAACAAAGCACCCTATAAGAAGCTAAAGAAAACACAATATAAATTCTGAAAAAAAAATAAAAGACCTTCCTATAAATACATTAATGTGTGGTCGTCTTGCAAAGATTGAAATAACGAATCTCAAAATGGTCAAGATAAGATCTAAAATTATGGATTATATTTTTATTGAATGTGCTTATAATAGTAATGCATATCAATTTCTTATACACAAGTCAAGTATTGAAGACATTCATCCTAATATTATAATGGAATCAAGAATTGCTACATTATTTGAAGATGTGTTTTCATTGAAAAAAACATAAGAAAAGCTTTCACTTAAAAGAATAATTGAGGCTAACTTAAGTAGTTATCATCAATTGAAAAAAGAAGAAGTTGAGCCTAGAAGAAGTAAAAATAAAAAAAAAACTAAAATATTTGGTCATGATTTTCTAACATATTTATTAGAAAATTAACTCAATCAAGTCCATACTTGATTTTTCTAAGTTTAGAAATATAATATTTGTTTAATTATATTCTAGTTTTTAATTTCTAAAATATATTTTAATCAAGTCATTCTTAATTAAATCATCCTAGTTTAATTTCTAACTAATGGTTCTTAATGTGTATGACCCATTAGGTTCCTAATATGTTAGCCTAAATATAAATTATACTTCTAAATAAATATAATTAAATAAATTAAACAATTTAATTTATTATCAATTCAATAAATAATTAATTTATATTTTAAGATTAGTTGTATCGTCTAGTAATGTATCATGATCCCTCAAATATTGGAAAAGTTATTAGTAATTTGACTTAATCTTTTAGTAATCGGTTGCTCAATGTAATTAATATCCTTTCATCAATAATATTTTGATTTAACATTAAAACATGTAGTATGTTTGCTATGTTAAATCATGCTTGTTCTCTACATAATAGTCATTGATCGTTTGAATAAAATTTGAAAATCTTTTCAAATCTCATTCTACATTGGCCATAAATTTCTCCATCAATATTATTTGAGAATAAATAGAACATTTTCCCTAATTTACCTATGATGATGAATCGTCTATTGATCACTTAAGTACCTTCATATAGTTCATGCTATACCTAATGTCTACCCCTTCGTTATCTCGATTAAGATAACACATAACAAGATCAAAGCATAGTATTCTCTATATTGCACATAGTGCGCATAACGAGGCGGTATGTTAAGGAGTTGCCACCTAGTTGTTTGGTTTAGGGTCACTAGAACATTCGGGTGGACTGGCCTTATTTGAAATTTCATGATAAGCTACTAATTATGGCTAGGAAATGTATTAGCACCCCTAGTACTCCTTACTTAAGGTAAATTACATTGTATGGTATGGATGTGGTTTAAAGGTGTTGATGGGTTCCTAACCGCTGGTCCGTCTATGGTTCAGAACAAATATTTACGCTCATGAATAAATCTAGCATTTTCAATTTGTTATAGGCTTGTATGCCTAGGTAAATTCTTATAAGAAGAATTTATGTAGGTGCCTTGACAAGGTTCATCTATCATGAGAGACGAAAGTGTTTTTCACAACTCGTATATTGTGGTAAAAAATACTTCCAATTAAAATAGGTGAATATCCAAAATAATTCTAAAAATTTTCTAGTCAACTCCTGGTACTTAAAAATCATTAAATTTTTTTTTTTACTTGACCAAGTTGACTTAAAACTTTTGGTTCAACTATAAACAGAATTAAAGTCCACTGGTTTAACCCAAAAAACAAACCTAAACCCAAACCAGAATAAAAAAAATCAAACTAAAAACAACAAAAAACTTAAAAACTCTTTATCAAAACATATCAAAACCTAGGAAAACCAAGAACATGAAAAACACCGAAGAACAAATATGGATTTCAAATCATACCAAAAATGGATAAACCAAGGACATAGATATGATGAAAATCATGCACGAATCAATAATCTAGTATTCATGCACTTCGATTATCACTCAAAGACTATGATTTTGTTAATATAGGTTTCAGTTCAAAACTAAAACCCTAGATTATTGACTAATCAAGTTGCCCGAAGGGTTCTGTACAAAGAATTGAACCAAAACCGGTTCAAATTATAGAGCTAAGATAATGTTCTTTCCAAGAACATGAAGAGCACTACCCAACAAACCTAGAAATGAAGATCAAGCTACCAAACCTAGAAAATAGCCTTTTATGCCTCTAAAATATGCTTCCTTAGTTCCAACAAACCACATTACCATAACCAAGCATATTTGAATCAAAAGAATCAATAAATAACATCAAAATCATGCAAAAGATACTAAATCAAGAAACTATCAACTTAAAACAATTTATATGTTCATGCAATATGGATTCAAAATTGATTTTCTAAACTCATTTTGGTCATGAACGAACCTAGAAAATCCAGGATAAACATCATTACTTCAACATGCATTACTTAAGTTAAACTAAAACAACACTATTTTATCAAGAATAAACAACTTAAATAGAAGATTTTTACTACATCTAAAACATAAAAAATAATCTAAAAGAGCTTTAGAAAACAAAAATGGACTATTAAAGTAATTAAATGGGCAACTACAACACTACTTGCCAAGCATTCCAAACTCCATCTCTATGTTTGTAAACATAAATACAAATCAAATGACAATAAAAAAACAACTCAAGCAAGCCACATAGACTCCTATTTTATATTAGAAAGTAATACCTTCAAGCTCATAGAGTAGCTACTACCCTATTTGCTTTCCTTTGTGAAGTTTGCTTTCACAAATTTGCTGCCCTTTCAAAACTTACGAAATACTTGTGCTAAGCTCTTAAACCTTCACATTTAGAGTTTCTTTATCAATCTTTTCTTTTTTCCCCTCTTTTTTGCTTTAATTTTCCAGGGGGTATTTATAGAGTTTTGCTAATTTTTTTTTTTTTTTATAGATTTAAACATAGATTGATCAAAACTTAACCTTTTAATCAAAATGAGAGGGTTCTAGTGTAAATTTTACAACTGTGAACTTTGTACTTATGCTGGTTTTACAATGGTAGTTTTGCAATAAACTTGGTTTTTAGAGGTTTTGGTGGTTTTGCAAACTTGGAGACCAAGGAGCTCGTTTCTGGCCTTTTGATATTGAGAGAAATATGACCAACCTTTGATAAGAACCTACTTAGAAGGCTTGAAGTGTAAACACAAAAAAAAAAAAAATTAGTGGTTTTGTGAAATGGGTATCACAACTATCGATGACTGAGTTACCCACTTTCGAGGCTTCATTATAGCAACTCCGGTGTAAACATCATTGAAGACCACCTGATTGTAGTAAAGGAGAAGCATACCTTTTGTTTGGATCCATCTTTACTCATTTTAGAGGTCCGTAGCTCCATATTTATTCATTTAAAAGTGTTATCCCGATCAGCCTAAAATTAAAAAAATACAGTAATGGCTGATCGAAGACAAGATGTTGTTGAGTTCTTGAAAGAAAATAGGATATAAACATTTAATGAGAGTATTTGATATTTGTAAAGAATGTGTTTTTTAGTTGAATGATGGTGGTTACAACCCTAAAGGTGGTCATAAACATCACATTTATTCGTTTGAAAGTGCCTACTTGATGCATTTTCTAGGCTAAACCCTAGAAATTAGGATTTTTAACTTGGAATTTGAAATTTTTCACTTTAGTCCCTATTCTTCCAATTTCTTTTAACTGCACTTGTAATTACCTTCCAAACTCTTAATTTCATGCAAATTTACTCTTGTCAAACTTAATCATCAACTCTAAAGTTCAGCGTCATTTTCATCTTGATCCTTGGTTTTTGATTTGTGTACGTAAACCCTTAATTGACTTTCAAACTTTTAATTTTTTTTAATTTGACCCCTGATTTGGTCAATTTTAGCCCCTACAATCACACACCTTTTTCAACTTGGTCTTTAGTTTTAGATTTTTTCGATCGAGTCTCTAATTTACCATCAAACTTCAATATTTATGTAATTAATCTCGTGATTTAACCAAATTAACTCTTTAAAATTACAACTCGACCCCCAGACTTTAATTTCTTCCAATTAAAGCCTACATTGACTTTAAAAATCAAATTTTCTTGTAATTAAGTCCTCAATATATTTAATTAAGCCTTCCAAAATTTTCATTGAGTCTTTATCTATCCAAATTTGTATTTCTTTACTCCAAATAAAAATATTTTCACCAACGGGGCCTTTTATCTATTAGAATTGGGTTGTCAATTTTGCTAGTTTTATACATTTTGGTCCTCCTACTTTTCCACTTGTCACTTTGGTCTTTCACCACTAACTTGGACAATCTTCTAGGCTTTAGTCATGTATATCCTTTTTTATTTTGGATTTCTTTTTTATATTTTTTTCTTGATTTTTTTATTTGGTCAAAAGAGGATAACAACACTCTATATAAGATAAATTAGTGATCTTGAGTCTAAGGATCATTTACATAACCGTTATGTGAGCTTTTCTATAAACATAGATGATGTCTCCATATGAAATTCTCATGCAGATCAGTGCAGTGTACATATTTTATGACTAGCACCTACATATTAGTTCTAGTTTTTCTTATACCTCAACTTATGAGAACAACTGCTTCCTTTCATAAAGAAAAGAACATAATATGTATCAATCTCTATGACTCTAATAAATGTTTAGTTTTTAAGAGCATCGACCAGAAACATTTTAGAAATAATGCTTTGATACAATAGGAATCATGCTTTGATACAAAAGAATCCCATAATTATAATAATTTTATAATTTCTTTTGCAAAGCATCTTTGTCACATTGAGTTTATCTTTGCTCTGGATTCATAAATAAAATATTAGATTCAGTAATATAATATTATATGAATATTAAAGATAAATTAAGCCTTTATTAATAATAAATATGTATTTACATAAATATAATAATGCCACATGTAACCAACTGATTGGTTACATGATATATTAAACTAACACGTTGGACCTTATTTAGAAATGCATCTAAACAAAATGGTGTTGTTGTAATTTTGTGAGGCTTATTGAAATCAATTTTTTTGCATAAAGTAATGAGAAATAAAGCCTTAAATTATTGTTTAAGTATAATTTTAATATATGCTTAAATGGTTGATCATTGACAACAATAATTTTGATTAAGTGTTTTAACAAGTAATTATTCTATATTGGTTTTTGTGTAAGTTAATTTCAATATATGCTTAGTTTGCATGCTATAAATTAGTTTTAATTTCTTATGCATGATTCAACATATATTTAGTATATGCAAGTTGTATATTGTTTTTTTATTGTAAATTTACTATAATCTTATAATATTGCATGTTTATAAACTAAATATTCATAATCACCCGTCACTTATTTATGAATTGTGACATCGTGAACAAAATTTGCAAGGCGTGTCTTGATTGTTCAAGCAGGCCCATTATTGTCAACAACAATTTTTAGTCTCCTTCCGCCACCATTTTCAAGTGTTGAAAACGAAAGTCTTAGGTGGTGTTTGTTTACGCAGTTGCAGTTGCTTTTAAAGCAAACCACAACCTTAAACGTTTGGTAACAAAAAAACCACGATATACTGTTCATGTGGGGCCGACTAAAATGAGTTATAACCACAGGTTTGCGGAAAGCAGCTCTTTGCTGCTTTCCGCAAACCTGTGGAACGCAATGAAGTCACTCTCCACTGTTCCTATTACTATTCCGGACCGACCGGGTTAAAAAAATTCAATTTTTATTTTTTTAATTGTGTTTTATTTGAAAAATTAGAAGGAGATCGTTTGACGACGTAACATTTGCAGAATTTGATCGCAATCCCAATTTTGTTCTTGCCGGGTCCGATCTAGTTAAAAAAAATTAAGTTTTTATTTTTATTTTTAATTGTGTTTTATTTAAAAAATTAGAAGGAGATCGTTTGATGACGTAGCATTTGCAGAATTTGATCACAATCCCAATTTTGTTCTTACCAATTTTATTCTTGCCGGATCCGACCCAGTTAAAAAAAATTCATTTTTTATTTTTATTTTTAATTATGTTTTATTCAAAAAATTAGAAGGAGATCATTTGACGATGTAACATTTGCAAAATTTGATTGCAATTCAAATTTTGCTCTTAATGATATTTTCACCTGATGTTGTTGCGCGCTTAATAAACCATGAAAAATATAGTATTTGTTGGATAGATTTTGTACGTGATGAAATTGCACGTAGTTTAATGGAATAATAAAAAATATTTGATATCAATATTATTTATTTCATGATGTAATAACAGTAATTAAATCTATAATATTTAAATTAAAAATCATCAATATATATATATATTAATTATTTTATAACCTTAATTTGAAAATCATTTTTTTAACCAAACATATTAAATTACTTTTTGTTCAACCTCAATTTCAACCATAGTTTTAACTGAATATATATTTTTCCAAACCAATCTCAACTAAAAATACTTTTATAAAATAATTTTTTTCAAACCACAACCACAATCACGACCACGATATCAAACACATTAGAAAGATGAAAAATAACTTTTTTCGAGTGCTAATGGCATCTATTCTAGCACAGTCCGAGTTTTTCGACTGATGAGCAAATTTAACATTAGAAATGGGGTTGTAAAAAATAACCGGACATGAAAAATAACTTTTTCGAGATTTACAAAGACATGTATATCTTCTCGTTGCCAAACTTATATTTAGAACGCGAAGTCCAAATCAGAGGCGCCATTGCTGACCGATCAAAATGGATAAGGAATCTAGTGAAGGAGCTAATAATCTGGTAAAAGCTTATCTGCGTGCTGAGAAGATAGAGGATTGGCTCGACGTCTCCTATGGACCACGTGAAGTGGCCAGCTTGACTATTGCCACCCATGGTTGAAAAAGGTTGTCTGGAGGACATGACATCAGCTGCTCAGCGTCGTCTACAAAATTGAATCATGCATATGCTAGTGATTATAACAGCATTAAAGCAATCATACTTCTTAGACCCAAAACTAACGTATCTGTAATAAGAGACACATGATTGGATCCTATGATTTGACTCGAGGCTTACCCTATCCATTACCAAATCTTGACACAAAATAAAAACACAAAGCTCATCAAGATCTTTAGCCATCAGTCCCATGTGAGCCCTTCTTGCTCGGATAGAATTTAACTCTCACTTTGGGTCTAGGCGACCAAAAAAAAAAAAAAAACAGTGGCATAAACTCTGAGGCGTGCACAGTGTTCAACATGGCCTAGTTGTTACAACTAGCACATTATATATCAACCCTCATTTGAACTTGGGATGTCCATAATGGGGTAAGTCCGGATCCAACACCATCACATGTAGGTAGGAACACCCGAATTCAATTTTATCTACCTATCATTTGTGTTGTTGGTACATAGCTAATGTTTGGGAATAAGTTTCGAATCGAGTTCCTTTAAAATTTTAAAAACATTTCCTTTAAAATTTTAAAAAAATTTGGTTTAAAATTAATATTTTTTAATATTTTCAAATCATTGTTGATCATTTCATAAAAACATAGTTGATCTTCCATAATACCATAGTTCTGATAATGAATATTTGTTCTTGATATATAGAAATAAGCATACAATTTGTATTTTAACATTTACATGAACAACTAAATTAATTAAATTGTAAAAAGAAAACCCTTACCTGAAGCTCTTGTTGGAAGTGCTCCTGAGAAAATGAGTCTTACTTAAAACATCTCTTTTAAAATCTCCAGTGATAAAATTTTAATATCCTATTTGGCCAACACACATATTCACTTATTTAATAACCAAGTTAATTGGACATATAAATACACACATTACCACAAACAATTGTACAAGTTTTAGCCTATTTCATCATTTTAACATATATTGCTCAAGCCTTCACACTACGATCTTTATATGTTTAGCATAAATTTTCTTAGGCATATTTTTTTTTTGTTCGGTCACACTCAAGAAAATATTAGAAATCTCCTTTAATTTCCATCAAATTCATTAATTATCAACACAATCTATCCCATTTTTTAGTTTAATTAAACCTTCCCACATCAAAATTATCAAATTTCATTTATGAAACTCCCTTTCTAATATGTAAAACATACAACCATCCATTATTCTATTCCAATTATAATTAATGAGGCCTACATAATAATTAATTTACACATGATTTCACAATTAGAACAAATTCTTATTTTCCTAGCAAATGCATTTCCATAATCAATCACATTAGCCTTTAAAATTGTAAAATTCTAATATCTTTCTAAATATTACAACATCATTAAAATACTAACATTTACACAATTCTACCAATCTCCACATTTTCTTCTTTTCTTCACACATTTAACAACATAAATCAATATCAACTAATTTATTCCACGTAAATTTCCGTCAAAATTAACTCACTTCGATAATCACACCACTCAATTTAAGTATAACAATAATATCTAAAACACCAAAATTTACTCAATTCCTTAACATTCCACACTTCCATCTTTTCAACCTTAACAAAAATTTTCTAAGGTTTAGGCATTCTTTTTCACATGATTTGCAAAAATATAACTAACACAATCCCATTATCATATTAATTAAATTTAAATATAACATCATCATTAAAATACTCACATTACACAATCTTACAAATCTCCATATTTTTCTCTTTCCAATATATAACAACATTAACTAACTTTTTATAATTCCACATTTCAAAAGTCATACATAATCTCAAGCATTTCAAAACATTATTTAAAACACCAAAATCATTCTAATTTAATCAAATTTCTAAATCCTTAAAATATCCAAATATGATAGGTTACTAAAGTCTTGATTTCTCAAAATTAGTTTTTAATTTCTTCAATTATATCATCAATCATATCATATAAACCCCAAGTAACTAGCAATCACTCAATTTATCATATCAATAAAAATTTACATAAAACCCTAAATTCATAAATTTTGGGATTTTCCAACTCGTCATATAATTAACCCAATTCAAAACATTTCTATACATTATCATAACCCAATAGCGATAATAAATAACCCAATTAAACATTCAATCACAAAAACAATATGAACCTTAATTTCAAGAATCATGAACATTTCAATCCAAACATAAAAATCCACTAACACCTTTTCTCTCTAATTTCTCATAATTTGGTCTGATATCATGGATGAAAATAACTTAATCGCATTTCATAACTCATAACCCAAGTAAATTTGAAGAAGAAAAAAGGATAAAATCATAAATTCTGAGTTCTTACCCCTTTGCACGGCTGACTAGTTTTATTGAGAGAGGGAGGGGGATTTTGTCAAGAATTACAATAATGTCACTCGTTTAAATCCTATATGCATTGTCATATCCATGTTCATCAATATTTTTGCATATAGAAATTTTTAATTATTTCATCCGATTTTGGCATAGCTATCTTGGGATTCTTCATCAGTTATCATAATAAAATGTTCTCTAAATTTTATTAATTTATAGTTGAAAATTACATTGTTATGCACGAGGTTCACACCGACTTTCAATATTTTCATGCATAAGATAATTCTTTAATTGATCTGTGTTTTTCGCTAAATAACCAAGGATGTGCACCACTCACACACAAAAATATTCTTTTAATTTTATTATTTCCTGGTTAGGGATTTACATGATTCATCACAGGGTTAGCATTTCACGTACCAATTTATTATTTTATTTCATCCAAGCCTTTAAAGCTAATTTTCTAGGGATTTTTGCCCCTAATCATAATATTGTTCCTCTTACTTTATTATTTTTTTGGTTGAGGATTGCCCTATTTAACACTAGTTTTATAATTTTAGGTTGAGGGTTTGCATATGCCCTTTTTTCGATGCAAATTGTTATGTTTTTTAGGTATAAAAACACCTATGAAACATGTAATTTTAAGCACATTCATGTTAGACGTATAGAAAACATTCCTTATTCTCTCAACATCTGTAATTATTATCTTTTTTTTTGTAATTTAAACAACTCACATAACATTCATGATAGAACTTTACTAACTTAAGCATCAAAGGTCCCTAAATCTCCATGTAAGACTTCCAGTGTTCATAAGCTTCCAGTGTAATTCTTCTTCTTTAACTTTTTAGCCTAGTTACTTATCATTGAAAATAATAATTTCAGTGGGGTTTGTTAAAAGCTTGTCTATGATGCTATTTATGAGATACTAAATAAAAACCAATTCATCTCCCTTTTCTTTTAATAAACTTTTTAGTTCTTTCAATAATAGATAACCCAAAAACTCTAGGATATGAGAAGGTTATAGACCTCCTCACCATAAATACATCAATAACTTTTCTAAATCTCCAAGATCAAGCCTGATAAGTGAGAATACTCATGGAGACTCGTTTAATTATATAAAAACTAATCAAGGTTTTTCCTCTTCTTTAGTAGGTGGCTTCACCTATAGTACCACCACCTGCTACTTTTAGTATATAAAAACAACTTTAGTTTCTAGAAGAAGTTGGTTAGAATTACATGTAAGAGATTAGAAGGCAACACCATTATTCTTAAAACCCACTCTCATTATCATACAGAGTGTTCGTATAGTTGACACGTATAAAAGTAAAAAAATAAAAATAAAGCAACATGCAGTCATAATCATAATCATAAAAGCAGTCATCATAATTGTTATTGTTCCTCATCAAGGTTATACTCTAGTAACCTTGATTTGATAAGGCCTTGAAAAGAAGTTAAATTAATGGTTATACATGCCTTTGATATGAAGGTGTATAACCTCCTTTTAGGTAAAAGGTATTCCACTAGGAAAAAAAATAAGTGTTGAACTATAGCATACCTAGGTATTTTATCTCTATAAATATAACCCTGAACAACTTTGACGGGTTCATTGACCCTAAGAAGCATATGTAGAATGGATGTAGTATTTTAGAGATGGTCATGCAAGACACTAACATTACATATAAAATCCTTTTAACTATATTTTGTGGATCATCCCAAACATGGTATTATAATTTAGAGTTTAGGTTTATTCTAAACTTTAAAGATCTTTATGCAAAGCTCAAAACTCACTTTAACATAAATATCCCAACAATAAAAAGCTCCACCAAACTTTTCACTATTACACAACAAGAGGATGAGGTCACTATAATATACTTGAAGAGATTTAAGAAGAAAATGCTCAAGTTGCAAGGCTTGCTTAAGTTTATGGTTATTAAGGCCTTGATAAAATATATATATATATATATATATATATATATATATAGGGTCCAAGATCTAGCCATATGGAGAGAGCAATCTGCTCTTCCGAAAAAATGTTCTTAAAGGTCAAGTAGGTCATAAAATATATATTCTAGTAAAAAAAGCTTGTATAGTTGATGTGTACCTCTTGATCACGTGGTTAAGCAGCCCCTAACAAAGCAGATAACAACTTGAAAAGTTAAAAATTAAGTTTGATAGAACCTTGACCTAGATGTAAATCTCAATTGAAAAAAGACTTGGATTTAGAGATAACTTTGTATCTAAGAATTCTAAGTATGCGAATGATGCCATGAATCTAATTAATCTTTGATAAGTAAGTGTACGATCTTTGTCCCTACAAAAAAAAGTTGTTTTGCCATAAACAAACAAATAGAAACTAACGTTTATTCTCTAATTTGCTGACCAAATTAGACCTAACATATATGGTTGGAAATATTGAGATGTATAGTTTTTATCCCAACTTGAATCACAACAAACATCCACCTGTATCTCCAGATATGTCCCAAACAGTACATAAAGGTTTAGTATGGCAGATTTGACAAGATTTGTCTAGTAACTTTGACCCTCTAAATTAGGATTTTTCCGAACTTCATTTTACCTTAAAATTTACTAAACTATAGTTTCATGTGTCTAGTGTCTCCTTGTAAAATTTCAGCTGCTTTTGATGTACGATTTAAAAGATATGTTTGATCTCGTAAAACTGATCAACAGACATTTTAAGGTCAAATTTGGACCTAACTTGGTTTGTATCATCCTCCTCTTCTTTAGAAAGATTCAACCTCGAATGTGTATCTTGGAAAACATCTTTTAAGGTCAATAAATTGGTATCGAGCCAAATAATAGCATCATCATCAAAACCAAGAAGAACCTTGTTAGCAAAGAAGGTCCCCTTGATATACAAGCTCTCATTTTCAACCATCTTCTCCTTCTTCAATTTTAGTTGCTCCTCATATATTTGTTTAGGTGTCAAAAATACAAGAGTTACATGTGTTTTATTCATCTCAAAGGAATACATATTTGTCACTCCATCATGCATAACTCTCTTATCATATTACCATGGTCTACCAAGCAACATATAACTAGCTTGCATTTGCACAACATCACAAAACACCCAATCACAATATTTACCAATAGAAAAAGCAACCAACTACTTATTCACTTTCACTTCACCACCATCATTTAATCATTGTAATTTATAAAGTATGGGATGTTTGGTGATGTGTAAGTTCAACTTTCTTACCAATTAAGTACAAGCTACATTAGTTCAACTATCACAATCTATAATTAAGCTACATAACATATTATAAACATGACATCTCCTGTGAAATATGTCCTCCTTCTGACCTTCTGAATCATCCACTTTGACATACATATTCAATGTTCTCCTCACCACAAGTACCTCTTTCTCAACCGGATATTTAACACAAACATCATTAACATCCTTTAATTATGACATCTTTTCTTCATCCTTGCCATTGGCCTCAACCTTATTATAAGCTTTCATAACCATAACTATTTTGATTAGACATTGTAAAGCAACATGACCAAAACTCATATAATAAAAGCATTTAATACCACAGTTACAAGAAGTAGGAGTAACATTGTTACCTTTAACATTAGCTCGAATCATATCAAGTTTCGTCTCATTGAAGTACTCATCAACACTCTTTGTACCTTAACTTAAACTCTACAACCTTTTATATAATTCTCTATAATAGTGGCTAGGTACAAATCTCTTCCTCATAAGTAATTTCATCTCATCTCAAGTATCAATTTACCTCTCATAATTCCTCCTGCAATTTGTCACTAACTAACCGTAATTCCTCATTATTCGCGTGTGATATCATACATTATTTTATTTATAATAATAATAATAATAATATTGTCTAATTATTTTCACCTTAATTTATAAAAACCCTTCCTTTAAAATAATTATTTTACCCAATCGGGATGTTTACACTATTTATCACTAGTTACCATTTGACGTACTGATTTTATTATTTTATTTCATCCAAAATTTAAATTAAGTTACTAGGAGTTTTTATCTTAATTTATAACAATTTTCCTTCTTAATTGTTATTTTTTTCAATTGAGAATTTTCCATTAACATTAGTTTTCTGATTTTTAGATCGGGATTTTACAAGTATGATATTAGAATCTTAATGAAAAAAATAATGAGTTTAAAACTCATCAATTTCTTTCTATATTTTAATTAAAATTATTGAATATGAATATATGTTAGTTTCAAGTTCAAAAAACTTTCAATTAAAAAGATGTGTTAAAAAATAATATAAATTATATGTAAAACATCACTCAACAATTTAAATTTTTAAATTAAATTGATTTTTATCGAATAAGATTTAACTGTAACTTGGCTCCAAGCACTAGGAAAGTAGCATGACCTTCTATGAGGCTTAATTGGCCCAACTAGCTTTATATCCAACATGCATAGCTGCTACAAGTAAACCATTACATACCAAATTCATTTGATGTCCCTGGTAGGGTATTCCCGAATCCAACACCATAACAATCTTGAAACTTCAAGGTATTTTTTTTTTAATTCATTCATACTGGACAAAAACAAAAACATTCCTTATTCTCTCAACATTTATATTTATCATATTCTCCAATACATGCAACTCAATCTTTAAAAGCTATATTTTATATTCAATTTAATTAACTGAATCATTGAAGAGTTCATGAATCTTTGCTAACGTAAGGTTTAGGCCCGGTCTGTTTTTAATTATTGAATAAAAAAGAGATTGGAGAGGGAGAGACGAGGGAAATGCCAACATTCAACAAGTAACCTCTTACGGTAGCATCTGAATTTAAGTAGTGATAGATGAAAGGCTGTATCTTTGCTCAAGCAAATAGATTCCTATGGACTTTTAGTAACTTTCAGTCTTCGTTAGAGTAATTCAGAAAGAAGAAGGTGAAATTGTTTAAAGTATGTAAATGCGGTCGAATTGAGGAGCTTTCACAACACATCATTGGCGGAGAAAAACCCAAAATGCAACTCCATTCAACCCCCAAGAGAACATGGCAATCAAGGGCGAGATTAAATGTTCTTGAAAGAGAATTTTAAATGACAAAACCAGATATCATTGAGAATTCAACACAAATTGATATGACAAGCTAAAATAAAACAAGAAAAAAAAAGCTTGGTGCGTCCACAATTCATAACCAAAACAAGAATGCCTACAAATCAAGCAAATTAGCAACAAGCACCATCTCCTGTTAAAAACATATAGAGAAGTTCAACACTAGTTTGCAGTAAAGCACCTTCACTGTTCATCACCAGTTTTAGGTGCTGCTTCTTTGATCTCATCAGCAGCATCATCCTGAATCAGAACAGAATATTCCAATTGTGAATTGGAGTATGGAAACAAATGGAACAAAAAGAATTAAGAACAGAGCCCATTACCTGCATGTCAGATGTCCAAAGAGTAAGATTATCACGAAGAAGTTGCATGATCAAAGTGCTGTCCTTGTATGACTCCTCGCCCAATGTATCCAGCTCAGCAATTGCCTCATCAAAAGCCTGATAAATTTAAGGAGAGAAAACTATCAACCTAAGAAAAATATAAATTCGAATATATAGCAAAAAATGGTTTAAAAAATTAGCAGAGCAAAGTCAGTTTTATATAGGTTGAGGTACTTCTTTCAGTTATGGAAAACAGGATAAAATCTCAAGCAACAATAGGCTTAAATCTAACAACCCCAGTTTGAAGCTTGACCACATGCTAATCTGGTCAGGAATGTCATTCCAAAAGCAAAACCAGCGGTCTTAAAACCCAACATCAAAGTTTCTGTCAAAGATCTCATCAACCACACAGGAAGGTAATGCAACAACATTCACAACTCAATTTTCTTAATTTGTTTACATTACGTTGTCTGCCATTGCAACCACCTAGAAGACAGAACAAACGCAAAGATAAAAACTAAAAGGCAAACCTGTTTGGCAAGATTGCAAGCACGATCTGGAGAGTTGAGAATCTCATAGTAAAACACTGAGAAGTTAAGAGCCAATCCGAGACGGATTGGGTGAGTGGGAGCCAGTTCTGCATTTGCGATATCCTGCAATCACAAATCCAAATATTCAAAACAGCAAGCTAATCAGAGGAGGAATACAGAGTAGAATTACAATTATACAAAATTCACCATGCTGCCATTAACGGATGTTAAATCTATGGGCAACAGATAAAAAGATTAAATCAACGTTAACCCAAAAAAAGGCCAATCAATGTTGTCTAGCTAACAAATCGACAGCGTAAGGAGTAATCACAATAAATGTTACGCAAAAGAGCAAATTGAATTTAAAAAAAAAAAGAAATCTATAAATAGATAATAAAAACAAATGGGCATCGAAACTTAACAAATCTAAAATGAAAAGTCGTAAGCGTAAGATCTGAGGGAAAAAAAACCTGAGCAGATTTGTAAGCAGTGAGAGTACTCTCAGCAGCCTCTTTCCTTTCAGCACCAGTTTTAAACTCAGCCAAATACCTGTGATAATCCCCCTTCATCTTCAAATAAAACACCTTCGAATCACCAGAAGAAGCCGTTGGAATCAACCTGGTGTCGAGCAACTTCAAGATCCCGTCACAGATCGAAGACAGTTCGGTCTCAATCTTAGCTCTATAGTCACGGATCACAGACACATGGTCTTCGTTACCACGACTCTCCTCTTTCTGCTCGATCGAGGAAATAATCCTCCAAGAAGCACGTCTAGCTCCGATCACGTTTTTGTAAGCCACAGAGAGGAGGTTTCTCTCTTCTACGGTGAGTTCCTCGTTGTCGATGGAGGCGGAGACTTTCTCCATGTACTCCACCATTTCTTCATACCGTTCGGCTTGCTCGGCGAGTTTCGCCATGTAGACATTTTCCTCGCGAGCAGATGGTGTGGCTGCCATTGTTTTGGTTTTTTTAGAAAGTGAGAAGATTGGGGGGGGGAAGAGAGAGAGAGAGAGAGAGGTCTGGTTTTCAGGAAAGCGGAGAAGGGGAAGGGGGGGGTTAGCTTATGTTATGTTATTTGAGAGGGAAAAGGGGGGGCTATTTTTGGGGTAGTGCGTGCTGTGGCGTTGATTGCGTTGGTGAAGATGGATGGGGGGTTTTGGGGGATGGGATGTGGACCGTTGGATCATTAAAGAAGAGGGCTGTTTGGCTGGCCTGGGACACGAGGGATTTTAATAAATACAAGTGGTTTTTAAAGTGTTTTTCTTTCTTTCTTTCCCATTTTTTTTTAACCAGGAAACAAACAAAGGATAGGGGACGTTTGAATTTTTAAAAGTAGGAATATGAGGTTCTGATGCTTGTTTGACTATCGAGATTGAGGAATATTGAAGACTTGAGGTGTTGGCATCTTAGTTGGGCTTGGTCTAATATTTTACGCCAATAATTTCAGAAAGCTATAAAATTGGGCGCCGGCAACATTTAAAGCCCAACAAATCTCACGGTTATTGTTTATTACTCAACCACTTGAAAAATAAAATAAAATAAAAAGCAATTGACCTTTTAAGATTTTATTTTATGATGTTTTCCTATTTCATATAAATAGTAAAGCAACTTGATATATTTTTTAATTATTTTATAATAAATCTCAGCCGTAGCTTAGTCGATTTATAAGTTAAGGATCATAAGTTTGGGTATATATATTTTTAATTATTTTGTAATAAATCTCAGTCGTAGTTTAGTTGATTTATAACTTAAGGATTGTAGGTTTGAGTGCTTTAAATTTTGATAGATGACCTATTATTTTTTATTTTTCTAAAATAAATAAGGGGCAAACCTCTTAATAAAAAAAAATCCAACATTATGCCTGTCATCCGCCCTTTTAATAAAGAAAAATTAAAACATAATCAAACATGTGGGCCTAACTTATTATGCATGTGTGGGCTATGTGTTGGGTCTAGCCCTTTACTGGGTTTTTCTTCTTCTTTTCTTATTTAGTACTTTTTACATTTCAAAATTTTTTATCAGATTCACTTATTCTTTTGTTTTCACATGTATATTTAATACTATTATAAATTTTATTTGGATTTTAATAATTTTTTTAATTCTTATATATCTGATCTAAAAATAATAATATTAATAATAAATTATTTATAAAAAGTTGATTGACGGCTATTTATTATTTAAAAATATCTAAATAGATTTGGAATATGAACTTTTCACACTTGTGATTGTTTTAACTTTCAATCACTCAATGTATAGACATACAATTTTGATATATTTTTGGTAACTTGCTAAAACAATCATTTTTGTTGGCTAAGATATACAAGAGATTCATTGATAGGAAAATTTATCTTAAAAAAAATATAAATTCAAAATAATTGTATTTACAAGTTTGATGACAATACCAAAGCATTTTCTATGACCTGAAAACTTTTTTTATGTTTAAAAAATTTTGTGTCCCCCCACGGCATGACATTAGCATATAAACTAGTCTTGAGAAAGAGGGTATGAACACACTAGAGATAAAAATATATTTGATTTAAGAGACAAAGATAGAGAAATAAAAATAAATTTGTTTTCGGAATAATTTTAGAGTAAATTTTTATATTTAAAAAACACACGAGGTATAAAGGAGACATGTCTCCGAAAATAATATTTTTTTTATTTTTTATTCCAAAAATATCATTGTAAAAACTCTCAATTTTCAAAATAATTATTATCATACTTTTAAAACCCAATTCGAGGTTCAATCTAAGGCAAAGCTCGGGTTACTGGTCGAGGCCTGGGTCACGAGTCGAGTTGATCCAAGTCAGTATAATAATAAAAGTTGTTATCATCATAGTTTTAAACCTATTTGGGAGTCGACCCGCGGCAAGACCTGGGTTACAAGTGTGGTTGACCATTGACCCAGGTCAACGTAAGAGCAAAAATGATTATTATTATAGTTTTAAGACTTAACTTAAGGATTAATAGAGGCAAAGTTTCAGTTACGGGTTGACCCGAGTCAACACATGGATAAAAGTGATAAAAGTTAGCCCGATTTAGGAGTCGATCCAATGCAAGGTTCAGGTCGCTAGATAGGAAGGTCAACTCGATTGACCTAAAAAAATTAAAAATAATTAAAGCAACCTTATTTTAACTAATTTTTTTAAAAAAATATCAACGAGTTTTTGACTTGTGTTTTTATCCCAGGTTGACCTAGATTTTTTACGAGGTCAAGTTGAGTAAATCATTTCTTTATTTTTCCTTAAACTTAGACTAGTTTAGGTTCCGGGTTAATCAGTCAATTCTATTCTGATTTTATAACTATGGTTATTATAATATTATTGATTTCAATACTCAATATAAACTAAAGTAACAAAAAAAAATAATATTTAAGTATTTTTTTGAAATATGTAAGTTTGACAATAATACATATTAAGAATAAAATAAAAATTTTTATATTTTATTTTGTTTTTGTCAATCATAATGAAACAAGATATAAAAACAATTATTTTATCTTGTATATTACTACTAAATACAATTATCTCTCTAATTTTATTTTATTTTTGTCTTGTTTCCGCAATCTTTATTGTTCGTATTTCTTCTGTTCTGGAATAGTTAACTAAACACTATCTAAAAGGAAGAAATATTTTGGTTTAAAGATGTGGAAACTCTCTCTTAATCTTCGGAAATATTGAACATAGTGGTTTTTAATGTGTATCATCAAGGAAGCAAAAGATATAAAAACGAACAAATATGCTGAGCCTCGCAAAATACCTATTCTCATTTATCATTATAGCATCTTTCACCGAATTAGAATTTGATCAAATTGGTGAATATTCGCCGACTATTATTTGTTTTACCAGTGTCTAAAATGTTATTTGTTAAAAAAATATATTTTTATATTTTTTAATTATTTTGATATACTAATATCAAAAATAAATTTTAAAAAATTAAAAATATTATTTTAATATATTTATAAATAAAAATATTTTAAAAAATAATAGCTACCACAATACCAAACACACAATTAAAATTGTGCCTCCATCAAATAACTGCTACCTTTCCAAATGTTGTTTCTAAATTTTAACCTTTTAGCTTATTTTCGTAATCATTTTGAATCCCAGCATGGTAAGCTTCCCAATTATAGTTTCGAAAATTATATTTTAAATACTCAGTCAAAGGTAGCTTAAAATAATAATAGAAAAAAAAAGTGCCCAGAGATATTAATAGGTCAGAGTTCCTAGAAACACAGTTCTTCTCTTTTCCAGAGATAACCCATGAAAGAAGAAAAATATATTTGTCATGTGGGCATTCATAAATTGACAGTAGCTTCTTAAACATGGGTTTCTTCTTGATGGTTTATATTTTCTTGAGATAATTTTCAACAATAGCTTCACCAGTTTCAAATCAAAATTAAACATAAAGGAATAAAGAAAAGAAGCTAATATCTCTTAATTTATATATATCGATATTCAAGGAAATTCTCCATGAAAAGATTAAAGATTAAAGATCAAAGAATATGATCTATGATGGTGGTCGTTGTTGCTAAGGTTTAATGGTGAGAAAAAGTTCTGGGGTTTCTTGAAATCCTCCATTGTAGCTGCCATTGTTGTTGCTGATGGTTGCTCTTTCTATTATCGATGGCGGCTTGTTGTTGCTACCATGGTGGTTGTTGTCACTACTTGTTAAGAAAGGATCGATAATATCCCAATGTTTACGTAATGGGTTACGAAACAAATATGTAAACATGTGGTGTTAAGTATATTTATTCCTATTGTAATTCATATTCCTAATATAGCTAAGCATAATTATAGGAAAACACTTGTATATAAGCGGCAGTAACTCTTTCAATGAAAGACAATTTTCTGGCAAATCTTTTCTTCCCTGTTTCCTGTTTTACATGGTATCAGAGCTGGTAACCTCGCTCTCTGTCTCTGCTTCTATTTCTTGCCTCAATTTTCTACTGATTGTCCAATATCATAGAGCGCGAGCAATTTTCCAAGGAAGACAAGAACAATGCCTTCGATCCTTTTTTTCTCTACCATTCTGATCATCCAGGATCGGTGCTTGTTTCCAAGCCTCTCAACAGCGATAATTACTCTACCTGGTGCAGATCTATGACCATCTTTTTAAACGCTAAAAATAAGTTGGGATTTATAGATGGTACAATACTCCCTCGAACTAGATAACAAAAAGTGAACGAAAGCTAGGATCTACTCCTGCCGTGCATGCGATGGTCTTGAAACAAAATACATATTATTGAAACATGAATAGCATAAGTATAGTAATACAAATATCCAACAATTTAAAAAGGCAAACATGTATTCATATTCTATTCACTTCTCCCCTTTTGTTTTTTTTGGAACTCTTTCTTATTCAACTACTAAAATCGTTTCATCTTCCATTTTCAACTTCCAATCAAGATTTCACAAAACCAACCACAACTATTCCGCCTAACATATTGCCGATACCAATTTCACCAGTATCATCATCACCTCGTAGGCATCAATGCATAGCGATCCCCTTACTCGAGACCCTAATATACACTAAATGTATGTTAGTTGATGCATGGTGATCTCTTTACCCAGGATCTTAACATACACTAAATATATGCTAGCCGATTCATGATGATCCCTTTACCTGAGATCCTAACACACACTAAAAATATGCTAGTCCATGCCCTATAGGAATCGATACATGATGATTCCCTTACCCAGGATCCCAACATATATACTAAATATATGTTAGTCGATACATGATGATCCTTTTACCCGGGATCCTAACATACACTAAATGTATGCTAGTCCATGCCCCATAGGCATCGATGCATGGTGATCTCCTTATCCGGGATCCTAACATACACTAAATGTATGTTAGTCTATGCCACATATCGCACTTCTCATACTTTCTATGTCAATGATACTTCCATCACTTAGCAATTCACACGAAAGACCATTCACCTTGAACACACATACATTCGGGATATTATCTAAAATAACAACATCATCACACAAACCTTCATCCCTTCATATAATATCCAACATTCGCTAATTCACATTTCATATCAATAATATATTAAATCATGGAATTTAACTAGAAAGCATAGATGCGGATCACCTACCATATAAGAGTGTCAAAATATCTTTTTAAGAGCCAATTTATTCTATTTATTTCAATCTTCCCTCTTAACTTCAAAATATAATATTTTTATTGATTTTACTAACTTTTCAAACAATATTCTTCTAAACACAATCCTTGTACCCAATACTTGACATTGGCAAAGAAATGTTGGGAGATTTCATGATATTATAATTTAAGGGTGTTACAATCTTTGCTATTTCAACATGCATTTTTTCTCATTTGAACACAATTAAACACACGTTATCAAGCTAAATATCTCGAATTAAACATCCTTCCTTTTTGATGCATAATTGGCCGAAAGCATGGCCTTAAAGAACCAAGAGTTCCCTCATTCCTTTCATGCTAATTTCATTCAATTCACACACACATTCACATAAAAAACAACCTATTATAATAGATTCAATAAAGAAAATCATAATTTCCCCCTTTTCATCTTTCCTCTTCATAGGACCGACTAACTTTCCTTACCCCCACTTAAGTGGCTGGCTTTTATATCAATCCAAGTTGTCTTTAGAAATTATGACAATATGCAAAGTAAGCTTATACAATTTTATTTTATTGTTTTCTCCGGTAACACTCATGACACAAGCCGTAATGTTTAATCCTGTTTGCACTCTCAAATTTCTCATCATTTACTATCGTAAATCAACATACAATATAAACAAATAAAATTTTAGAATATATTAAACTCTTCAAAATATAAAGAGATGAGGTGGTAAACACCTACTTGTTCCTCTTTATGGTTTCGTTCTCCTAGCTTAGGATCCCAAAGTCCATGCCTCTCTTGCTCCACACAAGACCATCATTTCATATCATTCGTTTCCTTTTTCAATGCTTTCTTATCAACTAGTAAGCATTATTATATGATTTTATGCAAGATTTTCACATCTAAATTAGATCATTATTTCACGTTCACATAGCCACCCGTTAACCCGAACCGTGTAGACTTTCTAAGGTAATTTCTTAACCCAAACTTACCTCACCTTAATCATTCTATATGAGACTCTAATTTCCCATTAATTTTTGTTCTTGGGGATGTCCAAATCAACCCCTTAACACCCATTAGTAGGGTTGTCACAACAGCCTTGCTTTAGTTTTTTGGAGACACTTTTGATCCCTAATGTAACGCCCCCACAACCGTGATAAAATAACAATCTCATGTCAATTGAAAAATAGAGTAATTAATTTTTTTTATATGGTATTCATATGAAAGTTTACTGAAATTTGAATTGTTACCATCTAACTGTTACTGTCTATGTCTTAAACTGTTACTGTTTTACGGTTTTTGTCTAAACCTTGAACTGTTACTGTCCATCGAAATTTTAGCAGTTTCAAAAAACCATAAATAACAATGAATAATATTCCAGACAATCCATGTAGCCAAGTTGTAACTCATTATTATAAGTATAACATATCCAAAAATCAACTTCACCCAACAGTGAAATTTCCAGAAACTTGGGTTTAACTGAATTAGCCTAAAACTTGTAGACCTGATGTGGAAGAAGCATAACATATATTCGGAGTGTTTGTTTCTAATCTCCACCATTCAGACTTTAGATAGCATCTGGACGCACAACATATCCAAATTATAGCCTGATCTAACGGTGGACGGAGGCGAAAATGGTTGGCAACTGAGACTGTCCAGAAGTGTATTTCCTAGAAATGTTCATCCTGAGATATTTATCAACCAAAGACTAATATAGAAGATCCCACCAGTGAGAATGTACAAGACATGAAGGAGAACAACTTATTTAAATATCATTTTGATCCAATGGTGGAATGTGAAGTTATAGCTGTCGGAGTTTCTACCATCAATATGTCTTCTCTCTAGCCTCTCTCTAAACTCTCTAAACCACCCAAATATCTCTCTTTTATCACTTATTGACTCTTTTTAACCACTCTAGGTTAATATTTTGGTGTAGCTTTTATCAAGGAATAAGAAGAAAAGATCAAAGAACCCTAACCCCTCTCTTGCTCTTGCAAGTCACCCTAAGAGAGAAAATAAAATAGTATTTATAATGATATCTTCTTGTTAACTGCACCTTTACCCCTGACCCTTTTTATCATTTGTACATAAACCCTCAGCCTTCTGTTATTTGAACATTGACCCCTCTTGGTCTTACGTATTTATTTTGTCCAATTAATTTTTCTTTCTAACAATTTAATACTATGTTCACTTTTAATTTCACCATTTTTATGTGAATTTAGGGTTCTTTAATTTAATTTAACCTATTTTACTATCGGTTAAATTTTTCATATTTTAATAATCTAGAAAAATTATAACCAGGGGTTTACAAATACTATTTGAGAACAAATAGAATATTTTCTCTAATTCACATAGAATGATGAATCCTCTCCTGATTACTAAATTACCTTCACATAGTTTATGTTATACTTAATATTTTCCCATTTATTATCCTTGGTTATGACAACATGTGGTCACGATCAAAGCATAACACTCCATATATAAGATAACTTAGTAATCTCAAGTCTAAGAAACACTTATACAATAATCACACAAGGTTTTCATAGGCATATGTGATCTTTTTATATAGAATTCTCTTGCAGGTCAGTTTAGTGTACATTTCAAACATTTGCATATTAGTTTCAAGTATCTCTCATACCTCAGTTTATAAGAGCAGCTACTTATTTTCATAAAGAAAAAAAAACATAATATGCATTAGCCTCAACAACTCTAATTAATATCTAGTCTTAATGGAACATTGACCAGGAATATTTAGGAACAATGCTTTGATGCAATAAAAATTTTATAATTATAAGAACTTTATAATTTTCTATGCAAAGATTGTTTGCTCGATGAACTTTATTTTTACTCTAGATTTATTAATCAAACATTAGATTCATTAATAAAATATAATTTAATATTAAAAAAACCTTATTAATAATAAACATGTTTTACATGAATAAAATCAGTGCTACATGTAACCAACTAATTGGCTATAGGGCATATTAATCTCTGACTTGCACTAAATTCAATCATTCATGTATCTAATACAATATCCCTCCCTACGGTGATCATGATTATGTTAAGACAGTGTCTTAGTGAGAGGATCTGTAAGATTCGTTTCAGTGGGTATTTGTTGTATCTTTACATCTTTCCTCTTTATGATTTCTCTAATCAAATAGAATCGTTTAAGTACATGTGTTGGATCTTTGATGAGACATTGGTTTCTTTGCTTGTGCAATAACTTTATTGTTATCACAATTCAAAGCTATTAGATCAACAATTTTAGGAACCCCACCTAATTCAATGATGAACTTCTTGATTCAAACAACCTTTTTTATCACTATAAATGTAGAGATGCATTCAACTTTAATTATAGAATCTGTTGTGGTCTTTTATTTGTAACTCTTCTAACTCACAACACTACCATTTAGAGTAAAAACATATCCCGATTGAGATTTGCTATTATCAATATCTGATTAAAAACTAACATCTGAATAACCATGAACTTCTAGTTCATTTCCTTCATAGACTAGAAAGGCATTTATAGTTCTTCTTAAGTATATGAAAATGTTTTGAACTATTTTCTAGTGACTCTCATCTAGGTTAAATTGATATCTACTCGTTATGCTTAAAGTATAAGATACATCTAGTCTTGTATATAGCATTACATACATAATGGATTCTATAGCCGAAACATAAAGAATCATTTCCATCATATCTCTCTTAATTTGTGTCTTAGGACACATATATTTGGAGAGACATATTCCTTGCGAAATTAGTAAGTATCCTATATTGGATTCTTCCATGCTAAACCGTTTTAACATTTTATCTATGTACGTGGATTGATATAATCTAAATAACTTTTTAAATCTATGTTTATAGATCTATATTCCCAATATATAGGAGGAAAGGAATGTCATTTCCTATTAATAATATATCATCTACATATAATATTTAGAAATGACTTCACTCCTACTAATATTTTTATAAACACAAGGTTCATCTATATTTTTAATGAAATCAAACTGTTTAATTATCTCATCAAATTGAAGCTTTTTCAAGTCTAGAAATGAATTTTTATAGCTTGTATACTTTGTTGGTAAATTTACTAGATTCAAAACCTTAAGGTTATGTCATATACACATCTTTGTGAAGATTTCCAATAAAAAAATGTAGTTTTGACATTTATTCACCACATCTCATAATCATGATATGCAGCCTTAGCAATCAAAATCCTTGTGGGTTTTAACATAACTACCAACAAGAAGGTTTCATCAAAGTTAACCCATTGTCTTTGTTTGTAACCTTCGGTAACTAGTCTAGATTTGTATGCTTATACATTACCATCATTGTTAATCTTTCTCTTAAAGATCCATTTACATCCAATGAGTTTTATCCCTATAGGTGGATTAACCAAAGTCCATACCTGGTTGGAGTACATGGAATCAATTTTAGATTTCATAGCTTAAAGTCATTTCTTATAGTCAATATTAGAAATTGCTTTCATATAGTTGTTAGGCTCATCAAGTATGAGCAACTTGTCATCGTCGACTTTCATGAAAAGATAATATCTCAATGGTTCATGACGTGTCCTACCACATATAAAATTTATCGAGTTCTTGTGTTTCTTAAATTTCAGGCTAAACATCTAATGTTATAGCCTAGTGTTCAGGTTCTATTTGGATGTTAGTTTATGGTTTTTGAACTTCTTCAAGTTTTATTGTCCTCCTACGACTCCTTTCAAGAACAAATTGTTTTTCTTAAAAGGTAGCGTGTTTTGAGACAAACATCTTTTGCTCAACAAGATAGTAGAAGTGATATCCAATTAATTCTTTTGAATATATCATAAACTTATATTTATCTAACTTAGCTCCTAACTTTTCAGATACAATATGGTTCATATAAACATCATATCCCCAAATCTTTAAGTATGATAGGTTTGGTTTCTTACCATTTCATATCTCATATGAAGTTTTATCATTAGATTTTGATGAAGCCTTATTTAAAAAGTTAAGCAGTAGTTTGCAGGGCATAGCTTAGATAGAAGATAAAAGTCTCCATAACTCATCATGGACCGTACCATATCCAATAATATATGATCTATCATTCCAGAAACTCCATTAAATTATGGTGTTCCAGAAGGTGTCCATTATGAGAGAATCTCATTATCTGTTAGATAATCTTGAAATATTTGACTTAAATAGTCATCACCTTGATCTGATTAAAGTATTTTAATATTCTTTCTAGTTTTTTCTCAATTTCATTTCTCAATTCTTTAAACCTTTCAACAATTTAAACTTGTGTTTCATAAATATATATAACCATTTCTAGAATGGTCATCAATAAATATAATGAAATAAGTATATCCACCCATAGAATGAATTGTCATTGGTCTACATACATGTATATATATTAGACCTAACAATTCTTTAGACCTTTCACTCTTACCAGTAAATGGTATTTTGGTCATCTTACCTAATAAACAAGTTTCACAAGTTTCATATGATTTATAATCAAAAGTGTTACACGTGTGCATCGCTACAATCATCCTCTTGGATCAGGATTTTTATGTGATATGGAAAGAATAAGAAATTGTTATCCTTTATCGTTAAAAAGGATTAGAGTTGCCACCTAATATTTTGGTCATTAAGGGGGTTTTTGTTTGATGGAAAATGGTTTCCAGGAAACCATTTTCCAAACTTTCCTGTGTTTGTTTGTCATTAGGAAAGTTGGTCAACGAAAAACACTTTCTAGTCAAAGAAAAATTTGACTTGGTTTCCAAGAAAGTGTTTTCCTTTTATTTTGGGTGGAAAAAACTTTCCGGAAGTTGTGAAAAATTTAGAAATATCATATTATTTGTTGATTATATCAAATTTGGTCCTCAAACTTTTGATTGTTATATATATTTTGTTTTGAATATTTTTTTTCAATTCTATCCCTTAGAATTTAATTTTTATATTAACTTTGGTCCTCATTTTTATAATTGTTATATGCTTTTCTCTTATCATTTTTTAATTGAAATTTTTTATTTATCAAATTTGGTCCTCATTCTTTTGATTGTTACTTATTTTATTTAAAATAATTTATGAAATGGTAATTATTATTATTATTATTTTAATTTCTTCATCTTTCAATTTTTTTATTTATTAGATTTGATCTCTATTATTTTGATTATTATATATTTTACTTGAGATAATTTATGAAATTATATTTTTTTTTCAATTTCATTCTTATTCAATTTTTTAATTTGTAAGATTTGTTCCTCATTATTTTAATAAATATGAAAAAAATAAAATATTAATAAGTTATTTTTCAACTCATTTTCCATGACATAACCAAACACTGGAAAGTGTTTTCCAACTTATTTTCCATTACACTACCAAATATCAAAAAATAATTCACTTTCCCGAAATTCACTTTCTAAAAAGAAACTACTTTTTAAAAGGAAAGCAAACAAATGAGGCCTAAGAACCTTAACTAGTCTTCAGAGTCTAGATGAGCGAACTGATTGTGTATAAGAAGAACATTATCATCCGTAGTACACTCTACTTAAGGTAAGCTGCATTGTTTATTTGTCTGATTATTACTAATGTACCATTGTGTTTTTCTTACCATTGGCATGTCTATTGATTAAAGCAGGTCCACCATATTAGAGTGGATAGTGGCTTTATGTGTCAAGCCTAGTCATTTTAGAGCTAAAATATATTTTTTGCATTTTCTTTCTTTTAATACATATAAGTACATAATCCTTGATATTAAAAATAAACAAATTGGTTTTTTGATAGGCCAAGTTCTCATGATTTTAATAAACTTGTTATTAAACCTATGATGCATGCAAAATATAAAAATTATTTTTTTTTATTTTTTAAAGGATGCTAAATCTTGTAAAATATTGTTTTTGGCTTTACCTTTTTCTTTCATATATTTTTTTATTTTTATATTAAAACAAAAACATGATTTTTTTTTAGAAACTTGGCCATATGCAATTTAAAACATATATGTATTTTTGTTAAATAAATTTTTTTTAACATATATATTTTAAAAAAACAAAAATTGGTTTATTTAAAATAGAAAAAACGTCTTACATATAAGTTCACAGTCCCAAATATTAAATATAAAAGGGTAAACAATGATGTGGAAAGCTCAAAATTAATTACAAATGGTTCTTCAAATTTTGAAAAATAATTAAAATTAAAATAGGGCATGCTTGGCAAAGAAAAAAACCAAAAATAAATGTTGTGAAAAATAGGTTAAATTTGCTTTAAAAGTATATTTGCCAAACACGCCTAAAAAATATAAAAACATATTTTTTCTTTGATAAATTTTAATCTTACCAAACATGGCTTAAGCCTTTATAAGGCTCAACTCATTTACCCAAAACCATTGCAGGCCTTGTCGAAGGAAATTGAATATACTTGAACAATAATAGACACAAGCTTTATCCAAGAAGCAAACGAGCTTAGAAAAATAGCCCTTGTTTAAAAACCAAATACCTTAAATGCCCGATCCATAAACAAATCTTAGAGGAAGGTTTCATGCTTTAAGGATCAAATCAAATTTTCTTAAGGCCCAAAATCCTTTCTAATTTTCCAAGTATAAAAGGTTCAAGCTTTATCCATATTAAAGCAAAATATAAAAACAAGACTTAACCAACACTTTAAAACTAAGCACACATACGCAATCTCATCTCATTTTGATATCCAAAAAATAAAAAAACGAACAAGATATTTCATGCTTAAAACAAAAATCTTAACCAAACCTTTTATATACAGAAACAAAAGACCAAATATATCCATAAGTTTCTTTCCAAAACCACACTTCAAACCTTGTGTTCAATAGATGCATGATTTTTTTTCTTGAAATCTGTTAACCCTTGAAGTGAGAATATATTGTTGTTATACTAATCCCTTGAAGTTATATAAATGGATTCAACAAAAATAAAGGAGAAGGAAAAAGGGTGTTGCTGGGTTTATGAGCTAGGATTTTAGGCTGTAATGGTTTTTTTTTAAAATAAAAAATTAAGAGGTAGGCTCTCCTTGGTGGTGGTAGCATGGTTATGAACCTTCTTCCCTCTTTTTATGATGTAAAAGAGAGAAACCATTCACTATTGTTTGATCTTGAAGAGGTTAATCAAAACTAAAGGTCTATGTTTCTTTTGGTTCAAATTTACTATGTCCGGGTGTTGAAAGAAAGGTGAAATGCTATAATAGATATTTCATCAATGGACATGTTTTTTATACCGAAGAGTATGGTCAGGGTAGATAGACGTATAATAATGGAGCATGTGTTAAATGATCGACTTTTAATGAGTTTAAAGTTAACCACTATAGAAAATTAGAAGAGGTAATTGAATTGTAATATCATAGCGAGCAAAATAGAGTCTTTTTATTCAAATGCTATTGGTATGATACTACTGATAGAGGAATCAAAGTAGATCCCCATCATGGTTTAGTCAAAAATAATATAAAGGCTAGACTTTACAATGATGATGTCTTTGTTTTTACCAAGCAATGCAACAAGTTTATTACATATACACTTCTTCCTTTAGAAAGGATCGTTTGGGAGTTGATTGATTATCCGTAGTGAAAACAAAAACTAGGAATCATGTCCAAGATGTTCAAGATGGTAACGATGAAGTAACTATGGGAAATGACATCTTTCAACTTGATGAGTTAGTAAATGCATATCGAGTTACTCTGTATACCGACTTAGAGAAAAATTCAAATTTTAATGTCAATGAGAATACTTATGATGATGCTGATGTTGATATAGATGAGTTAAATGATGTTTTGAGGACAAACAGGCATATGTAATGCAACGATGTGAATTTATTATTACATAACAAGGAAACAATTATTTTTTTGTTATTTTATTACTATTAATAGAATTGGAGCTATTGTACCGTGTTGTGCTGTGATGGAATGTATTTGCATGATGGATAGATAAGAAATACAAATACAATTCGAACACATAAACTATTTTATATAGTTGGAATTACCGACAAACTATAAAATACTAACTGATACACCAATGACTTAAGTTAGTTGGTATATTCCGGAGAATTTTGCATCTATTCATTTTTCAATGGCATTGTTCATGGTGTCCATTACATATGAATACACTGACAGATTAAGTCTGACGATATTTTCCTAGGAGTTCTAAAACTATTCACTTCTCAATGTTAGTATATATTATGTCTATTATATACGGACATACCGACTGTTAATATCTATTGGTATTTTCTCGAGAGTTTTGGAACTATTCACTTCTCAATGACACTGTACATTGTGTCCATTGCATATGGACACACCTTCGATTAATGTCCATTAGTATTTTTCCAAGAGTTATGAAATTATTCGCTTGTCAATGACATTATTCATTGTGCCTATTATTTATGGAATCACCGATGGATGAAAAGTCACGAGTGATATTTTGAGGGGTTTCTGAAATTTTTTTATTAAATTAAAATTTTCATTTAAATATTGCTGATGAAATACATGTTAAAAATATTAATATTTAATATTTTAGACAAAAAAACCATTGGCAAATCAATTGGTAAACAAACCTGAAATTAAAAGACCACAATCCCTAATTTTTCCACAAACCAGCAAAAACTCTCATCTTCTCTCTTCCCCTTGTATTTCTCTCTCTGCACCCATCTTAATCCCTTATTCTCTTCCTCCCTCACTCCATCCTCAACCCGGTTGCATCCTCTACACCAGGTAATATTTCTTCTTCTTCCTTTTTTTTTTTGGCAAAGTTTTGTTAATTTAATTAGGTTTTTTTTTTTGCAAGATTTCAAGGTCCTTCTTCATTCATTTTTTATTCTTCAAAACATATTTTTTTTTTGGTTGTTAACATGTTTTTGAGACTGCTTAATCTTGTTTTTGGTGCATTTGGATTAAAGAGATTAAGGGTTTAAATGAGGAATGAACTAATAAAAAACAAATAATTCTTTTTTCTCTTTTCTTTTTTGCTTAGTGAGTTGTGCAGGTGAGACCTATGTGTATTAAGTTGCCCAGGTCTCACCTGAGCAACGAGTCAAATGGTGTTAGTGTATTAATTATTTTTTTTAATTATATTAGTTTAGGACAAAAAATTTCACCATGTTAATTTCAAAAAAAAAAAAAAACTCCTTTAATGCAATGCATCGATGCCTTCTGAATTTTTATTGGGTATCTGTTCATTGGGGAGAAATGGGGAAATCTCAGTCTTGAAAGAAAAAATTAAAAGATACAAGGTAACGTTTGAGAAAGCTTTATTTGTAGCTATTATAATTGTTAAAACAATATTTAATAATATTTATTATTAATATGATTCCATGTTACATAATATTAAAAAATCTACAAGCTTTTGTTTTTTTCCATAATTTTTCCAAATATTTTTTAATTGCTTTTGAAAAAAAAAAAAAGGTAATAGTTTCCGGAGGAGCATACTGTCTTTGAAAGCCACTTTGATGTTATAATTGCGTGGACAATTTAGGAGGTTCTTTGGAAGGGAGAAATTTCAATAATTTGGCATTGATGTGATCTTT
>Ga0325403_1000156_pt1 | contig 39255 bp, 32 predicted proteins | sample PopdelMetagenome_19_FD_205665 | JGI IMG/M metagenome (GOLD analysis project Ga0325403, IMG submission 205665) | Populus deltoides microbial communities from Bellville, Georgia, United States - Xylem-PdKOR-R4 | ecosystem: Host-associated > Plants > Phyllosphere > Stem > Wood/Secondary xylem... | reverse complement strand
CAGTTTGAAAGGCACAAAGCTTGGAGATTTGATGGGAGAATGTTGGTTGAAAGCTCATGAACAGTATAGGGACTATTACATGACTCTTTTCCTGAGAGAAAGTTGGGGAAAAATATTTAATCTTCTTAGCCAAGAGGGTGGAGTTTTATCTGCTCCTACCGGGGGATTCGTGGGGGATTCGGTCAAGAAGAGACTAAAATCATTCAATGAGGAGTTTGATCACATGTACCAGAAGCAATCCAATTGGGTTGTTCCAAATGAAGACTTGAGGTTGAAGATGTGTAAACTTGTAGTCCAGGCTTTTGTACCTGTTCACAGGAGTTACTTGCAGAACTATGGGTTTCAGGCAGAAACTGATGCTAGTCCCGGCAGACATGTGAAATATACTACGCAAGGTTTGGAAACCATGCTCAGCTCTCTCTTTCAGCCAAAGCTAAGCAAGTCTGGCAGCACCAAACAAAACCGCTTGATTGGTAAAATAAAAGATATTGTGACAGATAACTTTCGCTTGACACTTCTGGCTGCATAATTCTTTCTACATGAAAGGGGTCTGAAATATTTTCCTGTTAAATTAACGTCTCTTTTTTAATTCAAAATTGGCATGTTTTTTGCTCGTAAGCGTTCGGATGCAATTTTCATGGATTAACTAATTTCTCTTCCACTCATCTGAGACTCTTTTAGAAATTCTGCAATTCAATATGTTTTCGTGCTAAAGCTCGAAAATCTGCAACCGATATGTTTTCATGTTATAGCTAGCTCCTGTCTTGTAAATCACAAGGACTTCTGGTAAGTTGGATTTGAAGTGAAGCTTGCTTGGCTTGGCTTGGCTTTCATTGTATTGTTACTTAGCATGGTGAGTTAGCCATTAGGTGAGAAATTTATTCATGAGTGGTGCTGATCAAATGGCTGCTAACCACTACGAAAACACAAATCATGCGCCATCACCGTGTTCTATTAACGTAGACAGAAAGACAAATCTCTGCAATTAATGTGGATTATGAATTAATTTGTGTTTATTAGGACAACATTGAGTGCTTCAATGTTATCTGGAATCTATAAACTATGACTTGTAGAACCTTATAAATGTGATCAACTAGCAAATGATGTTCTTAACCTTTTGGATCAGCTGGTTGTCCTTGAGTTCTTTTGTCTTAGAGTGGAATGCTTCACTCCGAAACTAAGAAAATGTTCCTTTTCTTCACCTTCTATCCTCTCAATGTCATCCCGCCTGTGAAATGTACAAAAAGAAGAAAGAAGAAAAGGATTTCCCCTTCATTTCCTTTTCTTTTATTTGACCCTTTTATCAGGAGCACATCCTTTCACTTCTCTATGCCAAATATCCCAGTCTTCCATGTGATTATTAAATTTATTTTAGATAAGTCAGATTTTATCTTGAATTATTTTTAAATATTAATCATACTAAATTTGAATGGATTGATCTACAATTTAATTCATCTGGATGAAATATAGCAGATTAATAATAAGAAGATTTTATTTCGAGGTTGGTGGCTGACAACAATAATCCATGGATGAAAGATTCCAGGTTAATATTTCGAGGTTGGTGGCTGACAACAATAAAGGATGATAGGAAAAACATGTCCTTTTTCTATTTATTACTACAGTAAAAAAATCATTTCAACACTCTATCTTAATCTACCAGGCCCTCGTTGAGATGGCAGCACAAACAGAAGCAGGTAAAATTCAATTTTTTTAAAGATTTGTTATATTAAAGATGAATTTTAAAAAATAAAAAATATTATTTTAATATATTTATAAAAAAAATATTTTGAAAAACAATGTATTCTCAATACACTTGTTATTTAAGCTTCAATTGACAGGTTGTACTAAGCTTCACTCAGTATCTTCAAATAGATGATTTTCTAGATAATTTTTTTAAAAATATTGTTTTAGATCGACCGTCAACTCAGGTATTATCTCGTATGGGGTTTTACAACAATTCCTAGTACCTTGATATTTTCACCCTATAAAGTATAAATTTTAGTGCTTAGTGTTCCAATCTACGTCCTGTTCTATGTTACAGCAACTGATGATGATGATGATGAACTTGGTCTCTTCACTCAGCTTGCTTTTGGGGCAACAGTTCTTTTCTGCAGAGCAGTTCTTCACCTTTGTGGTTTTTACTGTGTTCTCCTGTGAATGTAAGCAGAGCGGGGGGGTAGATACGGAGTTGGGAGTTTGGATGGTTTAGTTCCTCATGATCTTCAAGTTGGATTCTAATTTTCTTTTAGGTTTTGGGAAGGGGTTACTCTTTTGTTGACTGTTGTATTGGGTGCGTGAGTGTAAAACGTTAGCAAATTTTAGTATGGATTCAATACCCACTCCAAACCTTTTCATTTCAAATTCAAAATATAATCTTCCATGAATGCAAGAAAAAAACCTTTCTCAGGCTCTCTGCACAGGAAGAGTCAAGTACATGATTTTTTTCACCTTTAAAACCTTTGTGTCCTCTGGCTTATCAAGGCTGCCTCGAATGGTGCACTGAGGAGTCCTCATTCCAGATTGTTCTAACTAATCCAAACCCAATTCACATTGAAAAAAGATCATTAATTACAGTATAAATATTCACACACACAAAAAAGACACATGTTCGATACATAAAGATTCTATCTTTTTGCTAATTGAAGAATCAATGAATTGAACTGAATTACCTGAACATGAGACTAGACCTTTTATCAACAGAAAACTGTCTATAAGAATCACTCAGGCACAAAACAGGGGTCCCATCATCATCAACAGCAAACCTAACACCAACCATCAGGGGTCGAAGTAGAAAGAGTGCCAACTGAAGATAACTCCACGATGGTTCTTGAAACTTCAGCAGGAAAGCGCTTATCATTTGAGGACCTAACAACATGAGTAGGTGGCTCAGCTGATACAGTTGAAAGAGTACATTTCAAGGAGAATTGAGAAACTGGGTCTTGATGATTTGAAGTTGTGAATTGGTGGGGCTTTGTTGGTTCTGGGAGAAAGAGGAAAGGGAGAGGTGAGAGGTTGGTGAGAGATTGGTTTTGGAGCATCTCCGATGGAAATGCTATAATGAAAAAAGCTAAATAGAGAAAATAATTTTTTAAATAGTGAAAATATAGTTTTTTTTATTATGTATATTTTAATGATAAAAAACTATTTAGAAAAGTCAATTATATTTTAATATATTTTATGTTAAATTAATTTTAATATAATTATATAACTAATTTAGATATTTTATATATATAATATAATTATGATGTTATTGATTATATAATTAATATGAATAATTTATAAAAATAATATAAAATTAATGAAATACTATGAAAGTTAAAAGATATAATTTAAAATTTATTTATATGAATATTTTTAATTTTAAGTTTTATATGTTATTGTTAAAAATTTAATTTTTTAAAAGTAAATTCAAATTCAAACTTTGAAAAAATGACCGCCAACATAACCGCCAATATTTTAAATTTTAAATTTTAAAATTTTAAAAAAATAACCGCCAACATTTTAAATTTTAAAATTTCAAATTTTGAAAAAATTACAGCCAACATTCTAAGATTTTACAATTCAAAAAAATAATCCATCTATAAATCTTTTCATATACCTTAACATTTTTTCTCATCATTTTCTTCTCTCCAATCTTTGTTATATTTCATTAAAATTCATCATGAATCATTCTAATTTTAATTTTTATGAAGCTTTTGATTTTGATGATGACGCTCCTGTGTTTGCTTTTAAAGTTGCTACTGCTGTGGTTGCTGAAAAAGAATCGAATAATCAAGGGCGGAGAACAGGGTATCGTGGCTCTATTCCTGGTCACAATATTGTTAATCGTAATAGAAAGGAAGGTAAGTTAAGGTTATATAATGATTATTTTGCAGAAAATTCTAAATTCACTGAAAGTCAATTTCGAAGAAGATTTAGGATGAGTCGTCGTCTTTTTCTTCGAATCGCAAATGCAGTGGAAGCTAATAGTCCATATTTCAAACAAAGGACAGATGCTTTTGGTGTTCTTGGTTTGTCTTGCCTTCAAAAGGTAACCGCAGCTTACAGAATACTTGCATATGGTATTCCTGCAGATCTTACTGATGAATATCTTCGAATTGGAGAAACCACTGCGATAGAAAGTCTTAGAGCTTTCGTCAGAGCAATCGTAGAAATTTTTGGTGATTGGTATCTAAAGGCACCAAACGAGGCCGATATTTGTCAATTATTATCAATTGGAGAGCAGCATGGATTTCTAGGGATGTTAGGGAGCATTGACTGTATACATTGGAAATGGGAGAAATGCCCAATTGCATGGCATGGGATGTATACCGGTCATTTTCGTGAACCAACTATAATTCTAGAGGCGGTGGCTTCACAAGATCTTTGGATATGGCATGCCTTTTTTGGAATGCCTAGATCATTAAATGATACTAATGTTCTTGATCGGTCACCTATCTTTGCTGCACTTGCTGAAGGTCGTATTGCTCCTGTCAATTATACAATTAATGGGCATGAATATACAATGGGATACTATTTAGCAGATGAGATTTATCCTAATTGGTCAACCTTTGTTAAGACAATCCTAAGACCATTAGGAGCAAAGAGAAAATATTTTGCAAGCAAGCAAGAGTCTGCAAGAAAAGATATGGAGCGGGCATTTGGGGTGCTCCAATCTCGTTTTGCAATTGTACGTGGACTTGTTCGATACTGGGATAAAGAAACGCTTGCATATATTATGAAAGCTTGCATAATATGATTATCGAGGATGAAGGAGCAATGCACCTTGGATTTGACCATGAACATGAAGTCAATTCCTTTATATCAGTTTCACATGGTGAAATACCAAAACTACATGATTTTCTTCAAACTCATAATCGAATTAGGGATAGAGCAACTAGCTCTCAACTACAAGAAGATTTGATTGAACATTTGTGGGAACAATATGGCAACGAGTATAATCTTTAGATTTGAACTTCTTATGATATCATAATTTTCAAGTTTTTTATGTTTTTTTTTTCATTATGGTTGTTATCTTTTAAGTTAATTAATCCTACTTATTATTGTTAAGTGTTAGAGGAACTTCAAAAAAGTATTATGAATTGATATCAATTTCATAACAATATATTTAAAATAACCAAGAATTTTCTACATATTTAATTAAAAATACATTACATTACAATAAATCAATCAAAGTTAATTAAAAATTAAAACCCCTCTTTTGCATAATTTCTAACTTTCTATTTTGAAAATACACTACAGAAATTGGATCCAAATTAGAAATATCCATTTTCATAATTTGTTCTTTTTTCTTAATCCTGTCCAATTCTTGTTTCTTTTGACTTTGTTGAATCATCATGGCTTGTTGCTCTAACATAATTTTCTTGTCTTGTTTCTTCTGATCCTTAATTTCAACTAGAGTATCCCTGAATTGTTGTAAGAGATTCGTTACATTTACATCCTCAACTTTATCTTTTTCTTGTCTACGTTTAAGTCGTTCCTTTGCAGCCTTCTGACCGATTGGTCTATCTTGATAAATCAATGATTCACTATCTTCTCCTAAACTAACAGAATCAGGGGTAGATGGAGTTGATGAAGCCGAACTTGCATTAACATGACTTTTTTGTTTCTTGTTTGACCTTTGATGTTGACTTGCACTCTCAAATTGTCATTTGGGCTCTTTTCTTAAGATAATCCAACAATGTTCTAGTTGAAATCGTTTGCCAACGCAAGAAGCATACATTTGCCGAGCATCATTAATCTAGTAAAAAAAATAAATTAATTAAATAATGTTAAAATATGTGTTAAACAATTTAACACAGAAATGAATATTAACATTACCCTTGATTCTTTGGTCATTCCACTTTGCTGAGGATTTTCAACTTGAATAATAAATCCAACAAATTTACCGACTTCTCTATTTATTTCTTGCCATCTACTTGATATGCTTATTTGTGAACGATTATTCAAGTTTCCTCCATTCTCTACAAAGTAAGCATGTACGCGAGCCCAGAACTGTTTTGTTTGTTGTTCAACTCCTGTAATTGGATCCTTGCTTGTATTTAGCCATGCAGAGACAAGTAAACAATTCTCCTCTGGTGAGAAATTTTTACTTATTTGTGATTTTTTTGCCGAATTGACATTTAAATTCGAGTATGTTAAGCCATCAATTAATTGATTAGAATCACTTGGTTGAGAGAGAATATCTTCTGACTCACTTATAAGAAAGTTGGCAAAAGAGTTTGGAAAATTTGAATCCATCTACATTAAAAAAAAAACTCAAGTTAAAACCTTATAAGAGAGTGTAAAAGAAGCTCACATTCAATGTCTAGCAATTTTGTAGTTTTCATACATGCGAATTAATAATAAGCACTGCCTCCTACTTGTTCTAACATAACAATTTGACCATTTTTTGGAACTAAAAGAGAATCAATATACTGGTTTAATTGCATTTTCAACAAGACAAAATATAATTAACCTCAAATTAAAACAGACAATCAAAAATAAATTTTAAATATGTCACTCTATCTTATTATCAATATCAACTACCATTATTAATTCCTCTTAATTTTATCAAAGATAACAACATAAATAAAAATTGTCTTTCTTAACCCATATTAAAAACATAAAATAATAAAGAAATAAAAATCATTTCAAATATTAAATTAACAACAAAAGGTCTAAAAAATCAAGAGATATAAAAGAGAAAATAGAAAAAGTTTTTAAACATGCATGCCTTTTAAATTCAGCTAATTAACATAACCAATGTTAATAATTAACCGGAAAATAATTGATTCTTGTTTTTCTAAATTTAAGAGAAGGGTGAGGCACAATATAAAATTTTAAAACTACAAGTTCTTTCCTCATGCATTTTAAAAAAATTTTCCCTATATTTAAAAAAAAAAGAGAGCTGTTGGCCAATGACTATTATTTAAAGAAAAAAAAAGAGAGTTGATGGCCAATGGCTATAAAAATAGCCATTGGCCAACAATTATTATTTTGATCATTTCTACATTGAAATGTAAAAATGGCTGGCCAACAAACAAATAATCAAAATAGCAATTTATTTAGATGTTCTATTAAAATAAAAAAATAAAAAATAAAAACTAAAATATATTTATCTTTTTATTTAGCTCATGGATTGGAGATGCTCCAAGAGAAAGAGCAGCTTGGGTTTAGGAATTCAAGAATTTATTTTTAGCACAAAGTCTTGATGGTCAAACAATGGACAGATAGAAGTCGGAAAGACAGGTACTGATGTTGATAATGAGTCTGGTAAGAGAGGATGGGAAGGGAAGATTTTCTTACACTCACCACCCCGATATTCGCAACCATTGCAAAATCCCCTTGTTATCTTTTATTGAATTACATTCTAACCATTCTCTCTCAATAAAATGAATTAACTGGCACAATTTCAGCAAAATCATCACTAAATTACTAAAACGCAGTAACGAGAGAGATGGTCTGGGAGTGAGGCTTGGCATTCTGTACGTGTACTGCATCTAAATGGCGCAATACTCCAGGCTACCCATAAACTGAGGAGGCCAAATTCAACATTCACAGAACTTGAGGAACATTACAGAAACTACACTTTCTTTCTTCTTCCCTATTTGCTCATTGGCATGGATATTTTTAAAGTTGTTCTACTCGAGGGCTCAAGATTCGATCAGCTGCTCTAGATCAACCAATGAAAGGAAATGAAACACAGAGATGGAGATTTTTTCAGGGATATTCTATAGGTGCAGCACAATCTCTAACCATCAAAACCTCATCACATAACTTCTGAGGAACTTGCTGTAATTCCTTCCCTTCTTGCCATGCCTGACCCACAAACACCCCAGGTCCAACATGGCGAACATATATGACAACCTGATCGCTGAAAGGATATGGATGTTTTCCTGCAAAAGTGAAGAAACTCCTTCAGATTGGTCCAACATTATGCAGCAGGAGGAGGCAGTGTTAAATAGCACTACCATATTATATCATCAAATTAATGGTGCTATAAATAGTTCTGTCTTAAATCATGTCAGATTATGGTTGCTTCCATTAGCACAAATTAGATTGTTCAAGATTCTGAAGGGAGGAGGAGAGTAACGTTATTTTATAGATATTTATTAGGGTATGGTGTCAATCTAACATAATTAGAGTGAAATGATTTTTTTTTTTAGTTTAACATGGGTATTCGGGTTAACTTGCGCGTAGCTCGACTAATCCTACGAGCCCTGAAGTTAATGACTATGTAAGCCTCCCGTGACCATCATATAAGTAACCACAGGGCTCGAACCTGAGATCACAGAGGGAGCAAACCTCTTATTCCCAAGCTCTTACCGCTGGAAATGATTCTGTTTATCCGGTTAGTCGCGTGTTTTTAAAATAATTATTTTTTATTTAAAATTATTTTTTTATATTTTTTAATGTATATTAAAAATATAAATATTATTTTTATACTAAGAAAACATTTAAAAAATCAAAGGTATCAAGCACTCACAAAGAAAAATACCATCTTGCTCACAAAGAAGCACATCGTGGGTAGTAATTTGTTTGGGCTAAAAAATTTAGTGGGCCGATCAATGAGCCCATGAGAAACTACTAGGTCAGCACAAAACACTGGAGGCGAATGATGGTGTCCTTTCTTTAGATTGAGAATCCGAGAGACAAGAAGAAGAGAGGAGAGTAATTCCGATGGCGTCGAATGCAGCAGCGCCGTTTTGGAGGGCCGCCGGCATGACCTACATAACATATTCGAACATCTGTGCTAATCTTGTCAGAAACTGTCTCAAAGAACCATACAAGACTGAAGCTCTTTCGAGGGAAAAGGTTCATTTTGCTGTTACCAAGTTTGTCGATGGAAATCCTCAGAAACCCAGTAAGACACCACCCTTCCCTTTCTTTCTCATCCTCTCCTCGTACAAATTTGTCGCTTTAAGATCTGGGGTTTTTGGTTTCTGGGTCATTGCTGTTTCTTTCTCCTGATTTTATTGAATCTGAATTGATTTTGTTCAATTTTGCGATCATTGTTAATCGAATCTCCCTTTGATTGATGGATAGGAAATTTATAGGCTGAATGGATTGTTGTTGTCTGTACAAATCAAGTCAGAATTAGAATTTGGGGTAAGTTGAGAGCCTTTTAAAAAATAAAATAAAAATATGAGGATTCTTTAGTACGTGATCGATGTGGACCTTTGGAGTAATGTCCGCTGAGGTTTCTGATTCGATAAGGTGTGTTCTGATATGTCACAAGCGTTGTAAGATTGAAGGGCTGTGAGTTTGGTCAAAGTCGGATCGATGCTCTCTATGTTTGAGTATTAAAGGTCTGTTTGGAAACGCCCCCTCGAGTTTTGAATTTTTTTTCTTTTTTGTTAAAAATTATTATTATTATTATTATTAGATTGTGATGGAGTTATATTAAAAATAATTTTTTTAAAATAAAAAATATTATTTTAATATATTTTTAAACGAAAAGAATTTAAACCATAAAAACATAACCCTAGTAGTCTAATGATCTCGATTGCAGGGCATGTGGTGTTTTATTCATTTATTAAGGAATTGTAAGAACCATGGCTTTGTTTGGTTTGATAGAATCTTACCTTCACTCATGCCTTGGAAAAAAGCGATTGTTCTCGCTGTTATGATGTGAATAAATAAGCTAGCTGTTCCAAAGGGCTTTGTTCAGTGCAGTCGTTTCCGTCTTGGTAATTTTAATTAGAAAAGGATCGAAGGCTATGGTAGAATTGTTAAAGTGCATATGAATTGGATGGAGATTGGAGACTGAAAACTGATTGGTGATTGTAGAAATTCTCTACCTTTTCTTTGACTTACTTGGGCCACCTCTATGGAATAAATCATTTCAGCTATTGTTAATTGCATTACCTCCTCTTTGACTTATTTGGGCCTTCTCTATGGAATGGATCATTTCAGCTGTTATGGTCTTCTGGCTTTTTTTGCCCCTCCATGTGTCTATTCTTCTGCACATTACCTTGCATTCTTAGCCTACATTTTATCATTACCTTTTAGCGAAATCATTATTCTGATAAAATGATTTTGTTTCTTTGTCAACAGTTGTTCGTTCGGATTCTGGAACTGATTGAGTTGAGGAGCTCGATCCTTTAAATGCGTAATGGAGGATCTTTTGTGATGGACTTTCTTCTATTTGTCTATTTGGTAGATTGAAATTCATCATGCCTGTAAGGCATAATTTCAGACAAGACTATGGATTTGGCCTGGTACTGAAATTGTAATAAATGCAACCAGTATTATCCACTCTTTCAACTATACTTGTTCATTTACCTTTCTTTGAGAATCTTTATGGAACAATCCTGTGTTTTGAAGTTGTAATGGACCAACTTTCCCACAGCAGTGCACAATTCCAACAACAGCTTGCCACAATAATTCCTGTTTAGCATTCAATTCCACCATCAGGAGAAAACTTTGCCACTCATGTCAGGTGGGCAGTGGGATAATGCATTTTTATCTTTTTGTTTCTTAAACCCCCCCAGGAATCATGAGAATGGAGGATGCCCTTCTTATTTATCCTTGTGCGATTGACTAATTGGAGAGAAATATAGACCTGATAATCACAGCCATAACTTGAAGAAGCCTAATTTATAATCTGTAAACATCATTTCTACATCTGCCAAAGGAACTAGGCCGTATAATTTGCTGACCATTGCATCATTGCACCTAAACACGTACATCATTGGCATGTTATCAACACAACAAAAGCCTCACATTGTTCTTCATGATCAAAACTCAATGGAGCAAGAGGAGTCATCCAGTATTACCGAGGTGAGAAACTAGAAATTGTCACATCATTGACAGAACCATAGGAACCAGCTGAAACTAGTGTTTGATCCTTTCTTCCAACGGAAAATGCAGGCTGTTTTGGTTTGGGGAGTGTCATGGTATCACTTGCTAGCATAACAACTATAGTGGACATGGTTGGTCTGTTAATTGGATCCTCTTGAACACATAATAAAGCAATGTGTATACAATTTAGAACTTCACTAACCACACATGTTTTTTCCAAGATTGAATCCATGATCTCCATTGCTTTGCCTTCATGCCATAAATTCCATGCCTGCGATATGAAAATTTCAAAGATGGATTGGGTCATAAGTGGAAATTGGCCCAGATGTAAAAAAATTAAATCGAGAGCTATAAAATGTTTACGTACGTGAGTAGGCTCAGACGACCATCATCCGAAAGATAGAACCCACATTCCTCCTTTTTCCAGCAATAATCTCTAACTAAAGAACTCCAAAACCAAAAACATAAGATTTTACCGAGAAGATACCTTGCATTGGATATTCTGGAGCCATGTATCCACTGTTTCAAACGAAAAAAATATTAGTCTTAATCATGGTTATAAAACCCTCTCTAGTTTTGCTAGTCAATTTGTTTTCTTTTATTTAATTGAAACGAGATTATTTTTAAGTTTCTTTTCTTTAATTTTTTTTATACATTTTATTTCAAGTTTTTTTCTTTTGAAAAAAAACTATAGCTTATGTTGATATGCTAATCCACATTTAATTTGTGATCCAATTCTTGAGCCGGGTTAACATTTGAAACTTCCTCGAAACCCAACCAAAAAGAAAGAAAGTAGAGTGGACATACTGTGTACCAACGACTCCATTTGTATTGGCTTGCTTCTGATCTCCAAAAATTCTTGCCATTCCGAAATCAGAAACTCTTGGATTCATCTGACAATCCAACAAAATATTGATGGCTCTCATGTCTCTGTGAATTACTCTTAGTCGACTGTCCTCGTGTAGATAGACAAGGCCTCTACCTATTCCATTGATAATGCTAACCCGCAGTTTCCAATCTAATTCTGCACTCATTTCCGTGCCTAAAAGCAAAGATATTATTCACATTCAAGCTTTATATGCAATAAAAAGAAGCTCAAAGCATATGAAAAATAAGCTGTAAGGACAATACCAGGGAGGTGAAGGGCAAGACTGCCATTGGGCAGTTATCATACACTAGTCGCTCTTCATTTTCTTCAATGCAACAACCCAATAGTCTCACAAGATTTCTATGCTGCAGCTTGGCAATTACGATGACTAATTCATTCTTGAATTCCTCTATACCTTGACTGGAAACTTTTGATAGCTACTTGCTTTCCATCTGGTAATTCACCCTGAAAATAAATTAACGTGAAATGTCAGCAGTTTAGATTTAGCCAAGTAAGAAGACACATGTTCGGACCTAGTGGGTTTGTTCTTGTTTTGCGATTGGGGTGAAATGACCGAAACAAATGGCCAATTGTAAAAGAGGATTCAAGTTTTACGAAAGAGGCGGGGGAAGGCTGGAAGATTACAGCATCCTCTCTCTCCTCATTAAAAAAAAAAAAAAACACTTTAAGAACAAGAAAAATTAGTTTTAATATCAAAATTAAATTTTTAATAATTAAAAAGACCAATCACTTTTAAATTAAAAAAAAAGAGGGTTAAAGTAATTTTTTTAATGAAATTTAAAGTCATGATTTATTTTACTTGTTGTGTTACATTTGTCCTCTAACTTTTAATTTAATTTTTTAAAAAATATATATATAGTTAGATGCTAATTCGATCTACATTGTACCTAAAAAAATTTAAAAATCAAATTTAAATTTTTTAAAAAATTCATTTATAATTTAGAGTAATTTACGAAAGGATTAAAAATATTTGCACCTATAATGTTTTCGTCACAAAAATTAGTTTCTGTTAATTAATTAATTAATTAATAATATTAGCCAATTTACCACAGTGGTCAAAATCTCTTCTAACAAACAGCAGTCACAGTCAAACCCAGTCTACTTTCTCTCTTTCTCTCTCTAAATTGTTTACAGTGACATAAAAGTTTTTTTTAAAAAAAAAAACAGCACGAAAGAACAGAGCCGTGTGCTGTTTGCCTGTTCTTCTAAAAAAAAAACTTTCTCCCTCTCTCCCTTCCTCCTCTCTCCTTCTTCTTCTACGGCACCGATCATTTTTAAATTCCAAATTTACCCTTAGATCTAATCCTTTGTTTCTCTTCACCGGCCGCCTCTACCCACCGTTACCGTATTTCTGATCTTATCTTAGCAAACAATGGCTTCAGCGAAGACGAGTAGTCGTTCGCGAGGGACACCGGTGAAGGAGAACGGCCCGAAGCTCGAGGAAGGACTCAACGTCTTCAAGTCCGATAGATTCAACGCCGATTCTTACGTTCAGTCCAAATGCTCTCTAAACGAGAAGGTTCGTTGACTACTAGTCCTTTTCTTTTTCTCTCTATAGAAACGCTAGAGCAGACGACTTGTCGTTTTTAGGTCTGGAAGATGATTAATTCGTGTGTTGGTCATTAACAGGAAATAAAGCAGTTATGCTCGTATCTTTTGGATTTAAAGAGGGCTTCAGCTGACGAAATGCGGAAAAGTGTGTACGCTAATTATGCTGCGTTTATAAGGTAAATTAGCGCTTCACATTACCGGAAAAATTGTTAGTTTTTGCGTTTTCTTGGAAGTTGGGATCGAATTTGTGGTTTAGGATCCAGTAATTTATAGCTAGCTTGATATTTTAACTTGCTGTAAATGTTAATCTGGAAGTTGAGGTTATTCAATTGCGATTTTACTTCTGGAAATGTGTGTGTGGAAATTTAGTTGACTTAAAATTTGCGGATTTTGCAGTTTGTAGGAAGTTGTGATTGAATTTGTGGTTTAGGATTCAGTAATTTATAGCTAGGTTGAGAAATTTAGTTGCTGTAATTGTTAATCTAGAAGTTGATATTATTGAATTGCAATTTTACAGCTGGAAATGTGTGGAAATTTGCGGATTTTGCAGTTTGTAGGAACTTGGGATTGGATTTGTGGTTTAATGTTGTGTTTTAATATGATCAAGGATCTTTTAAGTATTTTATACTGGGAATGCTTTCGTGTTTGTGTGTTGACAGGACATCGAAGGAGATATCAGATTTGGAAGGGGAGTTGTTGTCTATAAGAAATTTGTTATCTACTCAAGCAACTTTGATTCATGGTTTAGTAGAGGGTGTTAACATTGATTCTTTATCTTTGAAAGCATCTGAAGGGTCTATGGTAAATGGGTTAGAGAATGTTGAAGATAGAGAGCCGACTGATTTGGAGAGATGGTTGGCTGAGTTCCCTGATATGCTTGATGTTTTGTTAGCTGAGAGGAGAGTGGATGAAGCTCTGGCGGTGATTGACGAAGGAGAACGTATAGCTGCTGAAATGAAAAAAACAGAATTGTCAAGTCCTGGTATACTTAGGTCTTTAGAGATAGCTATTACAGAGCGCGGGCAAAAGTTGGCTGATCAGCTTGCTGAAGCTGCTTGCCAGCCTTCTACTCGCAGTAGTGAACTTCGTGCAGCCATATCAGCTCTTAAAAAGCTCGGGGATGGCCCTCGAGCTCATAGCTTGCTCCTCAATGCACACCTCCAAAGATATCGGTATAATATGCAAAGCCTCTGCCCGTCTAGCACATCATACGGAGGAGCTTATACGGCTGCACTGTCACAGATAGTGTTTTCTGCTATCGTTCAAGCTGCTAGTGATTCTTTGGCTATTTTCGGTAAGGAACGGGAATATAGGTCTGAGCTTGTGATGTGGGCCACCAAGCAAACAGAGGCCTTTGCGGGTCTTGTTAAAAGACATGCAATAGCGTCATCAGCAGCTGCTGGAGGTTTAAGAGCCGCTGCAGAGTGTGTTCAAATAGCTTTAGGTCATTGCTCTTTGTTGGAAGCTCGTGGTTTGGCACTCTGTCCTGTGCTATTAAAACTCTTTAGGCCTAGTGTTGAACAAGCCTTAAATGCCAATCTAAAACGAATTGAAGAGAGCACTGCTGCTTTGGCTGCTGCTGATGATTGGGTACTTACTTATCCTCCAACCAGTACTCGGCAGTCTGGCAGGTCTTCTGTTACATCTCTTGGTAATGCAGCAGCATTTCAACATAAACTTACAAGTAGTGCCCATCGCTTCAATTTAATGGTCCAGGTAAACATTCTTTCCTTTTGATATCTGATAAACTGTGACATTATTATACATCTCCTTTCTCTCTATCCAAACATTAAACCATGGTCTGGTCCTGTCCACTTACTCCTTTTAATTGCAACTTTGCATGTCGTTTGTTCTCAGGTGATTTTTGACCTATGTACAGCCCTTGAATGGCACATGCACCAACTCAAATATTGTTTTCCCTCATCTGTCCTTGCTGCTGGATATATTTTCGTGAATTCACTTTTGCAGTTAGTTTACGCACTTTCTGGAATGTCTTGAATGTTTTTGAATCATTAGTCTTCTATATGATAATCTGGGCGAATGTTGTTTGCTGTCATAGTTGCTTACTGGTCGATTTTTTATGGTTCTTCCTTAAACTTTTGGTAGTGGTTTGATTATTTCACTAACTTGCGTTATTGTACAACTTGCTCATGTAGGACTTCTTTGAGGATGTAGGACCACTCTTAAGCATGCAGATGGGAGGCCAAACACTGGAAGGTTTGTTCCAAGTATTTAACTCGTACGTGAACATGCTCATAAAAGCTTTACCAGGTTCGATGGAAGAAGAAGCAAACTTTGAAGGTTGTGGAAATAAAGTTGTGCAAATGGCTGAGACTGAAGCTCAGCAAATTGCATTACTGGCTAATGCTTCATTATTAGCAGACGAACTACTCCCACGTGCGGCCATGAAACTTGCACCGCTGAATCAGGCTAATTACAGGGATGATTCCCGTAGAAGACCTTTAGATAGGCAGAACCGTCATCCTGAGCAACGAGAATGGAGGAAGCGGCTTGCGGGTTCGGTTGATAGATTAAAAGATGCTTTCTGTCGACAACATGCACTGGATCTCATTTTTACAGAAGATGGTGATAGCTATCTTACTGCAGAAATGTATATAAACATGGTTGGAAGTGCAGATGAGGTAGATCGGTTTCCATCCCCAATATTCCAGGTATTATTTCTTAAATTAATAGATGCCTTTCATTTGATAGAGACATGTCGCTATTTTCTTATGTTCGTATTGTATAAGGCTGGAAAAAGATGGTGAAGAATCCATTTTAGTTTTTTTAATTTCTGGAATACTATGATTTTATGTTTTTATTCTTGTGCTACAAGACATCGCACCTGATTTCGGACTAACAAGTCTATCATTTAGTTGATAGCTTCATTCCTCTATCTATTCAAACAAGTTTTCCTTTCATGTAAATAATGCTTGGCAATCACTTAAGTTGATTGCTGTTGGTCTTCATCTACCCAAATAAGGTTTTTAGTTATTCTCCTCCTACTTGATGTGGTTTAACTATTGAATTTTTTTTTAGGAAAATTGGGTGCTTAACAAGTAGTTGGAAGCAGGTTTTGTAAATTGTAACTAGATTAAAAGAAATTGTAAGCCGGCTGAGTCATCAGTGAGACTGGACTTGGCACATGGGAATGATGTAACTTAATCTTTTGATGGATGGGCGAGGCTTGTGAGCAGGAATTGTTTGTTGAGTCTGAGGAGGATTAACTATTTTAGTTTTGAATTCCAACATATCACATTAAACATGCTTGTTATTCACAAAATCTGTTCTTGTATTTAATATCTTTTTTTAGTTTTGGAACTTTCAGTCCAAGTTCTTACAGTGTATTGTTATATGCTTCAATTCAGGAACTTTTTGTAAAACTGAACCGCATGGCTAGTATAGCAGCAGAGATGTTTGTAGGAAGGGAAAGATTTGCAACATTACTATTGATGAGACTTACGGAAACAGTCATTTTATGGCTTTCAGAAGATCAAAGTTTTTGGGATGATATCGAGGAAGGTCCAAGGCCTTTAGGTCCTCTTGGTATACAACAGGTATATAAATCTGACATCATTTCATTTATAGTTATATGTATGCGAATTGGGTCATTAATATGTTTATTTACTTGTAAACATGCAGTTCTATTTGGACATGAAGTTTGTCATGTGCTTTGCTTCCCAAGGACGCTACTTGTCACGAAATTTGCATCGTGTTGTCAATGAAATAATTGCAAAAGCTTTGGCAGTATTCTCTGCAACAGGGATGGATCCAGACAGGTAAGCTAGTTTTTATTTTTTATTTTTGGTTTATGACCAGCAGCAGTTTCATTATATATTCTCAACATTATCTGAAAGTATATATAAACAAAACCAAAGCTAGGCCAAATTTCTGCAAAAACCTAGTTATTGAACCTTTTGAATTCCTAGAATTCATTTTAGTATTTAGTGTATGGATCCACATGTTATTGAAGGAACCAGTTTCTAATGTATGAGATTTATGTGAATTTATTTCAACTCTTAGTTGTTTTCTCAACACATGTAATTCAGCTCCTTTAATTGTGTTAATGCTTAGGAACAAGTTTTTTCTCAATATACTTGTTGTGTTTGGTAAACCTATATTGTCTTGAATGCATTTCCTTTTCCTTCTCTTTACTCCTTTCATTTTGAATATTATTCACTACACCAAGTTTTGTCGACACGGCAGATGTCGATGAGATGGAAAACTTGTTATATTGAAACTACTTAAACTCGTGATAATTACATTGCAGATGTTATTGGGAATTTTGAAGATTGGGATGTATTGATTTGTAGGGTTGGAGTATCACTTCACCCCCAAACCCCTAGCTGCTGGCTATGTTGTTTTATTTTTGTTAGGGAGTAAGCTGGATATAATTTATAACTTGGGAAGTCATTTCGAATCTTCTATCACTACCATCTTCTTTCCAGACAACAATCTGTGTTTTTTTTCCTCGCTAATGATTAGCAGAACAGTAAGATCATGGTGTTAGATACAACCTCCAATATCCTTGGCCAGAACCCAGGAGTGTGTCGAGGCCCATGAGCTGCTAAGTAATTGAATATCTAATTTTGATATTAGAAACAAATTCTTTGATGATGACAAAAAATCAGCTGTGAGAAGCATACTAATTGCAAGTTTATCATCATCATCATCAGATTGTCAGAAATAATATATCCACTGCCTATGCTGAAATGAAATTTGAAAATGTGAACAAGGTCCATTCTCTGGTGCAGTATTTATTTGCCATAAGCTCAATGTCTTTGGGTTCCATCTTGGGGTAAAAAAATGTTCAAATCATTTGTTAGGTGCAGTAAAACAGCTAGCATGTGTGGGGACTCATTTAGATGTCTAGTCATATTATATTAAAACATTTGGTTTTTCTGGAGCTGAGATTTCGTTTTTGATGTCAGGGAGCTGCCAGAAGATGATTGGTTTAATGACATTTGCCAAGAAGCAATGGAAAGATTAAGCGGAAAACCCAAAGCAATCGATGGGGATAATGAACTTGGTAGCCCAACAGCCTCTGTCTCAGCACAATCAATTTCATCAGTCAGATCTCATGGAAGTTCATAAGGCAAAGGTACACCCCTTCTGTAAATTAGACAGTGAAGTTTCTGTAATGGATTAGCTGACCCCCATATTCTTTTTTCTGTTTCTTTCTGGAATCCTTGTTCTTCTTCATTTTCTCAGTCATTTCATTCTCTCCCAATTTCAGTGTTGGACCTTCTTTTCCTTTTATAGGTTGAGGTTTGTATGAAAGCTGGGAATTCTTTTCGTTGTCCAGTTTAGTAATGTATTTGAGTCTGTATATGTTTCGATCTTGAATCTGCTTGTATTCATTCTTTTGAAAACTGGGGTGTAGCCTGTAACCATGGAGTTGTTTTTTGGGATCAACGCCTCAGATTTCTTTCTTGCATTCTTCTTCAAGTGAATATCCGTCTTCAGAACATGAAGGTTTCCAGCACTCTTTTCTTCCTAGAAGCGTTAATGAATTCAATTTTTAACAAAACTAGTTAATGATACATTGTTTATTTCTTGAAGAGACGAGGTATTCAAATGGGTCCCAGAATGATGGCCGGGAAGAGGTGAGCGGGTTCATCAGTATTCATTCAGGCATTGGACCTGCAAAATGATTGCATTAAATATTGACCTGGACCGATGAACAAGGAAACTGTCAATGTCAAACCTAGAGTAAGGTATCCTACGCCAATCTTCCCGAGCTCCTTTCCAATGTAGATTGTTTTCTTCATCAATAACACAACACGCAGTTGTTAGCAGCAACAATGCTAGAAGATTCGGCATTCCATAGAAGCCTGGGATCTCATAGACTCCACCCACTTCCAAAGCCACCGAAAAGCTCGCAACGTCCTTCACGTCCATGGTCATGTGGGTTACCCTACCAAGATTCAGACCAGAAGTGAAGTGAAGTTAGTGTATTAACAAAATATAGAAGGAAAGGCAGATGCATATGGTAGTTTCATTGCTTATTTATCTTGCACTAGTATTGCTAGTCTAGCTGGCTGGTGAGTGGTTTAGGTCCGAATGATATTTAACCTGCTTTATATTGAGATGGTATTTTGAAAACCAACTCTTAAGGATAAAATAAAACATTGCACCTTGCAATCATGATAATTAAAACTGAACAAATGGAGCTTAGCATCCCTCAGCATCCACAAGAACACCATCAAAGCATGAGTAATTCTTGTTGTCCCAGAGCCTGCATGCACCTAGCCTTGATGGATAGATAAGAAAACTATGAACCAATCGTTAAAAGAACCAAGTGATCAAAACAAAAGCCTGTGAAATCAGTGGAGCACTGTAAGAGGAGCCAAACAATGCACAGCAAGCCTGCACATAGTAGGTAACAAGGAGGATGGAAAGCAGAGAAAAAAGAGGCAAAAGGAAAGGAAATTCACTGAGCACATCGCATCACCTCGCAAATCAGAAACAGAGAGTAGACCCAGAAAAAACAACAGCCATTCAATCAAGGAGGCTAATGAAAGAATGATACAAATGCAGTGTCATATAAACTCGACCACATAACCAGTTGCGTAGCAAAGAAGCAGATGAGAAATCGAAAACCAATTAGCAAAGCTGATACTTGTAGCCGAAAAATGGCCGTTCCTTCATAGCAAACACCATACCTGATGACAAATCATGACTCGGCTGATGCATAAACTGACGACCACCCCAAAAAATGGACATGTAACAGAGGACATCCAAATAAAATAACCTATTAAAAAGCATAAATAATTGCAAAGAATTGTGGCAATCCAGCCCAAGAAAGACCATAACAGATGAAAAGGTGAAGGAGTAGCCATTAAATGAGAAAGGAAGGAGCCAAGTTACTCCCAGTGAAAAACAGCAGCGAGGAAGAGAAGAGAAAGAAGGTGAAAAACAGGGGTCACATTCTTGCTTGCCATGTGTGGCACTGTGCCTAGTGCAACAAGATGAGAAAAGAACTAGTGATTTTGGGAAAATAGCACGCAATGTGGATATTAAACGTCCTGATTCCTGGATGTTTTCACTCATCGAAGCAAACTCGAGATAAATAGGAACCGGAGATTGCAAGGACAAGGAAACACTGCCCGCCCACACATTTCAAATGCTGGCATCATATAGTAAATGAGATCGTGTGAAGAAAAGACATGCGAGAATGTATAGTCTCTGCAGATAGCTAATGGTACCAAGAACACCTCTTGTCTCTTGGCAACAGCAGACAGCTCCTCATTACTGTTCAAATCATCCATTCCATTCACAATCATTTCAGAGCTGATAATCCGGGCCTCTTGCAACCCCCCCTCCCTTTCTAAGCAGATGCAGACAATAGGACGGAAACCGTTCTCAAGCATTTCTCTATACCAATCTGACAATTACCGTTCACAATAGTCAATAAAACCATTACTTTCCATCTCCTTCAACATACTCCTCGCCTCCTCCATTCTCCGCACCTTACAAAAGCCACTAAGCAACGAGTTAGAAGTATCAACTTCCACCTCTTCATCCTCTCTTTCAAACTATAAGCCCTATCCACCTCCCCAACCTTACAATACCCACCAATAAGCTTATTAAAAGCCACCCTTTTCGGCGCCAAATCCCTCACACACCTTCTCTGCAATCCTTATCCTCTTCTCCTTCCACAACCCACCAATCAAAACATTGTAAGCAAACACATTAGGACTAGTTTTCCTCCTCTTCATAGCCTTGAACAACTCCACAGCACATCAAGAACCTTATCAAGTTTCTTGGATTCCACCATAGATTCAACATTTTTTCTCAAATAACCAAACGAAGGAAGCCGGCCTTCTCGCCTCATGAGATCGTAAAACCGCGCAATTCAGACCCAGAACATATAAAAAGTAGCATATCCGAGAGAGTAAGAAGAAAGAGAAAACAGAGAGAGAAGGCGGAGAGGATGAGAGATCTGGTGAAGTTATAAGCGATTTCGTTGCGGCCTTGTTGAAGGAGGACACGAAGGTTGTGGCTCTGGTTGTTAATGCGGTGGTTTCGGTCATCGGTTTCGGCGGAGACGGCGTGGAAAGCCAACTTGGAAAGGAGTCTTCTTGCCCTTTTTTTCTCTCTCGAAAATTTTCTTCTTCGTTGAATCTTTTTAAATGTTTGGGTGGTATGGGGGTAGAACTTAACATTTGAGCTGAGTTTTTTTTAAAAAAAAAAAATTCGGATAAGAGTTGATCCAGGTTTGTCAAACCTGGGTGTCCAGGCAGATCAACGGTCAAAAAAGAGTGCAATAAAAACATCTTATATATACACATTATTGCTTTATTCCATTTGGTTTGGAAATGCGACCCAACTTGATCCTAAACTAAAAGGAGGACTAGATAGCATGGGTTAATATTCTAAAAAAACCCTACAAAACTTCAGCTGCGTTTGCCTCTAATGCTGGCATTTCTTTTTACTAATTGATTGACAACATCTCTCATTGTGGGTCTTCTGCTAGGCGACTTTTCAGTGCATCTCAAAGCCACCAAAAGCACATCAATGGCTTGATTCATGATATTTGAATCCAAAAACTCCTCCCTTAGGCTTGAATCAGCAATCTTGTTGATGTCTTCTGTGCTGCTCCAAACAGATCTGACCCACTCTACAATATCTGTTTCCGCCACAAATAATGGATCCAATGCCTTCTTTCTAGTTATCAGCTCAAGCAAAACAACCCCATAGCTATAAACATCGGATTCCTTGCTCTTTATTGTCGACAAGGCGTTTTCTGCCAAAGCAAATGAGGATTCTTTTACTTTAGAAATATGAACATATATGATAACTGAATAACTTCTACTTAAAACAGCAAGTGGAAAGGTTACCTGGTGCTATATATCCAATTGTGCCTGCAACCAGGAAAGACTGTGCTGAAGCAGAAGACTGATCAAGTATCTTAGCTATACCGAAATCAGAGATATGAGGCTCCATATCAGAGTCTAAAAGAATGTTTTCTGGTTTGATGTCTCGATGCACAATAGGAGGATTGCAATCATAGTGGAGATATTCCAAACCATGGGCAGTTCCTAAAGCTATTTTATGGCGTATGCTCCACTCCAGGGTTTGCAGTGGTGTGCTCCCATGTAAGACATCATGAACGCTCCCATTTTGCATGTAGGCATACAGGATCAGACCATAATCCTTCCGTAACCAAAAGTCTTCCAATTTGAGCAGATTCCGGTGCCTGATTTTCCCAATGGTTTGAATTTCTGTAACCATACTTTTGTTTCCTCCTTTGTGGCCTGTAAATGCTATCTTCTTAACCGCAAAGATTTTGTCTCCACCCAATGAAGCCTTATAAACGGTTCCATGGGTTCCCCTCCCAACGATATGTCTGTCATTTAGATTCTCAGTAGCTTGCATCACTTTGTTGAGTAGGGAAGAAGGGCCCTCTTGAGCAGCAATTTCAACATCATGGTCGATCCCAAGATCCTGCTTACATCTTCTGCACAAGATAAACATGCAAACCAGTCCAACAAGCATGAAAACAGCAACCACAGAAGCAATAGCTATCAGCGCGACAGCCACTCTAGAAAAGCTGTCTCGCTTGCTTGACTGAGAGTCACATGGCTTGATACTTCTGTTTTTGGTGCATGTTAAGCCACCTGATGGAAGACAACTGACACATAGATCGGGATTGCCCCAGAATGATGACGGCGATGAGTTAAGCAAGTTCATTAGTGTTTCTGGTATTGGACCACTGAAGTGATTGTATGAAATATCGACCTGGACCAACGAATGGATTTTATCAAGAGGTGCTAGAGTTCCTGTCAGATTATTGTTTGATAACTGAAGCTGTTCAAGCTTGATCAAGTTCCCCAGCTCTGAAGGAAGCTCTCCAAACAATCCATTACTGCTGAGATTCAATGCATATTGCAGACTCTGTAAAGACCCAATCCATGAAGGAATCTCACCTCCCAGAAAATTTCCACCAAGTTGTAGCTCTGTAAGCTTTTCAAGTTCTGAGAGGAAAGGTGGAATTCCCCCAATAAAATGATTCTCTTTTAAAATCAAAGTGGACAAGCTGGTCCAGTTCCTTAAACTCGATGGAACTGAGCCGTTCAGTGAATTGAACCCTACATCAAACTTGCCTAAGTTGTGACACTTTGACAGCTGCGATGGCAAAGAACCTTCCAGTTGATTGGATGAAAGATCCACTACCAGAAGGTTTACAAGATTTCCTAGCTCTGAGGGTATAAACCCTGTAAGCTTGTTCATGGAAAGATGAATGGAAGTGAGACCAGAACAGTTCCCAATGCTGGGTGGAATTGGACCGGTGATATTATTTTTGCTGACGTCCATGTGATAGAGGATTGGATTTTCTGAAAATTCTGGAAGGGCACCTGAGAGGTTGTTCTCCTTGAGGATCAATCTCCAGAGTGTTAAGCAGCCTCCCACATCAGAAGGAATGCTGCCTTGAAGTTGGTTCCGGCCCATATTAAGAACTCTCAACTGCTTTCCATGGCAAAGGTTTGGGGGAATTTCACCTGTGAACTTATTATCTGTGAAGTCCAGCTGCAACAAACTGCTGTTGATTCCCAAACTTTGGGGTATGACACCAAAGAACTGGTTGTTGTATAGTGACAAGTTCTTTAGGTGCTTGAGATGAGTGATCTCAAGAGGCAATTCACCAGAAAGACTGTTGTTATACACAAGGAGGTACTCAAGGCTCGCAATCTTCCAGATGCTAATAGGAATTTCACCACTCAAATGATTGTTGAACAATTCGAGGTCCTCCAATTTGTTTAGCCTCCCCAACTCACTCGGAATCTTTCCCTCAAGCTCATTTGTGTATAAATTTAAGTTCATCAAGGACTTGCAATTACTAAGTTCAGGAGGAATCGTCCCAGACAGTCTATTCTCAGAAAGGTCGAGCAAAGAAAGCTTTTTCAGTTGGCCAAAGGAAGATGGGATAGCGCCTCTTAAGTTGCTATGGATAATGGCCAAGGTTGCTAAGCTACTACAATTGCCTAAATCTGGTGGAAGACCCCCACTATAGCTATTGAATGACAAATCTAAGGTTTCCAAATTCTTGCATTTGCCGAAACCTAAAGGAATTCTACCCTCAAGACTATTATGACTAACAAATAATTCAACAAGGCTTTCAAGATTGGTTAGAATCTCAGGCAAAGAACCACTTAACTTGTTATAACTCAGAGAGAGAGATTGCAATTTTCTACAATTTCCAATAGACTCAGGGATTGTCCCAGATAATTGATTTCCAAATAAGGACAGTTCTAAAAGCTCGGTCAAGTTACCAACACTCCTAGGAATGGAACCATTGAATTTATTGGTGTCCAAATACAAAACTTGTAAAGACAAATCTTGGAACAATGATTCAGGTATTTCACCAGACAGTGAATTAGAGAAAAGAATCAATGTTTGTAAATTTTGCAAGTACTTAAAGCTATCAGGTATTCCACCAGTAAAGCTATTTGCAGACAAATCCAAGTACTCAAGGAGACTACAATTTCCCAACTGTGAGGGTATATCACCAGAGAAATAATTGGTGTTCAAATCAACAGTCTTTAACCGCTTTAACTGCCCAATTTCAGGTCCCAAAGGACCAGAAATTCCTAAGCCAGAAAGGTTCAAAGAAACCACACAATGACTTCTATGATCACATCCTATACCTAGCCAAGAACAAGGAGTCGAGTCTGAAGAATTCCAACTTGAAGTAATGGAAGGAGGCACAGAATCCCATTTCCTCAAGAGTGACATCAGAGCCAAGCCATCATAGTTCAAACCGGAGACACTATTAGTACATACAGACACAAAGCAACACCACAACAGCAAGAAGAAATGACGCAAAAAAAGATTCATGGTATTCTTAACTACCCAGAAAAATGACAGAATAAAGGAAGCCGGGGTTTGCAAGGAATGTTAGAAAGCACACTTACCTAGCTAAAGTAAGCTGTGATTGTAGATACGAAAGGAATTTTTGAGGAAGACAAAGATGTAAGGGAGTGCTAGCGTTGAATGTTGTCCTAGTGGATTCCTCTAGTGAAAAGGCAGTATATTTATGAAGGGGAAAAAAGAGTGGTTGGTACTGTCGATCGCAATCAAGAGTGTGAATCTTAACAATTTCAACGCAGCTTCAAGCTACAGCCGCGTTGGTTTGGTTCCCACAGGGTCAGTGTAAAGTGGACTTCACTTTCGTCTTGGTCTTTAAAAAAGTCCTTTCATTAATCGAACAGGGGTTTTAATGTTGTCCTAGTGGATTCCTCTAGTGAAAAGGCAGTATATTTATGAAGGGGAAAAAAGAGTGGTTGGTACTGTCGATCGCAATCAAGAGTGTGAATCTTAACAATTTCAACGCAGCTTCAAGCTACAGCCGCGTTGGTTTGGTTCCCACAGGGTCAGTGTAAAGTGGACTTCACTTTTGTCTTGATCTTTAAAAAAGTCCTTTCATTAATCGAACAGGGGTTTTAACTTCAAGCTTTGTAGTAGCTTCGAGGGTCATTTTCAAGAGTGTGGACGGGACGCCCCCAGATTTCCAAAACTAGGAAAAATCCTTGCGTTTATAACACCAAGAGCAGTAAGGCTGAGGAGTTAGCATGAGTGTCGTGTTACCATTGAAGGATTAGTCAGCTTTCTTTATAATAAAGTATTTTCTTTTAGTTTAAGATTCTTGAAAAATAATTTAAATTTGTGAACTCTTTAAAAATTCTAACGAACTTGTTTCTTAAAAACAAATCATCTGTGTATTTGCTTAAAACTTAACCGAGTTGGTGTGAGTGTTTTTTTTTTTCTTTCTTTCTTTTTGTTTGATGATAAATGATATTCTCAAATTAGTTTATATGTTAACTGAGATTAACGAGATCTCAAGAACTTATATCTCATTTCAGCTTAGTTTAGATTGATTTATATATATATCACTAAACTAACTTTTTTTGAACCATACCTGTAAGCTGTGAGTGTTTGGCAGGAATCAACCGTGCCGTCCAAAAGCCCACATTTCCTACTAATAACTAACGAACTATTTTAATAGCCTTTCGTTTCCAGAAAAAATAGAGAGAATTTAATTTAATTTTATTTTTTTGTCTTATGGAAAGGAGGAAAGGGAACATTGTGGAGAAAACATAGAAGAGGTATTGGTTAATAGTTCAGCATGTTGTAATTAAAATGCCAAATGGATGGGAGAGCTGTTGTCAAATCAGGATTTGATTTATATAACCTGCTTGATGACAACACACACAGTTGACTATTAGAAGAAATAGACCAAGAGTGCATAATTGCATAAACCACCAAAAATGAAGTCTGGCTTCTTTTTTCTTTTCTTTTTTCTTGGAGGGGGGCGTGGTCAAGAGTGCATACTTGGATTTATCTATAAGCTCTTCTCTATTATTATTTTTTTATTAATAGAGGACCACCATGGACGGCTTAATTATCCTCTAATCACTCAAGTCTACTACTTTTTTCTGTCTCACAATGCATAACTCTTCAGCACTAGCCACCAACCAAGAACCAGGCCCTGCCTTTGATCTTGTAACTCAATTGGGTGGCCTTACTTTTAATAAAGCAGTTCAAAGCATAAATTCTATTGGGTTCTCCTTAGGCAAGTCGAACTCTCTCTTTTTTGATAGCCCAATTGGTCAAAAAACGAGAAAGGTTAAAGCTTTCATTGAGTTTGAGCAGTAGAAGTGGTTTTAAGAGTGTTTTAACAGGGCTATTATTATCATCATTTGGAACCTGAGAAAATGACAATTTTGTTCTATAAAGTTTTGTGCGGCTGTTTGTGTTAACTGAGCAAGTGCGTGTTGGTTTATGCCAACGAAAGCAATGAAGAAAAAAAGGAGGATTTATTGAATAATCAAGCTAACAACCCTGAACCAAACATTCTTACATCATTTGACGACACTTGTTCTTAAAGGTCTTCCCTGAAGTTCCATTTTTTTATATATATTTTTTTGCCCTTTCTAGAAGAAAAAACACACGAGGTTAGAGCATTTGAAATGTCATCTTGTTCAGACTCCCAACTAATTTGCCCCCTAAAAGTCCAACATAAAAATAATAATTACAACAAAATTATTTTCTTGCCACGAGGTAGATTGCATTGTCTTGATGAGCATTCTTCAGCCATTCGATTCAAGCAACAATTTGTTTAGGTTGATAGCAATGGTTAGTGATATTCAAAGACCACTGTCTTAGCAATTTTCCATAGTCTATAGGGCAATTCAGTGCCCCTATTCATTGCTGAACCTAACTTTAAAGACAAATGCCTTCGCACAAATCACACATGCTGCATGGTTGAATTTGACACATCACACAAACGTATGAAAGCACCATGGAAAGATCAAAGTATAATGAGAACGAACGAAGGTTGAGAAACCAGGGCAGCCATTGAAACTCCCAAGTACTAGAACACCAATAAATATAACTAGTGTATTTTGGTATAGCTCTGTTCTTCTCAGACCAACATTTCCCCTCTACCAATCTGTCTAATCACCTCAAAGAAGTAAAAAAAACATCAACGCAGGCACCGGCATAATAATTATGGGATGCCAGGAGTCACTCGTCATTGTGTTCTTGAACTCCTCCCCTACTTCTCTCAAGTTCACTTCACTTGAAATAACCCAAAAGAACCTCTTCCAAACTGTCAGTTTGACATCCAGATGAGGATGTTTTAATCACCATGCTTTCCCAAAACAAGTAAAATTACCTCGTGTTAAAAGCAGCTGCAGGCACTTGACATCCTCAAACGAAAGGAAGCTTGCCATTTTGTAGTTTGTGCAATCCTGCATATAAATCACAAGGGCATATATCCCCCCACATTCTTCACATTGTTATGCTTTGGATAACCTAGATGCTAAATCATCATGACAATGTCTTGCTCAAACTGATGGGAGGGAGATTCACCTTACGAACACAGTACAAGGGTGGTTGTCAAAATGTTAATGGTAATGGTAATGGTTAAGAAAACATGAGTGTGCACTGCCTTGTTAAACTCGTGTAATGAAAATGGTTAAGAATACATGATTGTTTGCTTGTTAAACTGGTGTAAGAAAATGTAACTCTTAATTTCCTTTGGATGCCATGTGAAATAATACATGATTCATGGTGTGAATGGTCCTGTTAAACTGGTGCTATGAAATGTACCCTGGTCTTCCTCTGGATGTCATGTCAAATAATGTGATGTAACTGAACCTAGTGTTGGGAACTCGTGAATAAGATGACTACAGAGATAAGCGTACCTAATATAAATGTAGATATGAATAGAATAAGGAAAAAACATGCAAATCCAGAAAACAGCAGCCATGCAACACTTGCTACAAATGGTAAACATATCTGAAATCCTATTAAGTTATCCACGCAACAACGCATGCTGCTGACAAATGCATGTCCTGGACAAAATAGCATAACATGAGCAAATGTTGTGTTCATGATAGCTGTAGGTGCATTCATTCACATGAGAAGGGATGCTAATGCTGAGATTGGTGATGAAATGGATGCATGCAACAGCTGCAAGATGCATCCTATCATGTATTTCTCAGAGCAAAAGGATCAGAGTACATCCCCTTCAAGCTACTGATAGGTAATTGGTGGTGAAGCTCCATTGGCACTATGAGAAGCAACATGGTGGATCCCATCCTTCCTTCTCCCAAACGGATTCTTTGAATATGTACGTTAAAGTGAAGGAAAACAGGCACTTCAATGAATCATAAAAGTAACAAACAAACTTACAAGCAAAATGCATAATCAGATGTAAGCCCCCACAGCCAATGATTACTAAATTCCCTTAGATAGATTGCATAGCCATATAAGAATGACCATGGGTGGTTTTGTTTTACGGAATAATTATACGTGGTTTAGTATAAAAAGCAAAGTTACAGCAAGAGAGCAAGTAGAAAACTCTTGAGCATCAACATGTATGACATGCTAAATCAAATGTTTAGAGCACTTAGTATCCACATTCGTATCCTGATGTTTAAGTCACAACTATATGTTTTAATTTGAGATTTTATATATAGAATATAACAGGCAGAATGGATAAAATATCAATGCAAAAAAAAAAATCTAAAAGGATATTGTATTCGCATGCCAATAGATCCAGAACTTGGAATAACAGCACCCTGTAAACTATGGTGCACATTGGTTGCACTGTTCAAATCCTGCAAAGAATAGGAACAAACTTTAAGCATTTGCAGAAATACCTGAATCATTCCCATCACAAACTATAGTAGATTATAATTCAAAGTTAAGGCATCTGCATTGATGAATAGCAGGTGACTTACTTCAAACTCAATAAAACAAACAGTATGCCTTTCTTGTCTCAAAATCTTCATTTGCTTAAAACCAGGTTGCCTGCATGCACAAAGGTATAAAAGTGAACCATGAGATTCTTTACAAGATACAGACTTGAAATAAAACTCAGGAAACTGGCCAAGAGAAGACATTCTTACACGCTGAATAGACCCCTCAGTTCATCCTCATTAATGTTCTGACCAAGATTGCCAATAAATAGGGTATTGCAAGGAGGGTTATCTTTTGTATTCTACATTTATTGCCAAGGGAAAAAAATTAGAAGAAACTACTTAGAAAACATGCAGCCATAAATTAAGAGATTCAACTTCAATTTTCCTGTTCGTTCTTTAATGTGAACTTGAGATTTCTGCTATGAAGTACCTTAAATCCAAGAGCTTCAGGTGAATTAGAAATGAAATAGGCATATGCATTACACCTTTAGTGACACAAGGGATTGATGATAAAAAGTTGTTGGATTGGATCTAGTGAAGTACTCAAGGAATGGTGATTATTTGGAAATTAAGAACCATGTATCATGAATGAAATCAAACATTTTGGGTAAATATGTGTGGATCTGACCTGTATTGGCACATAGCTGCTAGGAGCTGGGATAGGAGCAGGAGGCATTGGTACTTGAGGAGCAGGGTAGCCTCCATACGGATCATATGGAGGCGGAACTGGAGCCATGTACCTAAAGCAAGTAGGAATGTTAACAAGAAAAAATACCATTTAAAAAGAAAAACCATAATGCTAAATGAACCTACACAATTTATGAAGCACGGCAACACTAGCTTCCACATAACATTTATTCGCTCTAATACAAACTACAAACTAAAAAAGTTCACTGAAAAGAGAAATTCTAACCCATGTGGTCCCCAAACAGGAGGAGGAGGGTGAAATGGAGATGGAGTGGTATAAGCAGCGTGAGAATAATCACCACCAGTTCGCAAACGTTTGCTTTGATCATAAGCATTAGAATCTGCAACTATTCCTGTAGATTAACAAAATATCAACAACACGTAACAAAACAACAGAATTGAAAACTCATTCAAACCAAAAGTTTCATAAATCCATGTGTCTCCAAAACAAACAGAACAAGATATCACCTCAAGCCCCTATCAGAATCTCACCTCTTTTAACAAAGAGATTCTTCTTAGCCATCTCAGTATGCAACACTGACTTCGTCTCCACATCAAAAATCATATCCTAAGAACCCACAAAACCATTAACAACCAAAACAACAGAAACGACGACAAAATAAGAAATGTTTCGAAGCCCATAGAGCTTTAACCTGGAGAGAATCTTTAGCAGCAATGGCGTGCTGGGAAGAAGAAAAGAGAGCGAAACCCATAGCTTTATCTCCTTTATAATTAACTTGCGAAGCCTCATAACCAGGTAACCATCTTAACAAATTCTGCAATTCTCTCTCCTTCACATCGTCAGGGAATCCGGTGATGAATATTGTTCGAACCTAGCAAAACGACATCGTAAGGTCAATTCAGGTTTGTTTTCCCCCACTTTTATTTTCTACAGCACAAAATTTACCAATTGAAAGTTCGAAATTGGAATCAATTGATTGGTAGTTTGGTTTGTGTTACCTCTTCGTGAGTGGGAGGGCCGCGATTGGAGTTGTCGAAGAGGACGTGAGGTGGAGCGTGGTGGATGGAAGGAGGAGGAGCGCCTGGGGCGGTGGGGGGTGGTGGAGCTTGTGCTGGCGGCCATTGTTGATGGTATGGGTGGATACCTGTTCCCGCCATGTGAGTTTGCGGTGGTGGTGGTCGATAAAAACCCTAGAGCCACCCGTCACGGAGAGCGAGGGAGGGAGGGGGGTGAGGGAGCGCGAAAGTGAGAGAGAGTCGGGGGAGAAAGTAAATGAAGATAGCACTCTTCTTTCAGTTATGCGCGTGTACGTTATTTTATATTTTGTTGAGGTGCCCTAACGTTTTATTTATTTGTAGATTGGCCCTTACTTTTCTTTTTATTTATTCTTCGGTTTATTTCATTATTTTTTTATGGCTCATTGGCTCTCGTACCATTGCTGATTCTACTAGCCCTGAGCACTTTCATAAAACCCGGATCAGCTTCAATTCAAAACCTTAAGAAGTCTGGATTAAAAAAAAAAAAAAAAAAAAGATTAAGACATTAACCTAGTAAGAAAACCCGATTCTAACCTGTTATCCAAGTAAAACTCAATCAACATCTTGTCATCAATCTATTAATTTTAAAAATATATATATATATATAATATTTATTTCATCAAAATAATATTATTTTAATTATATTTTATAAATAAATAAAATAAAACCAACCTACCAATAAATACTTATGTATTACTTTATTTTAAAAAGTATTCTTGAAAAAATTTGAAATATACTTTTAAAATTAATATATTTTTAAATTATTTTGATATATTAATTTTAAAAATAATATTTAAAAATAAAAAAAAATTATTATTAAAACTTTAAAAATAATCAAAATCACATTCTCAACGCTACGGTAATAGGATTCATCCTCGAACTCAAAGGCTATCGAGTATAGAATAAGGAAAGAGTTACACAAGGAAAGAGTTACAGCAGAAGCCTAAACAGAAGATTAAAGGGACGCAGAAAAAGGTTGCAGGCTCCATCACTTCTGGTGTTGTACTAGAAGATATGACTCTAAATTCTAAGCCCCCCCTGATGATTAGTGTTCTTACATGGAACACTAGAGGGTTAAATCACCCTCTAACACAACAAGAAGTACAATGTGGATGTGGTATGTTTGATTGAAACAAGGGGGTCAAAGAATGCAATTCCCGGAAGATTGTTGATGATAATTTTGTTGGTTGGGATTGGGTTCTGATTAATCTTCTTCTCCTCATGGCAGAATTTGGATTCTTTGGAGAAGTACTGTCAAAGGGATAGCATTGCAGGAGCAATGTCAGTTCATTCACTGTCAAGTGTTTGATGTTGTCGGTTCTTATTTTTGCAATCTATTAGTCATTTATGGTTCTAATGATTGAAAGAAGTTAAGTTTTAGCAGTATTGATTCTCTGTGCCCCTCCATGAGTAATCTCCCATGGCTTCTGGTTGGTGACTTCAAAGTTGTTAGAAGCTTCGAGGAATCAGCTTCTGATTCTGACTATTCAAGAGCAGAGATGGAGGCCTTTGATACTTGTATTACTAATACAGAGTTGATTGATCACCATCCTAGTAGCTTTTACTACAACTGGTCGAATAAGCAAGCAAATAACCCCGCGATTAAAAGGCTTGATAGGGTTCTTATTAATGATCATTGGAGTACGGTTTTCCCCAACAGCAATGCTCAGTTTCTTCACCCTGGCGTCTCTGATCATGCCCCTGGTCTGGTTAAGACCCGGTGCAGCTGACTTCCAAACCTAAACCATTTAGGTTTTTTAATTTCTGGACCAATCGTGATCACTTTGTTGGGAGTGTTTGGAGGAAGAATGTTTTTGGCTGGCCTATGTTCCGGGTTTGGCACAAGCTCAAGGATCTTAAACAGTGAGAGGGTATGGAAGTTTCATTTTGGAACAGTCCCAATCTCAGGTTTAATATTGTGGAACAAACAAAAGACATGTTCACCTAGTTTTTTCTGCACTGAAAACTACAAATTGGGATGATCACCAGGAAAAAAGAAAGAAAGAAAGAAGAAACTCACCAAGCAGAATTGTCTAGAATTAGCAAATTTTGTAGAATACAAGCAAAATAATATGCAGGTCCTGAAACCAACAACAGCAAAAAATCACTTCTTCCCTTCTATTTCCTCTTGGTAAAGGGGAGAAGGTGAGCAAACACTACTAGGACGCATGTATACAACTATAGATGGGTAAACATGGAGAGGCAGAGCTGATTTCCCTTTTCTGGTAACCAGTTTTTATTTTATTCTGAATAACCTTCAGGCATCCTCGAAAACAGTAACGCTGTATTCCAAACAGAGCAGTTGTGTTAGATTTCTCTATAGCTTGAGGAACACAAACTCTTCGATAGCTGGTACTTCACCAATTTTTTTGAGGGTTTCCTGGTTGGGCTCTTCATCCACCCCAATTGCCATAATGGCCTTTCTCCTCTGAACAGTTCTCCCCACGCTCATGAAGCTCACGTTTACATTTTGCTCGCCAAGTATGTTTCCAACCTGACCAATCATCCCAGGCTGATCAACCTGCCTGCAGAGAATGAGATTGCCTTCCAGGCTGACATCAACGCTGAATGATCCTACCCGAGTCAAATGGGGTTTACCATATTTCACTCTACCCTCGATGCTTATGTCTCCACCTTCTGAAACACCACTTCCAAATTTGGAATCCACGTTGGATAGTTGTACCTGGATTGAGTGAATTGGGAACTCGGGGGATGTGTCGACAACCACACGTTCCTCGCTAATGCGGAGGCCTTTTTGCTTGGCTGTGAAGTCTGCGTTGACAAGGTTGATAAACGAGTCTGATATTGGTTCAATGATGCCTTTTGTGATCATGGCTCGGAGAAGTCTTGTGTCCAAGTCATCTGGGTCTCGAGATGATCTGTAAACCACCTTAGCAGACTTGATTCCACTACCTCCAGCCACTAGCTGTACCGCCAGCCTACCTAGCTTCTCAGCTAGCACAACATAAGGAGCCAATTCTGACAAAACTTCAGCAGGAACCATAGGAGCATTCACGGCCGTAGCAGCAAGTTCCCCTTGCAAGGCTCCGACAACGGCTTCTGCTATTTCGATAGCTACACCTTCCTGATAATTGATAAATATGGCATTTTCAATGTGCTACAGATTGCAAGATATATCAGAATCGTCATTGGGTACTGCTAGTACACTATCTTCGTACCTGTGCTTCCTTTGTGCTGGCTCCAAGATGAGGTGTGACAGTGACTCTCTCATGTTGCACTAATTTGCTATCTTTTGGTGGAGGTTCCTCTGTGAAAACATCCAGTGCTGCCTGTTGGAGTTTATGATGTGCATAATAACATCAAACAAGGAAAAAAAAAGGTAACAGTAAAATTTACCATTTACAAGGAAGGATCACTGAAAATACCTGAGCAACTTTTCCACTATCAAGGGCCCTCACTAAAGCATCTTCATCAATAACTCCACCTCTAGCTACATTGATGATTCGAACTCCCGTCTTCACCTTTGCAAAAGTGTCATCATTGAACACCTTTTCAGTGCTAGGAGTGAGTGGCATATGAAGAGAGATGAAATCAGCGGTGGAGATGGCCTGATCAAAAGACACCAACTCTACGCCAATGGCACGGGCCCTGTCAGCTGGGGCATATGGGTCATGGGCAATAACTTGCATTCCCAAACCTTTTGCACGTCTAGCCACTTCAGACCCAACTTTCCCGAATCCCATCACAGCCAATGTCTTCCCAACTAAAGACACACCAACATACTTGTTCCTCTGCCATTGCCCTGTACAATTGCATCAATTTCTTTAGTCAACTAATCCTTGTGTTAATCAGGATTGTCATTTTCATTAACCAAACATATAGGTATAAATCCTTTTCACTTGTTCAATATCACAAATTAATTTAAACATTCTTTTTATTGATCTAATCACGGACATGACTTTGTCAAAGCCATATAAGATAATCATCCATAGAATTATTGGTTAATATCTGACATGAACCATGAAAAAAATAATGCATAGCATGTGAGTGTACTAAGGCTAGGTGGGAGCAGCATAAGCATCCAATAATATTTCTCCTGTAGGAAAGAAACAAATAGCTTATGCCTAACAAATCAAAGATCCAACAACCCACATGGAGAGAAAGAGGAAAGCCGACCCCGCCATGTTTTTCATTAGCCACAGTACAGCTTAGAGATTTCCTGTGGCAGATAAACATTTCTATATAACGACAAATACTATTCAAAGATTTTAAATTTCTTCATTGTCTTAATCAGATCCGAAGAAAATGACCAAGAAAGGACAAATTTGGTAGGTTCTTTAATTAATATATGGTCCCAGATATATAAACACTTTGTAGTATTTTGATTATTGTAAAATTGTTTGACACCTAGATCAAGAAGGTTCAAGAAATTAATTAATTTTTAAGAGATTATTTCTTTGCAACAAAAAACTGGAAAGAAAGATACAATTAAGTTGTGAAAAGAAAAGAAAATAAGATGTGTGTACCAGCTTTCATGGAGGCATCAGCCTGTGCAACATTTCTAGCCATGGCGGCAAGCAGGGCAATCCCATGTTCAGCAGCAGCAACAGTGTTAGCAGTTGGTGCATTGACCACCAAGCAACCAAATTCTGTGGCAGCTTGTAGATCTACATTGTCAATGCCAACACCAGCCCTTCCTACAACCTTCAACTTCCCTTTAGCAGCCTCAAAAACCTGCCTGGTAACCTTAGTACCACTTCTAACGATCAATGCATCGCATGATGCAATTTTCTTGCAAAGATCTTCTTGTGAAAGATCATAAGAACAATCTACATCACCAAAGCTACGTAAAAGCTCAAGACCAGCTTCTCCAAGTTTCTCGGAGACCAAGATTGTTGGTTTTGTTTCTTGAGAATCTGCGTCTTGCCCTCCAACCTTGGACACTCTTGATGTTTCGGCTGATTCTATTGTTTTTGTAGCATTCTTGATGGATAAAGAACGGGATGAAGAAGAATGAGAATTCAAGAAAGAATTGCGTGAACGAGAGAGCTTTAGGGAGATTGGTGTGGGGGTGGTGTTACGGAGAAAGGAGAGAAGAGAGGATCTTGTTGATGGTTGTGAAGAGGAGGAGATGGTGGTGGTGAATGGAGGAGTGGAGATTGGTTTGGTAGAGGAAGAAGCCATGGCGGTAGGTGTGTGTGTTTTTTGTGTTCTTGGTTGTGGTTTTTCAAAGGGATTGTGTGCTCTGTGGTGAGAAGCTTTTGACTTCTTATAATAGAGATTTGGAATTCCAATTAAGAGTAAATCCTGTTTTAATTACTGAAAGAGAAGCCACAAAGGAAACTACCACAGAGAATTAAATCACAATTCTTGGACAGGAGTGAAGGGTCTCTCTTTTCTCGGATTTTTGGTCAAATGGCAAGAGTTGTAATATGGCTTAAATTGGAGGGTGTAGTCATGTAGATTTTTGTTCATGGCCCCTGACCCTAAAATTATCTTGTGAAATCCATTCCCCTCTTCAATTATTATTTAAATGGAGAACATCTAAATTGATTTTCAAGCTCATTTAATTTAATTGTCCCCTTAAAACATAAAGAGTATGATTTAATCATTGAGAATAGGAATTCAACGATTTTAAATTCAGATGATAAGTATAGGATTATTCTTATTATATAGTAGGACATGGACATGGACATGGATGGCTATTATTTATTTTTATCCTTGATTTTTTTTTAATAATTAAGGTATTATTGAGTTAATTCTTATCTATGCAATTACATGGGTTAGTAAGCTAAATATTCCGTGTACATTCATAATCTTAAACTATACTAACCCTCATTATATCAAAAATATATATATATATATATATAATATTAAAACTAGTTTCCTTGAATTACTTACTAATTCAGAGATATTTGAAGAAGTAAGGTGAAGACAACGAGGATAATATAAAAAGTAAATTAAATTAAATCTTGTTTGTTTTAAAAATAAAATGAATTAAATATTTAAACAATATAATTAAATAAATTACAGTAAAGAAATGGTTAAAACAGCCTGCAAATCTACTTATGGTTTGACTCTCCAAGTACAAAGGGCAATTGATTTTAACCTCAAATAAACTCTCGTAGAATCCCAGACTGCTGGGCCTGGGAGCATCTTAGTTGAAAGATCCTGAAGTCACAGATCAAGGCACGTGCTCTTGATGTTTCTCAGCTTTCTCCTCCCACTTGCCCTTTGTACCTTTCCATGGGGCCCTCTCTCATTATTGCATTCATAGCTTGCTAAATTGCTCTCGAGTTTGAGCCTTTATTTTTACATTTCAAAAATATTTTTAATAAAATTTAAAAAAATTTTATTTTTTTATTAATTTTAAATTAATATATTTTTAATGTTTTCAAATCATTTTAAAATGCTGATGTCAAAAATAATTTTTAAAAAATATAAAAACATCATTAACATGTATTTTAGCAAAAAAACTATTTAAAAAACAACCACAACCACACTATCAAACACACATTAGTGGAAAAGAGCATCATCTTGCCTGCCCCTCTTCTTCATTTTAATTATGCTTAGTTAATTTATGATTACTGGGTTGACGTAATTAACGCTACCTCCTCCGTCTTGTTTTCTAATAATAGTTTTATTACAACTTCCTAATCTACAAATCAATCTAATAATAAATTTCTTAATTCAAGACTTCATTTAAATTATATTAGGTAATTATTTATTTTATTAAATTTGATTGACTCGATAAGTTAACTCGAAATCCGATGGATCCGATCAAAACTCAATTTATTTTTTTAAAAATAACAAAATAAACCTTCAACTAAATCTAATAACATTGGTAATTAGCACTACCTGCTCAACGTTGTTTTCTAACTTGACACTAATTATATTTGGTGATCTAGCAAGCATGACTAAGCTATTAAACCTAACTTTAAATTTTATATATATGGACAAAGTCTTTCATCAAGTGTCAGGTAATTATTATTAATAAATAAAGAAAAATATGCAAGTGATTGAATTATAACCTTAAAGTAAAATCTAATTGTAGGTCTTAGTAGTCTAACTATATATACATATTGTTAGAGTTTTAATTTTTATTTATTTTTTTTAATTTTTTTTCCATGGAGGCATCATGACATGTTTTTTTAAGGAATCGATGTTGGATCAAAGAATAAAATCAAGTAAATAAATAATCATACAAAACGCATAAAATAAAACACCGCTCCTTCATGTTCTTATATTCCATAGTCGTTACTAAATCAAAAGACTAGTGCATTGATGCACGGCATGGACCACACTCTCCCCCTTCTACACGTTACTCTATAAAAATTCAAGTGCCAAGAACATCTCCAAAGCATCTTGGGCCGTTATTATTTTATTTTATTTTATTTTATTTTATTTTAAATGGTTGGGCAAGCAGCAGTGGTGGCTCTGTGGTATAGGGACTACAGATTTGGCATCTTGATCATGTGCTGCCATGATATGATCTGCCTGCCCACCGTAGCATTTATAGCTTGGAAAGCATTTTCCTGTATGCAGGGAGAGATCGATAGTTCTATAAAAAAAAAAAAATAAATAAAAAAAATAACCGGTCTAAATTATGGATGACACGGGGTCCATTTTGCCAGCCATTTGGTCTGCGAAAACTAGCTCGTGCTAGGCATCAAATTAAATCTAAAAATGGCTCATTGGCCAGACAGAAATGAAGAATCTCCATTCTTTCCTCAACAACAAGCCTCCAGACACCCCTTCCCTACGTGTGATTTTTATCTGCCTGTCTTTAAATTTTAAGAAGAATTTTTCACGGTGTTAATAAACCTGGCCAAAATGATTAATCTTGAAATTTTGGGGCTTAACTATTTATTTCATTTGAGTTTTTAATTAAACTATATAAAAGCTAACTATAATTAAATTGATCAATTTTATAGTTTCAAATATAATTTTGATGATTGGTAAAAACATGCACTAGCTTTTTTTAAAAAAATAAAATGATAATTTTTTTTAAAAAAATATTAAGACAGTGACAAATTAGATTAATCTTAGTCCCACAGCAACACGTGTCATATATTATATTAAGTTTAATAATTTTTTTAAAGTATTTTTTAAATTATATAATAAAAATATATGCTCACAAAATTGAGCATCAATCTAAAAATATATGCT